>Ga0182021_10006862_pt1 | contig 13517 bp, 11 predicted proteins | sample 612E3MmetaG_FD_120493 | JGI IMG/M metagenome (GOLD analysis project Ga0182021, IMG submission 120493) | Permafrost microbial communities from Stordalen Mire, Sweden - 612E3M metaG (Illumina Assembly) | ecosystem: Environmental > Terrestrial > Soil > Wetlands > Permafrost | place: Sweden...
ACTTCATCCCTGGGAACTTTCACGTCACGGATGATAAGCTGACCACTGCCAACCTGTTTGGCCCATTCAGAAAGGATTTTCAGCGGGTTGACAAAGCGCCTGGTGACGATGATTGAAAGTATGATTACGACCAGGGTAGTGATAATCAGGGAAAGTTTTGCAAAAGAAGAAAGCTCCCTGGCGACTGCGTGTGCCTCAACCTGGTCGATCTCCTCAACCAGGGCCCAGTGAACACCAAGTTTCTCAACGATGTCTATATTCCGGTATACGCCGATCACCCATTTTCCCTTGCTTGTCTGATAAATGGAAACTTCCTCTGTAATAGGATCACCGTTGGATTTGAGAGCAAGATTATTGACTTTGACATCCTGCCATGTTTTCGTCTTCTCATTTATTTCGACCTGTTTCATCACAGGTTTGCCATTGCTGAGCTTGCTGTTTGATCGCAGGGAAAGGTCTATCCCGATGAGGTAAACATGGCCTGTATTACCAAATCCCACGCCATACTGGATGATCCTGTCAATCTTCTCCGTTGTGATCTGCAAGGCCAGGAGACCAATCCTTTGTCCCGAATTATCAACTACGGGATATCCCATAAACCCGAAGACTTCATTATTCCCGGGGGGGAAATTCTCGAAATCGGAAAACACCGGAGTTCCCTGGTTCAGCACTTTCTTTGACATCTTTGCAAATCCGCTGGCCGATAGATCACTGTTAAAGAGGTTCCTGCCAAGGATTGAATTCCCTGCCAGCTGAAAAACGATTTCTCCTTTTGATGATATGAAATACAGGTTCTGGATTCCTTCCGGGATCCAGCTTTTCTGGATCTCCGACCTGAAATGGTTTTCAAGCTCGGAGATATTATTCTTTGCTTTTTTCTGGCGGATGGCCGAATCGGTATTTGAGATCCTGGAAAGCAGGAAAATATGGCTTTTATCAGTGGAAAGGTCTCCAAGATAAGACTCCAGGTCCAGGAAATAGGAATTCAGGTAATTCACTCTCAGCTGTGAAGAAGTAAAAAGGGATTTCTTGGCCATGATATTCAGCCCGCGGTAATAAAACAGGAAGTCGATAAAGCTCAGGGTAGCCAGCGGGATCAGTGAAATGGCAAGAAAATAAAGGAGCATTGTCTTGCCGATACCGATATTTTTCAGGGTGCTGTAGTCAAATTCAAGGATAGAGCGGCGAACTCTGTTCCATGTTTTTTTTATCATAATCCTGATTTAATTCACTTTTGGATGACAGATCCGTATGATTATACCTATGCAAAATTATTATACGCAAACAGACCTGAAAGGTTTAGCAATATAATCATTATTTTTGCGCGGAAATATTTGCATATGGACTCTGCTTCCGCAACAGCTGGCCGTCACGCTAAGCAACAATATATTTTTTCGATCTTTATCATCGGGATATTCTTCTTTATTTTCGGGTTTGTAACATGGCTGAATTCAGTGCTTATCCCTTTTTTAAAAGTTGCCTGCGAGAAGAATAATTTCGAATCATATTTCGTTGCTTTTGCTTTTTATATCTCGTATTTCGTGATGGCGATACCTTCATCCTTTGTCCTTCATAAGATAGGTTTTAAAAACGGCATGTCTCTCGGGCTGGTTGTCATGGCGGCAGGTGCGCTTGTATTTATCCCCGCTGCTTATTCCAGGACCTTCGGGTTATTCCTGACCGGTCTTTTTGTCCAGGGAACCGGCCTGGCAATTTTACAAACGGCATCGAATCCGTATGTAACGATACTCGGACCGATAGAAAGCGCAGCGAAGAGGATAAGCATTATGGGGATCTGCAATAAGACAGCAGGCGTGATCAGTCCGCTGATCCTCGGGTTCATTGTGTTGAAAGGGATGGATAAATTCGATAAAAAATACCTTGGCGCGTTGAATGAGGTGCAGAGAAACATTGCCCTGAATGGTCTTGCCGGCCGGATCATCCTTCCATACATAATCATGGCTGTAATCTTGGTCCTGTTGGCGATCCTTCTGAGATATTCCACACTGCCGGATATTGATACCGACAAGGAAGAGGTTGAGGATATACAGACGCACCGGACAAGGACCAGCATTTTTCAGTTTCCCCAGCTTATCCTTGGGGTGGTTGCAATCTTTGTATATGTTGGCGTGGAAGTGATCGCCGTTGATACTATCATTAATTACGGGAAATACATGGGGGTCAGTTTTGAGCTTTCAAAATATTTTGCATCATACACCCTCGCAGCAATGGTTGTAGGTTATATTATCGGGATCATCCTCATCCCAAAATACCTCAGGCAGGAATTAGTGCTGGCAATCTCGGCTTTTTTCGGTATCGCCTTTGTGTTTTGTGCCCTCATTGCTGTCCGGGCAAATTACCAGGCATCATGGCTGATACACTTTGGCAGTTTTTCCCTTTCCCTGCCTTTCGATCTGAGTGTTTTCTTCATTGCTCTTTTAGGCCTGGCTAATGCCATTATGTGGCCTGCCATCTGGCCACTGGCCATCGATGGCCTGGGAAAATTCACAAAAATAGGTTCCTCTCTTCTGATTATGGGAATAGCGGGGGGAGCAGTTTTGCCTTTGCTGTATGGCCGGCTCGCTGATCTTTTCAGCCCGACACGGGCATACTGGATCGCCGTTCCCTGCTACGCCTTTATCCTGTATTATGCGTTGAGGGGACATAAGATCAGGTCGTGGAAGGACAATTAGGCATCAGGCATCAGGGACGGTGTAAAATAAAATCAATTTAAACTTACTACATGAAACCAGTTCTTCTTATTCTTGCAGCCGGAGTGGGCAGCCGTTATGGCGGGTTGAAACAGATGGACCAGATCGGCCCTTGCAGGGAGACCCTTTTGGATTATTCCATTTATGATGCCCTGCAGGCCGGTTTCGGCAAAGTGATCTTTATTATCAGGGAAAGCCTTGAATCGGACTTCAAGGAAATATTCATTAACCGGCTGAGAGATTATGTTGAGGTCGACTATGTTTTCCAGGAGATATGGATGGTTCCAGAAGGTGTTTTAGTACCGGATGAAAGGCAAAAACCGTGGGGTACCGGCCATGCTGTGCTGATGGCCCAAAATCTCATTCATGTTCCCTTTGCAGTCATCAATTCTGACGATTTTTACGGAAGGACGGCCTATAAAGCCTTTACCGGTTATTATCAGGGATGGTCGCCTGAAAAGGGGAATGACTATTGCATGGTCGGGTATCGTCTCGATAAAACCTTATCGGAATTTGGTACTGTTTCAAGAGGGATATGTAAAACCGGCACAGATATGCATCTGGTTGATGTGGTTGAAAGGACCAGCATTGAAAGAACTACTTCGGGCATAGTCTTTACCGAAGGAGATCAGCCTCCAAAGTTCCTTCAGGATGACACCATAGTATCGATGAACTTCTGGGGTTTCACTCCATCCGTCTTCGGATACCTGAAAACAGGTTTTGAAACATTCATCAGGATAAACCATGAAAACCTCAAGTCGGAATTTTATATTCCTTCCCTGGTCAATGATCTGATCAAGGCTGGTACAGTTAAAGTCAAGGTGCTGTCATGCGACGAAAAATGGTTCGGGATGACCTATAAGGAAGACAGGACATTTGTGGTTGAAAGGATCAGAGCTTTGATCCGTGAAGGTGTTTATCCTCAAAAATTATGGGGTTGAACAATGGGATAGGGAAAAAAGCGTTAATTTTGCTGAGATAAAACCCTGCATATGAAGTTTCACCTTAACTTTTTCCAGATCCTGATTTTCCTGGTAATCGTAATATCAGCACCGGTCAAGGCACCTGCCCAGATCATTAACGAAAAGACCAAGAAAAAATTCCACGTTTCACTTGGGATGTTTAGCGATATCTATATGAATATGCCATCAGGAATCAAAACCAGGACGATAAACCAGGGATTCCAGACCTATGTCACTTACCAGGTGACTTTCGGGAAAAGTAATTTCGGTTTTGCTGTCGGGTTGGGGTTTGCAGTACATAATATGTACGGGAATTTCAAGGTTAAAAGCTATTCCGATTCCACGGTGCTGCAGAAGATTGACACTTCCTATAAAAGATCCAAACTTTGCATGCCTTATATTGAATTGCCGATTGAATTTAATTTTGTAACGAAGTATAAATTCAACATGGGGCTTGGTTTTAAAATAGGATATATGTTCCCGGCACATACAAAATATGTCGGAGATGACGCGGCATACACCGGGGAGCTCAGAGTGAAATACCGTAATGTGCTGAACCTGAATAAATTTGAATATGGTCCTAACCTGAGGATTGGATACAAATGGTTCAACCTTTTCTGCTATTACCAGCTTTCGTATATTTTCGAGAAGGGACAGGGGCCACAGATTTATCCTATCTCTGTAGGCTTCCTGATCCGGCCTTTCTGATCCTTAAGCGTATTTTATTAATTCACGGTAGAATATCCGGGATCCTGGCCTGATGATAGATTCAGATCATCGTCAGGGCAAACATTATACCCGTTCCCAAAAACCAGCCTGAATAAACCTCTTTGGGAGTATGCAGCCCGTTTTGCAATCTGGCATACCCCATCAAACCACAGATCAGGATCAGTAAAGCAAGAAAGAGTTCATGTGAAGTTCCCTGGCGGATGTTCAGTCCAGTCCAGAATCCTGTTAGTCCTCCGGTTGCCACCATATGAAAGCTGATCTTGAAGAAAAAATTCAGGAAAAGGGTTAAAATAGCCAGCAGTGTTGCACCAAGCATGAAATAGCTGAATAATAACGATACACTGATTCCTTTCAGAAAGTAATATGTCAGGTAATAAAAGACTGCAGTGGCGAGAAGAGGGAAAGCCCTTTCTTCCCGTTTATCCAGGAAGCATGAAGAAATCAAGCCAAACCTGAATAAGAAATAAACAGTCAGCAAGGGTAAAATGACAGTGGACAATAAAACCGACCCCAGCAGCATTAAAATCTCCCTCTCCGGGAGAAGGCCTGTAAAAAAGGAATGAGGCTGAAACATCAGAAGGAGGGTAAAGAATGGTATCAGAACCGGGTGAAAGAGGTAAGATATGCCTTTGGCGAAAGGGTTTCCTTGGTTCATAAACAGGATAATGATCAGAGTTCCTTCCTTAGTCTGGCCACCGGAACCCTCAGCTGCTTGCGATATTTGGCAATGGTGCGCCTTGCTATGTTATAGCCTTTTGTCTGGAGTATCTCTTCAAGTTCTTCATCAGTATAAGGCGATGATTTATTTTCCGATTCGATAATGTCATTAAGGATCTTTTTTATCTCACGCGTTGAAACTTCCTCGCCCATTGAATTCTGCAAGGATTCGGAGAAAAAGCTTTTTAACAGGAATGTTCCGAAAGGGGTTTGTACGTATTTTGAATTAGCCACTCTTGAAACTGTACTGATATCAAGGCCCACTTTATTCGATATGTCTTTCAGTATCATTGGCTTCAATAAAGTTTCATCACCGGTCTGGAAATAATCCTTCTGGTAATCCAGAATGGCTTTCATGGTAATAAACAGAGTCTCCTGCCTTTGTTTTATTGCATCAATAAATCCCCTTGCAGAATCGATCTTTTGCTTGATAAAGGTCAATGCTGCCCTCTCACTCAGGTTGATCTTCTTCTTTTTATGATTGTACTCCTGCAACATCACTATATACTCCCTGTTGATGGACAGATCGGGAGCATTTCTTGAATTAAGTGTAAGTTCCAGTTCTCCGTCATTGATATTGACTACAAAATCAGGAGTTACATACTGGCTGCTTTTAGCTTCCTCACTTATGGAAAACCCCGGTTTGGGGTTCAGCTGTGTGATCTCCTCGATTGCATCTTTCAGTTCTTCTTCAGTGATATGGGCCTTTTGGATGATCTTTTCGTAATGTTTTTTCGAAAATTCATCAAAATAATACTGGATGATGATTTCTGCCAGATCGACGGAATAGTTTCTATCAGTTTTATTCCGGAGCTGGATCAAGAGACATTCCTGTAACGATCTGGCAGCGATTCCGGGCGGGTCAAATCCCTGGACAAGATATAATGCTTCCAGGACTTCTTCCTCCGTGACTTCAAGGTTCTGATTGAAGGCCAGATCATTGATAAGAGCGGGAATTTCTCTTGTCAGGTAGCCGTTCTCATCAAGGTTCCCGATAATCGTAGAGGCAATGATAAATTGTTTGTCAGGGACTTTCTGGACGCCCATCTGGGCAAGCAGGTACTCCTGGGCGCTTACCCCTGAAACCACAGGGGATTCCCAGGCCTCGTCATCCTTACTGCGGTTATTGGAGACGAGTTTGTAATCAGGAATATCATCGAGGTCCAGGTAGTCTTCGTAAGAAAATTCATTATCCGCAATGACTTCAGTCCGGTCCTCATCTTCATCAGAAAAGATATCCTCATCCGCATCAATCGAATCGGGTGTTGTTTCGTCAGTAATTTCATCCATATCACCCATTTCCGCTGATTCTTCGAGTGCTGGGTTATCCTCAATCTCCTGTTTGATGCGTTGTTCAAGAGACAGGATAGGCTGTTGCAAAAGCCGCATCACAAGAACCTGCTGGGGCGATAGTTTCTGTAATAATTTTTGTTGCTGTCGTTGATGAAGCATAGGACAAAAATACAAAAATAATATCCCCTCCGAAAGAACGTCATGTAATCGGCAAATAATCTTTAACTATCTATTAATTCAGTGGATCTGTCTATTAAATCAAATTCATGGAAAGTTAATAAGTAATTTCGCCGCGTACAAAGATTCGTAAAATGAGAACCGAAAGGCCATTTTGGGTGACCCTTATGATCAACATCGTGATCTGGGTTTCGCTGTTTTTCATTCCTTTTCTGCTTCTCGAACCCAAAGGCGGTTTTTCTGGATACCTTGTGAGGGTTGGAACAACCACCATCCTGACTGTTCTTTTTTACTATCTGAATTATCAATACCTTATACCCCGGTTCCTGTTTACAAGAAAGTTCCTTGTATATATGGTTGTTATCATCGGTTCTTTGATTGTAAGTTGTGTCATTGTTGATTTATATTATTACTTCGTGGTATCTTTCGTAGAACGCTGGCATCATCGTCCTTCTCCTGTGTTCAGCCGCGGCATGTGGGTCCCGTTATTCCCTCTGCTGACAGCCGTTGCTATTGGGATCAGTCTCAGACTCGCTAAAGAATGGGCACGGATCGAAAAAGAACGAAGGGAGTTACAGAACGAAAAACTTATTTCGGAACTGGCTCTCCTTAAATCACAGATCAACCCGCATTTTCTTTTCAACACCCTGAATAATATCTGTTCCCTGGCAAGGAAAAAGTCGGACGATACGGAACCTGCCGTCATCAAACTTTCCCAGATCATGAGGTACATGCTTACCGATTCCAGGCAGGACAAAGTGAACCTTACAGATGAAGTCGATTATCTCAACAACTTTATTGAGCTTCAGAAGATCAGGCTTGGCGATAAAGTTGATCTGACTTTCAATATTTCCGGCGATATTTCCATGATCCAGGTCGAACCTTTATTGTTGATCCCTTTTGTTGAAAATGCGTTTAAACACGGGATCAGTTACAAGGAAAGGTCCATGATCCGGATTGACCTTAAAACTGATTCCGGAGGATTGGTTTTTGCGGTTGAGAACACAAAACCGTCACTCAGGGATCACTATAATCTTGAAGAGTCGGGGATCGGGCTGAAGAACGTCCACCGCCGCCTGGAATTGCTTTATCCCGGGAAATATATACTGGATATCAAGGACACTGATTCAAAATACCAGATAATGCTTAAAATTAATTTGTTATGATCAAATGTATTGCAATTGATGATGAAATACTGGCGTTGGAATTGCTTGAAGACAACATCAGCAAGATACCTTTTCTTGAGTTTTACGGCAGGTTCACAGATGCCTTTGATGCCCTGAATGTTCTGAAAGAAAAGAAGATTGACCTGCTTTTCCTGGATATCCAGATGCCGGATATCAGCGGGATCCAGTTTTTAAAAAGCCTTCAGCATAAACCTGCCGTCATCTTCACTACAGCCTTCTCAAGGTATGCTGTGGAAGGATTTGAGCTGGATGTGATAGATTACCTGCTGAAACCCTATTCTTTCGAACGTTTTCTGAAAGCCGTGAACAAAGCGCATGAATACCTGGAACTGCATGAAAAGGCAGGTGCTTCACGCAAAGCCGTTGCCTATGGATCCCATTACCTGTTCGTCAGGGCAGATTATAAGCTGGTAAAAATTGATCTTCAGGATATACTGTATATAGAAGGGTTGAAGGATTATGTGAAGATTTACTGCGGGGAGAAACCCATCCTCACGCAAATGAGCCTGAAAGCGATAGAAGAAAAGTTACCTATGTATGACTTCATCAGGGTACACCGTTCATTCATTGTTGCTTTTGATAAAATTGATTTTATACACAAAAGTTTTATCTCAATCAGGGGGAAGGAAATCCCGCTCAGCGATCATTACAAGGATAGCTTTTTAAGCCTGGTTCAGAAAAACAAGATTATGGAATAAGAGATTAAACATTCAAATCATGAAACGAATATCATTTTTGCTCAGCATCCTGTTGTTCCTTACAGTTGCCGGACAGTCCCAGAAGACTCCCTGGACATTCCAGCAATGTCTTGATACCGCATTAAAACGTAATATTTCAGTCAACCAGACCGTCCTTGCAAACGAGCTCAATAAAATCAGCCTGGAGCAGTCAAGGGCTAACCGGATTCCCAGTCTGAGTGCCAGTGCGGGTGAATCTTTCAACATTGGAAATAATGTTAATACATCAACCAACCAGTACGTTGTCGGAACTTTCCATTCGGGTAATTACGGCCTGAGCTCCACGTACAACCTGTTCAACGGCTTGCAGAATAATAACACGATTAAACAGTATAAACTGAATATTGAAGCCGGCAAATATAATATCGAGAATGCAAAGAACGCAGTGATTCTGAGTGTGACAACCGGCTACCTTCAGATGCTCCTGCAGTACGAGATAGTAAGAACAGCCCAGAGCCTGCTGGCTGCTGATTCGGTCCAGGTTGACAGGATCCAGAAGCAGCTGAATGTGGGGAAATCGGCAGAAGGCGACCTTCTGCTGATCAAGTCACAGCTTGCCACAGATTATGTTACATATGTTAATGCCGATATTCAGCTCGACCTTGACCGGGTGACCCTCATGCAGCTCATGCAGATCCCGGTGAAAGATACTTTTGATGTTGAAGTCCCTAAATTTACTGAACCCGGGCTTGACCTGCTCCAGAGCAAAGAAGTGATATACAAGAAAGCCCTGGCGGTCATGCCCCAGATCCAGGCCGCATCGCTTAACACTGCAAGTTCCCAGATGGCCATTAAAATTGCAACGGGAGCAAGGTGGCCCAGACTGACTTTTTCGGCCGCGATGAGTTCCAACTATTCTTCCAGCCGCAAGACTTCAGATGTGAATCCTGAAGGTGTTCCATGGTACACCCAGGTATATGAAAATGCAGGACAAGCGTTAAACCTTGGACTGAGCATCCCGATATACAGCAATCGGTCTCTGCAAAGCAGTATTGAACGGGCCCAGGTCAACTCCAGGACGGCAGCACTGAATGAGCTCAATACCCAGCAGACCCTGAGGATGAATATTGAACAAACCTATGCCAGTCTTAAAGCTGCTGCAAAGTCGTATGAAGCCGGTAAGATCCAGCTGAGTTCAACGGAGATGGCCTATAGAAATGCAGAAAAAAAATATAACGTCGGGGTCATGAGTACAACCGATTACCTGATCCAGAAAAACAACTATGTGTTATCGGTATCAAGCTTAATTCAGGAAAAATATAATTTCATTTTCCAGTCCAAGATCCTGGATTTTTACCAGGGGAAAACCATAACATTTTAAAAAACTTAACGCTTATCATACAATGAAAAAGACTTATTGGATTATACTGATTGTGGTGATTCTCGCCCTCCTTGCATTGGGGTATTTCCTGTTCCTGGGTAAATCAGAAAAATCAATTGAATTCCGTACAGGGAAAGTCGAGAAGGGTGATCTTGAGGTACTTGTTACGGCTACCGGTACTTTAAATCCCGACACCACCGTGGCTGTCGGCACACAGGTTTCGGGGATCATCACTAAGATCTTCGTGGATTTTAATTCCGTTGTGAAAAAAGGGCAGTTAATAGCCGTTCTTGACACTACATTTCTTTATTCTTCGGTGCAGGATGCCAAATCCTCTCTTTTAAGGGCCCAGGTTCAGACGAGGCTGACTAAACGGACCTATGAACGCAACAAGACCCTGTTGGAACAAAAAGTTCTGGCCCAGTCAGATTTTGACCAGAGCATTTCGGATTATGAAACTGCCCAGGCCAATGAGAAATCGGCCCAGACGGCTCTTGACAGGTCGAATATAAATTTAAATTATGCCAGGATCGTAGCTCCTGTTTCAGGTGTTGTCATATCAAGGAATGTGGATATAGGGCAGACCGTAGCAGCAAGTTTCAGTACACCAACCCTTTTCTCCATTGCGAATGACCTGAAAAAAATGCAGCTCCAGGCCAGCATAGACGAAGCTGATATTGGCAAGATCAGGGTAGGGCAGGATGTTTCTTTCAAGGTTGATGCCTATATTGATCAGACATTTTCAGGAACTGTATGGCAGATCAGGCTGCAACCCGTTACTCTGCAGAATGTGGTTAATTACACGGTCGTAATCAATGTTCCGAATGATGACCTCCGACTTATGCCAGGGATGACAGCAAATCTCTCGGTCAAGACACAGGAAGCGCTTAACGTGCTGAAAATCCCATCGGCGGCCCTTAGGTTCTGGCCTCCACAGGATTACCTTGATAAGCATATGAAGGAATACCCGGATTCTACGCAGAAAATGATCGAAAGGGTGCAAAAATTCATGGCCCGGAGATCAGGCCAGAGTGGCAGCGGAAGTCAGTCAGGTTCCAGCGGGCAAACAATAGGCAGCAGCCAGACAGCTGCAAATACCCAGTCAGGCCAAGGTGGCCGGCCGGGTTCCGCCTCCCAGGGCCAGGGCAGACAGGGCTGGGGAGGCCAGGGAGGCAATATGCGACTGAAAATGGGAATGGTATGGGTAAAACTGGGCAACCTGCTTATTCCCCACCGGGTGAAAACCGGTATCTCCGATAACAGTTATACTGAGGTGGAAGGCTCAATTAAAGAAGGGGATGAGCTGGTTACAGGTATTGTAAATGCCAATTCAAGCCAACAAACAACCCAGCAGCAAAGCCCGTTTGCCCCGCAGATGGGCCGTCCGCCTACAGGCGGAGCAGGTGCAGCCGGAAGAGGAGGCCGTTGATATGAAGGAAACGATTATTTCGGTTAAGCATCTCGTCAAGGTCTATAAAATGGGAGACATGGAGGTGCATGCCCTGAGAGGGCTCACTATGGATGTCCATAAGAGCGATTTCGTTGCCATCATGGGAAAAAGCGGGTCAGGGAAATCAACTTTTATGAATATCATTGGCTGCCTTGATGTACCCACAAAAGGCGAATACATGCTCGACGGGGTTGATATAGGAAAAATGAATAAAGACCAGCTGGCACATCTGCGGAATATAAAGATAGGATTTGTATTCCAGTCTTTCAACCTTTTATCCCGGACCTCAGCCCTTGAGAATGTTGAACTTCCTTTGATGTACAACAATAAGATCAGTTCAAAGGAAATGAAGAACCGCTCGATCAGGGCACTCGAATCTGTCGGGCTTGCCGACAGGGCTCACCATATGCCCAACCAGATGTCAGGGGGAGAACAGCAGAGGGTCGCCATTGCCAGGGCCCTCGTGAATGACCCGGTTGTTATCCTGGCGGATGAACCAACCGGCAATCTGGACACACGCACGAGCGTGGAGGTAATGAGCATTTTCCAGCAGCTGAATACCCGCGGTATTACCGTGGTCATTGTAACGCATGAACCGGATATAGCCGCGTATACCGACAGGAATATCTCGTTCAGGGATGGCCGGATCCAAAAGGATATTCTTGTGGAAAAACCAAGGAGTGCGGCAGCAGAACTTTTAAGCATGCCGGTATTAACAGAGGAGGAGACCATATGAAACTTAAAAACCAGTTAGTGGCTGCTTTAAGGTCATTGGCCAAAAACAAAATGCGGACTTTCCTTACGATGCTGGGGATCATCATCGGGGTTGGTTCGGTTATTGCCATGCTTGCCATCGGCCAGGGGTCAAAGGAGAGCATACAAAAGCAGATCGCCAGCCTTGGGACTAACCTGCTCACAGTATTTCCATCGGCCAGCATGACAGGAGGTGTGAGGCTGGAAGCAGGTTCCAGTATCAAACTGACTATAGATGACTACAAAGCCGTTGCCAGCCGCTGTCCCGCGGTGATGTATTCCACCCCGACAGTCAGAACAAGCGGGCAGTTAATTGCAGGAAGCCAGAATTGGAGGACTTCGGTATGGGGTGTCTATCCCGATTATTTCAACATCCGGAACCTCGAACTTGAAAAAGGAGCGGTATATACCATGATGGATGACCGCACTGCTAATAAAGTATGCGTTATAGGGCAGACCGTCAATAAATATTTATTCGGAGAAGGCCAGGATCCGACAGGCAGGATAATCAGGATCAACAAGATCCCTTTCCAGGTCATTGGCCTCATTGTTACAAAAGGACAGAATGCCTGGGGGCAGGACCAGGATGATATCGTAATAGCTCCTTTCAATACAGTCCAGGTGCGGATGTTAACTGTACAATATATTCAAAGTATCATGGTTTCGGCTACCTCGGAAAAAATGATCCCGGAGGCAACTGATGAGATCACGCAGGTATTGAAAGAAAGGCACAGGCTGGGACCATCTGAGGACCCGGACTTTTCTATACGTTCACAGGCTGACATTGCCAGCATGGCAACAGCAACCTCGAGTATCCTTACGGCCTTGCTGGCCAGTATTGCAAGTATCTCTTTACTGGTTGGGGGGATAGGAATTATGAATATAATGCTCGTATCCGTCACCGAAAGGACCCGCGAAATAGGTATCCGCATGGGTGTTGGTGCAAGGGGAAGAGATGTGCTGTTGCAGTTCCTCATCGAAGCCCTCATGATCAGCCTTATCGGAGGGCTCATCGGTATCGGCATGGGGGTAGCTGCCTCAGGTGTCATTGCCAAGATCATGAGTTGGCCTGTCACAATAACCGTACAATCAATTATACTCTCATTTATTTTCTCGACGGCAATAGGAATCTTTTTTGGCTGGTATCCGGCCCGCAAAGCCGCAAGCCTGAATCCTATTGATGCTTTACGATATGAGTAGCGGGAAGATCATTTTTCCCCTGTCAGATCCAGCATTCCGTTTTAAAAGTTTATATTTTGCGCAAGTGGGATTGCTGAGATACACTTTCAGACCAGTACCTGAATAAAGTACCCTTGAATCATTTCTGAAAAAAAAGGTGCGAAAATGAAAGACAGTGTTTTGTTCAGTCATAACAACTAATAGAATTCAAATGAAGAAAAGACTTCAAGTGGTCTGACAGATGGGTAGTAGTAAACCACCTCTGCTAGTGGCAATTTACTTTTACGTTCAATAAGTTCAG
>Ga0182021_10006863_pt1 | contig 13515 bp, 11 predicted proteins | sample 612E3MmetaG_FD_120493 | JGI IMG/M metagenome (GOLD analysis project Ga0182021, IMG submission 120493) | Permafrost microbial communities from Stordalen Mire, Sweden - 612E3M metaG (Illumina Assembly) | ecosystem: Environmental > Terrestrial > Soil > Wetlands > Permafrost | place: Sweden...
CGAGCCTCACCCGGGCATGGAAGTCAACATGCACAACAAGACGGGCATCATCACGTCCGTTTCCGCTGGCCGCGTCAAGGTCGATTTCAACAGGCGTTTCGCCGGGCAGTCCCTGAAATACGTCTTCACCATCGTCGAAAAGATCGAGGGTGACGAGAACAAGGTCAAGGCGATGCTGGAGATGGACTATGGCACATCGGAAGGCTTCGTCATCACGAAGGAAGGAGAAGTCGTAAAGCTGGTTCTGCCGGACGTATGCAAGTACGATTCGAAGTGGACCATGGCTAAGTACAAGGTCGTGGCCGACCTTCGCGAGCTCTTCGGAAAGGTCACCGTAGACCTGATCGAGGAGTATGTAAAGAAGGACGAGGTCAAGGCCGAAGAGAAAGCCCCTGAGGAGCTAGGCTCTGAAGAGGACAAGAGCTGAATTTCAGTTCCCTCTCTCCCTTGCATGTTGAAACACTTTCCCAAACTCATTTGAATGGACGAGTGGCCTAGACTGGATATGGCAGCAGCCTCCTAAGCTGCAGGTCGGGGGTTCGAATCCCCTCTCGTCCGCTTCTATTATCGATCACAGAACTTCAGCTAGGGAGTTTTTGATCTCTTCCTGCGGTATTCGATCGGTGTCTGTCCATATTTGAACTTGAAAGAGCTATAGAAACTCGAGACGCTGCCGAACCCACATTCTGCAGCGATCTGCAGCATGCTCCTGTCTGTTTCAGTAAGTTGATGGGCCGCTTTAACCACCCTCAGACCATTGAGGTATTTTGTCGGAGTGGTATGATATTTCTGATGGAACAAACGGATCAGCCGGTTCTGATGGATATCCAATCGTTCCAATTCAATGGACAGTCGAGAACGATCATCGAAATAGAGGTCACAAATCTTCTTGAGCTGGTCAGGCAATGGATTGGCCCGGTCAAATTCCGAAAGATCAGGTTTGCATCGTTTGCATGGCCGAAATCCCTTTTCTTCGGCTTGTTCCGCGCTATCAAAGAACTCTACATTCTTCCTGAGAGGAAGTTTGGATTTGCATGAAGGGCGGCAATAGACACCTGTGGTTCGTACGCCGTAGAAGAAACGATCGTCCTGACTCTCGTCTCCCTGAAGGATCGCATCCCATTTCTGTTGATCGATAGGATCCGTGGCATTTCTCCGCATTAGGGTCACTCACTGATTCGACGTTACGATGATACCTTTCTAATAATCAATCCATTGTTTTTCGACAATTCCGTTTTTCAAGTTCCAGGAGCCTCTCCTTCAGATCCAGTCCCCCCAAATAGCCGACCAACTTCCCATTGGAACCGATTACACGGTGGCACGGTATGAAGATAGAAATGGGATTCCGGTTGTTTGCCATCCCGACCGCCCTCGACGCTCCCGGTGCACCGATGCTCTTCGCGATCTCCCCGTAGCTTCTGGTCTGCCCATATGGTATGGCTCGCAAACTTTCCCACACTTTGAACATGAATGGCGTTCCGACCGGCGCCAGAGGGAGGGAGAACATACTTCTTTTTCCAGAAAGGTATTCGGTCAGTTGTGTACTGGCCTCGATCAATAGGTCTGTCCTGTTTTCAACCGCATCATTTGGCTTTCTCTCAATTTGAAACCACAGGTTGGTGATCATATCATCTTCCTCTGCGATTCCAATCAGTCCGATGGAGGTTTGAAAATAGGACATGTTCTTCATTGAACGTCTCCGGTCAATCATATCTTGTCAATGCATAATAGCATCGATATTTAATCAATTTTTTAATGTAATTCTTTCAGGATTTCAATGACCAATTCATTGAAACATACCGTCAATCGCAAAACAACAAGAATAATACTTTGACAATCGCATCGGGCCGGATAGAAAATGACCTTATTGTGACTAACCTTTATTGGACTGGATTGACCTGTTGTTAGTAATATCAATAATCAGTTACTCAAGACACAAGTTAGAATATCAAGTATGGTCATGTGCTGGGCGGGAAAAGCTTGTCGGGAGAAGACTTGTTGCTCGAAGGGGATTCGAACCCGGACATGATGAAGAGCGTCCGGGACACGATCGAGGCGACCATATCTGGTCTGGAATCGATCGAGGAGACAATGGAATCGGCCCTCAAACATCCGGACAACATGCCGATAGACAGCATCATGTTGGTGCTGCAGACGGCATTCGTGATGAAACAGAACCTCGTCTTTCTCCGTTCAGGTATTCAGAGGAACAATACCTTCTCCGAGGGCGATTTGAGCCGGCTCAACATGGTCATCAATGCGATGAACATCCTCGATGCCTTCATGAAAGGAAACATTGACGAAGGCCCGGTCAACGAGGCCAAGGATTTCCTCAAGTCAGCGCTCCCAGTTAGGATGGAACGGCCCTAGTGGATCTTGATTTTTTTCTTACATACGATCTTTTATGGCATAAGATGTAAGAAACTCTCGAAAGCCTGACTTTCTTCCACTATTTCTTTACTCTCAAGAAACGATTATGATCGATCGACCTTCTTGTTCATTTGGATGATCTGACCTTACGTTTCTTGATCATGGTGGTCGTCTTTTCCGACTTCAGCTCCCTCAGGGCGTCTCCGGCGATCCAGCGGGCGCTCTTCGTGCCCTTTGCACGAACCTTTTCAGCGGTCTTTATCGCTTCGACCTGCAGTAACATATTCCTCTTGCCGATCTGCCGCAGCGCCCAATTGACCGCCTTCCTCACGAATGGCCGATCGTCATCGGCGGCATCCGAATCGATCATCGTCAAGAAGTCAAGGAACAACCCATCCTTTGCTTTCTTGTCATGTACGGCCAATGCTGCCATCATGACGAAACCAGCTCGTTTCACATACTCTTCTTCCCGAACGGCCCATTCCTCTGCCTTCTTGACCGCAAATGCAGTTCGCGAGAACAAATTGCTGCAGCACTGGTCGCAGACGTCCCAGGAATCGAACTGTCCCACCCAGTGATCCATCTGATCCTCGGTCACCTTCGTCGGGACATCGATGATGGTGGAGAGGAGACGCGACTCGTGCGATCCGGTCTCCCATAGGTCTAGTGCCAGCTGATGGTCCTTGCCGATGGACTTGGCCAATGACCGGAGCTCTACCATCGATAATCCGTAGGCCTGGTCGATCTTGATTCCGTATCTGGACATTCCTTCGCGGTTGGCCTCGTTTTTATGTGATTCTAGATATGCGATTACTTCCTCGAGCTTCATACCGAGACTTCTCCAGATATCAGCTTCTCATTATAAAATCAGTCATTGAAAAAAGAATATATAATAAAAAAATAAAAAGTGGTTTGATTAGGAGGGCACGATCATTACTTGATGGTCACCTCTCCGGTGCGTATCCTGATCACCTTTTCGACCGGGCTGACGAATATCTTGCCGTCGCCAATGTCTCCGGTCCTAGCGGATGCGATGACGGTGTCGATCACCTTCTGGAGGTCGGCGTCGTCAACGACGATCTCGATCTTGGTCTTGGGCAGAAGGTCGACCCGATATTTGCCCGCCCTATGGGTGAACTCCAAGCCCTTCTGCTCTCCCCGACCGTGTACCTCGTACACAGTCATTCCGAGCACTCCTATCCCTTCCAGCGCCGATTTCACCTGGTTGAGCTTCTCGCTCCTGATTATTGCTTCGATCTTCTTCGACATTTCAGGTCACCTCTAGGAGTATGCGCTTTCCCCGTGCTGGATGATATCAGCACCGATGCGTTCCTCGTCCTTTGTCATCCTCAGCGGGGTCATCTTGCCCAGCACTTTAAGTGCTATGAAGGTCACACCGAAGGACAGTGCCCATACTGCTATCACCGCAACCACTTGTGCAGCCAGTAGGGTCACACCGCCCCCGTAAAACAAGCCTTGATTCGTAACCAAGGTGTTTACGGAGCTGGTTGCGAATAGGCCGGTGGCGATCGCACCGAAGGTACCTCCAATGCCATGGACACCTACTACATCAAGGGCGTCATCGTAGTCGAAATGCTTCCTGATCAGTATGCCACAATAGCAAATCACACCTGCGCCCATACCAATCACCAAAGCACCTGTCGTGTCCACGAAACCCGACGCTGGTGTAATCGCAACCAGGCCAGCTACCGCTCCGGATATCATACCAAGCACGCTAGGTCTTCCCAGGTGCCTCCACGAGACCAAACCCCATGTAATTGCTGCCGTTGCTGCAGCTATGTGGGTGTTCGCAAAAGCTTGCGACGCCAGGCCACCCGACGTTAGCGCACTTCCGCCATTGAAACCGAACCAGCCCATCCACAATAGGGCGCCTCCTAGCACAACCATCGGTATATTGTGAGGATGATCACGATCCCCCCCGGGCTGAGCTGCCAGTCTCTTTCCAAGTACCAAAGCCGCGGCCAGTACTGATGCACCTGCGGTGATATGAACGACAGTACCGCCTGCGAAGTCCAACGCTCCGAGCTTGTTAAGCCAGCCACCGCCCCAGACCCAGTGTGCAACTGGTATGTAGACAAGGATTGTCCATATGCCCAGGAAGATAGTCAGGGCCTTCAGCTTCATGCGCTCTGCTATACCGCCAATTATCAATGCAACAGTGATTATGGCGAACATGAGTTCATACATCGCGAACAATATGGCTGGAATTGTGCCCGCATAATCAGTATCTGGAAGCTGTCCCACTCCGCTCAGCATAGTGAAGTTGAAGTTGCCGATAATATCGGACTTGAACCCTCCAAAGGCAAGGGAATAACCGAAGATAACCCAGATCAAGGTTACCATACCAGTTATGATGATTGTTTGGCCGAGCATCGAAAGGAAACTTTCCTTTCTTAACATACCTCCATAGAAATACCCCACGGCCGGTGTCATTATGAACACCAGTGCAGTGGAGATTAGCATCCATGCGGTATCTCCAGTATTGATCATCGCTGCCGTTCCATCTGTTGCCGCTACAGGCGTAGACAGAACAGGCAAAACCATAATCACCAGCCCTATCAATAATCCGATTTTAATTGCGTTGGACTTTCTCACCTTATCACCTCGGACCGACCATGGTCGGAATGTTCGGAAGACCGGATCCACATCGTTCCGACCACCTTGTGGTGTTTTCGGATGCGAATTCGATATATGTCCCGCACATTGATTCATCGATAGACAAAGGGCTAATAAAAGCTTTTCCTACGCATCAAATGAATAGAAAGCACAAGAATACTAGACATGTGTATAATGAGAATCAGCCGGTTTTCGCCTGAAAATAAGCATTATCAAAAAGAAAATTAAACGTCTGGCCATAGGTTAGAATAGATACACGACAGTATTATATGACTCTTATAAGCCGGATATTTTTAATTCCTATAGGAATCAACGATTATAGGTCAATAAAAAGGAATTTGAGAAGGTAATATTCAATGACCAACATTTAATAGCCTTTCGTGCTTGCTTCGGTCAACCTTTTAGACATAGCCATCTATGAAATATTTCGCGAAAAATGATGCTCTAAGCTGATATATTAATATAAAATAAATATATTATTTTCTAAACTGCCGCTTCATTATAATTCAACCTGTTTCGGAGCCAGATACCCTAGGATCACTTTGATTCCTTCGTAATATGGAAAAGGAATGACAAGAATCGCTTTCGCTGTCGGCAATTAGGAAACCAATTAATGCTAACAGATGCCATAGAAGTCCGGTCTGATGAAGGAATACGAACTTATTGTGGTGGGGTCCGGGGCTGGAATGAACGTCGTTTCCAAGGCCAGGAACACCGGTCTGAAAGTGGCATTGGTGGAGAACTGGGTGATGGGCGGCACTTGCCTCAACCGGGGTTGCATACCAAGCAAGATCTTGACCTATCCGGCGGAAATGATCCGACAGATACGGCACGCAAGCGAGATAGGTATACACGCTAAGATAGAATCGATCGATTTCGAGCTGGTACGGAAACGCATGTGGGACCTGGTCCTAAGGGACAGACGCGGAATGGAGGAGGGCGTGGCTGCGGACAGCGGTCTGGACTTCTATCACACCACCGCCCGTTTCATCGGACCAAAGACGCTACAGGTCGGTCCGGAGCAGATCAAAGCGCCGAAGATAGTGCTTGCGATCGGCGTCAGGACCTCCATTCCTGACATACCCGGTCTAAGGGAGACCGGTTTTGAGACCTCCGAGAGCATATTCGATTTGCAGACATTACCACGTAGCATGATAATTCTGGGTGGAGGCTACAAAGCATGTGAGTTCGGCCATTTCTTTTCCGCCTTCGGGACCAATGTCTCCATAGTCGGGCACAATCCCCGGATCCTCCCTCGGGAAGAGGAGGAGGTCGGCGACTTCGTCCTGACCAAGATGAAGGAATACCTCAATGTGAATGTGAACCAGGATGTGGTCTCGATACGGAAGGGCGAAAAGGGCAAGATCGCCGTCCTCAAGGACCGGACCACCGGTGTCGTGGAGGAAATCGAGGCAGAAGAGATCCTGTTGACCACCGGAGTTCAAAGCAATGCTGACATGATCGATCCAGAGGCATCGGGCATAAAGATAGATTCGGGAAGGTATATCATCGTCAACGAATACCTGGAGACCAATGTTCCGGGAATCTTCGCGATGGGCGACATCATCGGCAGGACGATGTTCCGGCATTCTGCCAACTATCACTCCCAGCTCGTTTGGATAAACGCCTTCGCCAAGAACAAGGTGAAGCTTGATGAGCACGCTGTGCCCCATGCGGTCTTCGGATATCCGGAAGTGGCCTCGGTGGGTGTGACCCAATCGGAAGCCAAAGCCAAAGGCATCAAAGTTTTGATTGGGATGAGCCAGTATATCGATTGCGCCAAGGGCTATGCAATGGGCGAGGAGGGCTCGTTCGTCAAAGTAGTCGTGGACATGAACTCATACAACATCATCGGAGTATCGGCGGTAGGCACCAATGCGTCCATTTTGGTCCAGTCAATGGTCTATCTGATGAACGCTGGCGACCACACCTATCTACCATTGGCCCGAAGCCAGACGATCCATCCGGCACTAAGCGAGGTGGTGGTGAACGCTTTCGGGAACCTGCACGATCCAGACCATGTGCACGTACATGAACATGAGAATAGTTGAATCAGGAACAGGCAGTCACCCGGAATGGTCAAAACCCTACTTTACCGGCTGGTGTTTTCTGGTGGCTTCCGAGTTCTTCGCGTTGACCGTATGGTTCCATTTCTTCAGGATCTTCTCGGATGTGATCCCGACCAGGTATGGAACCGGCGGTGTCATATAGAAGAGCGAACCGAAGAGGATGATGATCTTCTTCGAAAATGCCATCTTCTTGATCTTCTTGATTATGGGATCATCCGGGTCCTCTTCCGCGAGCATTCCGAAGAAGGATTTGAGGACCAACTTATCGGCATACAGGACCACCCCGATGCTCCATTTGATGCCGCGATCCAATGTGGTACTGGAGCCGAACGGTTGAGTCGTCTTGTTGAGGATCGCGGACCTCAGGTCCTCTGCCGTTTTTCCCTCGAACATGGTGCAACAGCAGCCCAGTTGACCAAGTGCATGGGCGTCACTGCCCGCCACGCATGCCCACTTGCCGGATTTTGAGCTCTCCAACGCCTTATTGTTCGCGATGCCATCGATATGTCCCCCGTTGATCACCTCGATGCCATCTATGTCCAGTGTTTCGATGAGGTTGCCGATGGCGGAAACATGACCGGAATAGGGATGGGGTGCAAGCACGATCCCTCCTTGTTTCCTGATGCACCTGATGGTCTCCTCCGCGGACAGGTCCATGGGTATCTCTTCCGTCAGAAAGAGCCCGATCACCTCACCGTCCTTAGTGCTGACCTCCTCGCCGACAACGACTTCGATGTCCGGATCGTCCTTGGCATATTCCTTAGCTTTTAGGGCTCCAGCAATGCTATTATGATCAGTGATGCAAAGAACAGAAAGGCCAACGTGCTTGGCGATCTTGACCACGTCCTCCGGATTTGATGCTGATTCGGGGAATTGCAAGAACTTGTAATGCGCCAGTCCCGAATATTTTGTGTGGACGTGGATATCTGCCTTGCTCAGCATCTACTGGTTCAAGGAGCTTCTGTGTTTTAAAGCATTCGGGATGAGATATGTTGCTTGTGGCTAACACGTCCGTAGAGGCATGTGAACTGAATCTAAACGTATCTCGAACATTACAAAGCAGGTCAAGATCAGCTCGGATAGGTAGGTTTCAACCGCTCAATATTTTCTGAGCGATCTTTTTCCCGAACTCCTTGCATTTTGCCCGGGCCGCCTCATCCGGGACGAACTGGACCTGCAGGTCGTCGAATGGAAATTCCATCCCGCTCCCATTTAGTAGATCTCTCATCTGCTTCGTGGTTCCCGCTCCCCAGCCATATGAATTGAAGATTGCGGCATAATGGCCTTTCGGCCTCAATCCCTTCATGTACGTGCCGATGTCAGCCACCGAGGGGAATATCCCATTATTCAGCGTCGGTGATCCGAGTATGACGACCCGTGACATCATAACCTCCCTCATGATCGTGCTTCGAGGGGTGTCGCTCACCCGGCAGATCTGCACGGGCACTCCTTCGGACGCTATGCCGTCAGCGATTAGTTCTGCCATGATCTGGGTCGAACCCCACATGGTATCGAACACGACCACAGCCCGGGGCTCGGTACTGTAGTTGGCATAGGCCATATATTTGCCGACGATCTTGTCGATGTTCTTCCGCCAAAGGATGCCATGGGCAGTAGCGAGGACCTTCAGGTCTAGACCTTTCAGCATCTCCAACGCCTTGATCACCTGTGGTCCATATGGGAGGATGATGTTGGCGTAGTAGATCTCCGCTTCCTCGAAGAGCACTCCCTCATCCACCTCATCGTCGAACCGCTTTGAGGAGGCAAAGTGCTGTCCGAACGCATCCATAGAGAACAGTATCCCGTCTTCGTGGACGTAAGTCATCATCGAGTCCGGCCAATGCACCATCTGGGTGTACAGGAACTTGAGGGTATGCTTGCCGATCTTCATCTCGGAACCGTCCTCCACCACTTTAACATCCAGGTCCCCATAGTTCATCCTCAGGTTCTCCTTTCCCATCTTGGAACAGAACACCTGAGCTCCTCCAGTTAACGCTTGGGCCATCCTTATGCCAGAGGCGTGGTCCGGTTCGGAATGGTTTGATATGATGTACTCGATCTTGCGCGGATCGATGACCGATCTGATCCTTTGAGCTAGCTGGGTGAAGAACGGCGCTTTGACCGCATCGATCAGGGTGGGGTGCTCGTCGAGGATCAGGAACGAGTTGTAGGACGTGCCCCTGGGCGTATCGTATCCATGAAAGTTCCTCGTGTTCCAGTCGATTGCACCTACCCAATAGATGTCGTCAGCGATCTTTACCGCATCCATGTGCTCTCCAGGTCAAAGTACGCATGAACGAATATCTATCGTTTGCCGTCCATTAGCTTGCTTCGCCCATCGGCGCAGCCGCATATGTTTATACGTCCCTTCTTTGTTGCCTGACCAATGGGCATAATCGAATGGGCCATCGAATTGATCAAACAGCTCATCGAGATCGGAAGCTATGGTGGCATTTTTCTCCTTATGGCCCTAGAAAGCATGTGTTTTCCCATACCCAGCGAGATCGTGCTTCCCTTCGGAGGTTGGCTGGCATTCGACGGGAAGATGGACTGGATCCTGGTCGCCACTGTCGGCACGATAGGCTGTATCGTCGGTTCGGCCGTGGCATATTGGGTTGGGATGAAGGGTGGAAGGGCTTTCGTGTGTCGCTATGGCAAGTACGTTTTCCTCAACGAGGGCCACCTGGACTCGACAGAACGGTGGTTCAAGAAGTATGGCTCCACCATGATCTTCCTCACCCGGGTCATGCCCATCATCCGCACGTTCATCTCGCTCCCGGCCGGAATGGCCCGGATGGATTTCAAGAAGTTCATCTTCCTGACGGCTATCGGATCGATCATCTGGTGCTTTACACTCACCTACATCGGTTATGCACTTGGAACGAACTGGCAGACGATCGAGGTCTGGTTCAGGCAGGCGGACATATTGATCCTGGTGTTCTTCGCGGTATTGTTCATTTGGTGGCTCGTCCGCCGAAGAAAGAGGCTCAAGGCGAGGGAAGAGTATTGCAAGACCGAGTGACCATAACTTTCCTTCTCGGTGCTCCCAGCGTCCTCAATCCTTCTTTTGCAGTTCCTTGAAATAGTAATATTCCCCGGCCGACTTCTGCTCCCGGTCCAGCCTGGAGCCAGGCTTGTTGATCCTGGGCCGGTTGGTATCATTGTCGCGGCGGAACGTCACGTCAACCAGTTTCAGGAACATGTTCATGCCTCCGCGCATGTCGAACGGACCTTTGCCGTGGCCGCTCATGCCGGGGACCCCGTCGAACACCATCATAGAATCTGAGACCATGTCCAGGAAGTAGATGTCATGGTCCACGACCATGGCCGACCTGCCCTTCTTCTCCATGACCCGGCGTATCGTCTTTGCCGACTCCATCCTCTGGTTGGAATCGAGATAGGCGGAAGGTTCATCCAATAGATAGATGTCTGCCTCCCTTGCCAGGCACAGGGCGATCGCCGTCCGCTGCAGTTCGCCGCCTGACAGGTTCTTCACATTCTTCTCCAGCAATGGTTTCAGCATCATAGGATGTTGGATCTCAGTCTGGAAGAAACCGGACTCGAAGAAGTCCTTGACATATGTATTGAACAGTTCGGTGACAGTCCCATCGAAATCTGGCGAGATGTATTGCGGTTTGTAACTGACCCTGACCTGCTGCTCGACCTTTCCTGAGGTCGGTTCTTGCACGCCCGCCAGCATCTTTACGAAGGTGGTCTTTCCTATGCCGTTCGGTCCGACGATACCGACCGTCTCTCCGACCTTGATCGCGCCTGAGTCGACCTTTAGCTTGAATGCGGGATAGGTCATCTCCAGCTCGGGATATGCCAGGAGATCGACGGACTGGAATGATTCGCGTGGAGGGTGCGACTCGAATCGGATCGGGGTGTCTCTGAAACGGATGTTCTCCTCTTTCGCGTAACCGTCCAGGTAGACGTTGATCGCCGACCGTACCTGACGCGGTTGGGCGAAGATACCATACGCACCCTCGGAACCAAAGACCAGGTAAACATTGTCTGCCAAGAAATCTAGTATGGCCAGATCGTGCTCGATGACGATGACCATCTTCTCTTCTGCAAGCTTCTCGATGATCTTGGCAACCTTTATCCTCTGGTAAATGTCCAGGTATGATGATGGCTCGTCGAAGAAATAGATGTCCGAGTCTTTCATGAGAGTGGCCGCGATCGCCACCCGCTGCAGTTCGCCGCCGGAAAGGTCGGTCATGTTACGGGTGATGGCCTCCTCAAGCTCCAGCATCTCGACTACTTCGTCGATCTTCATCCTTTCCTGGACTTTGGAGAGGAGGTCCTTTACCGGTCCCTTGACCACGGTGGGCAATTTGTCGACGTATTGCGGCTTCATCGAGGATTTGAAGCCTTTGGCGTAGACCTTCTCCAGGTAATCATGCAACTCCGTGCCGGCGAAGTGGTCCAGGACATCTTCCTTGGATGGTGGGCTGTCGAACTTCCCCAAGTTTGGCACGATCTCACCGGACAATAGCTTGAAGGACGTCGACTTCCCGATTCCGTTCGGACCGAGGATACCGGTGACCTGACCGGTCTTAGGCGTGGGCAATCGGTAAAGCCGGAAGGCGTTCTCCCCATACTGATGCACCATGTCCTCCTTCAGTTCGTCCGGTAACCCAATGATCTTGATGGCGGTGAACGGGCATTTATGAACGCAGATACCGCAGCCTGCACAGAGCTCTTCTGAGATCTCGGCCTTGCTCGAATCGTTCAACCAGATGGCCTGGACTCCAGTCCTGACCTTGGGGCAATACTTGATGCACTCGGTATTGCACTTCTTGGTCTGGCAACGGTCCTTCAGGACGGCAGCTATCCGCATGGTACTCAGCAATATGGAACCCTGATAAAAAGCTGTCCCTCCCATCCGTCATCTGGGGGAAGAGTAAAGCTTAGTCTGTCCAGTCAATAATAAATAATCAATCCAGAACTATTCCGCTATTTCCTGGTCTATTCGGTCGTCAATGCCCAACGCGTAAACTGGCCCACTGAACACTTAAATCCGTGTTCTAACATTCAGACTCGATATTATGGCAAAAGTTCTGATCTGCGTTGCTTGGCCCTACGCCAACAGCCCGCTTCATCTTGGACATGTGGCAGGTTCCCTACTGCCCCCTGACGTCTTCGCGAAATATCATGCTCTGAAAGGAAACGAGGTGCTTATGGTCTCTGGATCGGACATGCACGGCACTCCCATCACCGTTCGGGCCGAGAAGGAGAATACCACTCCCGAGGAGGTGGCGGAGCGATACCACCGCATGAACAAGAAGGCCATCGAGGACCTGGGAATCAATTTCTCCCTCTTCACCAAGACCACAACGCAGAACCATTTCGATGTCGTCCACGACGTTTTCACCAGACTGATGGAGCATGGCTACCTTTACCGTCAAGGCGCCCTGCAGTACTACTGCCCGAAATGTAGCAAGTTCCTACCTGACCGGTATGTGGAAGGCCGGTGCAAGAAATGCGGCGATGAAAGAGCCCGCGGGGACCAGTGCGAGAAGTGCGGCGCCACCTACGAGGCAGGCGAGCTGGGCAACCCACGATGTACCGTTTGTGGAACGACCCCTGAACTCCGGGAGACTGACCACTATTTCCTAAAGCTCTCCTCGTTCCAGCAGCCATTGATCCATTGGGTCAAGGACAAGGACCATTGGCGGACCAACGTCAAGCTGTTCACCCAGAATTGGTTGGAGACTGGACTAAAGGACCGGGCCATCACTCGCGATATGTCCTGGGGTGTTACCGTTCCGGTCCCCGGGATGAACGACAAGGTTATCTACGTATGGTTCGAGGCAGTTATCGGTTACCTTTCCGCCTCCAAGGAATACTCCAAGATCATCGGAAAGCCCGAATACTGGCGTGAGTTCTGGGAGGATCCCGAGACCAAATCCTATTATTTCATTGGGAAGGACAACATCCCATTCCATACCATCATTTGGCCAGCCATGCTGATGGGATATGGAGGGCTCAACCTTCCCTATGACGTACCGGCCAACGAGTTCCTGAACTTCCAAGGTGAGAAATTCTCTAAGAGCCGTGGCATCGGCATCGACGTCCAGGACATCCTAAAGCAGTTCGACGCAGACGTGGTCCGTTATTTCCTCGGGGCGAACATGCCCGAGCAGCGGGATGCCGATTTCAACTGGGAGGAGTTCGAGACCAAGGTGAACAATGAATTGGTGGCCACCTACGGCAACTATGTGCACCGGGTCCTTTCGTTTACCCAGAAGAACTTCGGCGAGATACCGGAACTGCGCCTCAAGGACACAGAAAAGGAAAGGCAGGAGGTCTATGACGCCATCATCCTGGCGAAGACCGAGGTCGACCTTTACCTGTCCACATGCCAATTCAAGCGCGCGCTCAAATCGATCATGGACCTGGCACAGTTCGGCAACCGGTTCTTCGATGCGGTGGC
>Ga0182021_10006864_pt1 | contig 13513 bp, 10 predicted proteins | sample 612E3MmetaG_FD_120493 | JGI IMG/M metagenome (GOLD analysis project Ga0182021, IMG submission 120493) | Permafrost microbial communities from Stordalen Mire, Sweden - 612E3M metaG (Illumina Assembly) | ecosystem: Environmental > Terrestrial > Soil > Wetlands > Permafrost | place: Sweden...
CAAAACGGCACCCTGGTCGGCGGAATCGCCAACGGCATTACCGGCCAGGCCACCGACGGCAGCGGCATCCAGTGGACCAGCGGCAACTCCTGCGGCGAAGACTGGCGCTGGGTCGAACAGTGGCTGCCCCATGCCGCGTGGTACATGGTCGCGATTGCGGCTTTGGCACAGTAGTTCTAAAGCTCCGCGCGGCAGATCGGGTCACCGTGGCGCGAACGCTGACACCAAGGGCACGGATGACTCAGAAATTCCGTCGGAACCCGGCGGCCTTCTTTGCGACGGCGAGAAGGCCGATAGTGGGATCGTTCACCACGACCTTGCCAAAGATCGTTAGGTCGGCGGAGTCTCCGGTGTAGGCCTTTAGCAGGTTGTAGAACAGCGAGAACCAGTTGTCGTCCGCCATCGAATTCGGAAGGTTGTTGTCATCGGCCGCACACGCGAGGGTTCCGATTCCGCGGGCGAGGGCGCTGGCCATCAGATCCGCGGGCGCCAGGTTGGTCGGCGACGGCCCAATGTTGCGACCAGGTCCGAACTCGCCGATCACGATCGAAAGTCCCGTTGCCTTGAGCCGATCGAGGTTGGTGTTCAGGGTCGTGACGTTCGGAGTATCTCCGTAAACGTGGAGCGAGAAGACGATGTTGTGCAGGGGATCGGCCGCCAGCACAGCCGCACCGTATTTCGCGATATCGTCGACGTCCTGCCCGCAGCCACCGCTGTCAATCATCAGCAGGCCGCTGTAGCCGGCCGCGCGCATGCGCCCGACGGCGGTGATGTACTGGTCGCGCCAGTCGGTCGAGTTCGCCGGGCCCGCCTCGTTCGAGATGTTGATCATCGAGGCACGTTCGTATTTCTTCCACGCGGCGGCCTCGGCCACCCAGGCATCCACGTCGGCGGCGAGCGCAGTCACGAACTCGGCGCCCTCCCTGCACGTGGCCTCCCAGCGTCCAGGGATCACCACAATATGCGCGGCGTAGAGGCGATCGAAGAGGCTTGTCGTGGTCGCGTTCGGCAAACGGAAGTACAGATTCACGCGCACGGCGTTCGCGCCGGTAAGCTCGAGCCCGGTGCTCGCCTGGTCGACATGAGCCTTGTTCACGCCCCAGGGCAGGAACGCCGCGCCGGTTGCGTCGAAGATCTGTCCGTTCGCGACGAACATCGTGCCCTCTGCCGTGGCGTCGGACGGCGGGGTGGCATCGGCCGGCCCGTCGATGGCGACCTCACCGCGGAGGTCAGCGCGGGCATCCACCGCGTTGCCCGGGCCGTCGCGCAGCGCATCGGCAGGGATGTCCACTCCGGCATCTCTGGCTGCGCCGCCGGGCGCGGTGGTTCTTCCGCCGCTAGCTGTCGTCGTGCCGCCGCTCCCAGGGGTACTCATCGTGCCGCCGCTCCCAGGAGTTGTCGTCGTGCCGCCGCTCCCAGGGGTACTCATCGTGCCGCCGCTCCCAGGAGTTGCCGTCGTGCCACCCGATCCCGACGTGGCCGCGCCACCGGCAGCAGCAGTCGTGGCGGTGGTCGTTCCGCCGGTTGCGGTTGTGCCCGGACTTGTGCTTCCGCCCGTTTCCGTGGTCCCGGCGGTGCCGTCCGTGCCGATCGATCCATCGGTCGCCGTGCTGCCCCCAGAAGTAGTGCAGGCGGCGAACAGGAGTCCCGCACCCAGGATGGCCAGGAAATTCGCCGTCACTCCGGGCGCTCTTGGCTCGACGTATCTCGTCGCGTGCATCGGTTCCTCCACGGTATCACTGTACACGAATCGACATGGTTGTGGATCGTTCGACATCAAACCAAGGCTCAACCAGCGGCTGGTACCGACCGCGGCACTAACCGGCGCTACAACCTGAGGTCACAAGGAGACACCATCATGGGCAATCCGTTCTGTCACGTTGAACTCAACACCACGAATCTCGCCAAGGCCAAGGCCTTCTACGCCAAACTCTTCGATTGGAAACTGCAGGATCTGCCGGCAGGTCAGCCAGGCGAAGAGTACACCGTGATCAAGGTCGGCAAAGGCGTGGGCGGCGGGATGATGAAGCAGATGATTCCCGGCGCCGGGTCGGCCTGGATGCCTTACGTGCTGGTGAAAGACATCGATGCGGCGACCAAGAAGGCGAAAAGGCTCCGCGCCAAGATCATGAAGGGCGTGACCGAAGTCGAGGGGATGGGCTGGCTCAGCATCATCGTCGACCCCACTGGCGCCATCTTGGGCTTGTGGGAACCCAAAGATATGTGAATTGAGGCACTAGCGAGAGTAGCTGGACAATTCGAGGACGTAGCTGTCGACGGACGTGCCGTTGCCCCAATCACTGGCGAACACGGCCCGTGTCCCGCTGGGGCTGGGAACCGTGTGCGCTTCGGCCCAATAGCCGAGGACGGAATTGTTCTTGCCCCAACTGCGATGTCTGCCCACACGACAGACCGCCCCGGCGTTGGTGTCGGCGATGAGATTCTCCAGCCCGAGAAGGGTCTTCCCCTGCAGACCCGCGCTGTCGTCGGGGACGGTCGACACGAAGATCCAGCCCGGCTGCTTGTACGCCATTGCCGAGATGTGGCCGTCGGGCGCCAGAGGAAGCGTAGCGACCAAAGCGCCCCGTCACTGCAACGGCCTGGTTAGCCATTGTCCCGCGCTAACCGGTGGCGCCAAGCCTTTGGATCCCGCCGCGCGTGAAACACTCCGACCACAATGATCACGTCCGCGTCGACGCGATAGAGCAGACCATACGGGAATCCGCGAAGCGGCGCGCGCCGGACACCCCGGTGAAGGACTTGATACGCCTCTGGATGCTCAGCGATGAAACGAGCCGCCACCGTGGCTGAGTCGAGCAAGCGGTCACCAAGCCCACGCCGCTTTTCGTTGTACCACTCGCAGGCCGCCACCAGGTCAGCCTCGGCGGCCGGTCGTATTATGATCGGCCTCATCGGGACGAGCGAATCCGCGCAATCGCTTCGTCCCACGTCGAACCGGTTGGGCCCTCACGATCTAGGTCATCGAGTCGACGATCCAGCTCGTCCCGCTGGGAAGGAGTCAACGGTATCATGCTCGCTTCCGCGTCAAGACTGTCCCAAACCTTTTCAATGAGGTCCAGACGCTCATCCATGGTCAGGCGGTCGTACTCAATCGCGGGAACCGACATGACTCAAGTATCCCACAGATGGCGACTTGGGCCAATCCCCGAGGACGGAATTGTTTTTGCCCCAACTGCGATGTCTCTCCACACGACAGACCGCCCCGGTGTTGGTGTCGGCGATGAGATTCTGCTTCGACCCTCAATTCGTCAATGGCTTCGCGCCCGCAAATCCATTCTGCGATCCTGTCACATACGCCTGACACGTGGCACCCGATACGGGACATTCGACGGTCCTTTTGCCGCTGTTCCACGACCACCAGAGCCAGCTCATACCATCGGCTGCGGCCTGGTCCATTTCCGACTGATAGTCCAGGTTGGTGTCGCCACCGTAGTTATCGCGTAGCACAAGACTTGGCCTCGTACAGGCATTGATCATACACGCGTCAGGGGGAAACGCGCAGTCGGCTTTTTCGACGGGCACGGGGAAGCCGCGTGCGGAGATCGGCGCGTGCCTGCTTCTGCACACGCTTTCCCGCCGGTGGGTTATCCTGTCCCCGCATGATTCGCGTTTGCTGTTCCAACCGCACCGAGGCGCTCTTGCAGGCGTTCGTGCGCAACCTGCAGCGCGAGCGGCAGAGCGCGGGTCCCTTTGCTCCCGTGCGGGTGGTGGTGCCCAATCGCAATGTGGAGACCTACCTTCGTCTGGGCGTGGCGCGCGAGTGTGGGATTGCGGCCAATTTGCAGGTCACGTTTCTGCGCAGGCTGCTGGCCCACGTGGCCGAGCAGGCGATACCCAACGGTCGCGTGGTGGATGCGCAACAAATTGAGGGCCACCTGCTGGCCCTGTTTCACGACGATGGTTTTCTCAAACAGCCAGAGATGGCACCGGTGCAGGACTATCTGCTGGCGGGCGGCAACACGCGGGACGCTGTCGACCGCCGGCGCTGCCAGTTCGCCTTCCGGCTGGGCCCGCTTTTCGAGGAATATGCGGCCTCGCGCGCCGAAATGGTCAAGACCTGGGAGACCGGGACCAGCCTCGGCGACGATCACCTGTTTGCCGGGACAGAAGCCTGGCAACGCGCGCTCTGGCTGGCCATCTTCGGCCCTGCTGGTCGCATCGCCCTTCGCTCGCAAGCCGAGGGCGTGACCTGGCTGCGCATCGACGAGCTGCTGGCGCGCGCCGAGGAACAGGGCAAGCTGGCGGCGGAAAAGTTGGGGCCGCGGCTGCACCTGTTCGGCGTGTCCTACGCGGCGCCCTCCTACCATCGCATGCTGGCCGCGCTCGGTCGCCATATAGAGGTTTACCTGTACACGCTCAACCCCTGTCGCGAATTCTGGGAGGACGTTGAAACGACCTCCGATCTGCGCCGCCGCGTGGCCAGAACGGCCCACGCAGACCACGCGCTCGACGATCCTTTTGGTCTGCTCGGTCAATCCGAGAACCTGGCCTTGCGACTATGGGGCCGGCCAGGCCGGGAGAACCTGCGCCTGCTCGGGCAGCTCGACGACTGCGACTTCGAGGAGCACTTCGCACCCTCGACCGCGCCCACGCTGCTCGGCCGTCTGCAGAACGACATCCTCGATCGCGTGGCAAGAGCCGAGCCCGACCCAACCCTTTGCGCCGATGGCAGTTTGCAAGTAATCGCCTGCCCGGGCATCCGGCGCGAACTGGAAGTGGTGGCGGCCGAGATCTGGCGTTGCCTGCGCACGCAGCCCGATCTGCGCTGCAACGACATCGCGGTCATCGTGCCCGAGGCGCGCAAGGACGCCTATCTTTCGCAGGTGGGCGCAGTCTTTGCCGAAAGCCACGACCTGCCCCACCACGTTGTCGATCTGCCGCCACAGGGCGGGAACAGGTTGGCCGAGGCCGCGCAAAGGCTGCTCGACCTGCCGTTCTCGTCGTTTTCGCGCAAAGAGCTGGTGCCGCTGCTCACCCACCCGTCGCTGATGGCGCGCTTTCCCGACGCCCACCCGGCCGACTGGCTGCGCCTCATTGACGAACTGGGCATTGTGCGCGGGGCTGAGCAGCAGGATCTGGCGGGCAGTTACCTGGACCGCGATCTCTTCACCTGGGATCAGGGACTGCGCCGATTGGCCCTGGGCGCTTTCATGCTGGGGGAACGCAGCGGCGATGAAAGCGCAGTCAGTCTCGACGGAAATCAGTACCTGCCAGTCGAGACCGCCCCTGACGAACGCGGCAGCGCCCTCGGCTTGGCGCTGCTGGTGCGCTCGCTTATCGCCGACGCGCACTTCGCGGTTGGCAGTGACGGCCGGACCGAGCGCCCGCTCTCCGAATGGCTCGCCTTCATTCGCGGCATGCTGGCCGCGTACCTTGTGCCTACTCGCGTGGGGAGCCGGCGAGCTTTGCTCGCCGCGGACCATCGCGGGAGGGTTTGGGAACCCTTTGAGGGTTCCCATTTCAGCGACGACGCTGAAGAAGGGCTGCTCGGCCGCTGGCGGGCCGCGCTCGACGATCTCGATGACCTAGGCCTGCAGGACTTGCCCATCAGCTACCGGGTGGCGGCCGAGCTGGCGCGTGGCGCGCTCGCGTCCATTCCCGGCAGCCGCGGGCAATACCTCGCGCGCGGCGTGACCGTCGCGTCCTTCGTGCCCATGCGGGCCATTCCCTTTCGTGTGGTCTTCGTGCTGGGCCTGGGCCAGCGCGATTTCCCCCGCGGCGCGCGTCGCGGAGATCTGGACTTGCGCGAGGCCCGACGCGAACCCGGCGACGTCACCCCCCGCGAGCAGGATCTTTACATGTTCCTGGAAACCCTGCTGTGTGCGCGCGACCGGCTGGTGCTTTCCTACCTGGGCCGCGACGAAGTCACAGGCGAAGATCGACCGCCCTCGGCCGTGCTGCTCGAACTGCGCGAGATTTTGTCGAGCGGCTACCTCGCGGATGCTGAGGTGAAGAAGCTATTCGATGGTCCGAAGCCGCCGTTGCGACGTTATGACGACATCGATCGCCTGGACGCTCTGCCGCTCGCGCACGCCGAACATGCGGCCCAGCTCCTGGGCGAGTCTCTGCGCGCGTCGCTGCCCGAGGCCACGGCCGCGCCAGCGAACGCGGAGGATCTGCGCCGCGCGCTTTCGCCGTCGGCATTTGCCGAGGTGGCCACGCGCCTGTCGCTGCCCGCTCCGCCGGCGCCAGCAAGCGAGCCGACTGAAGGAGCAAACAAGCTGATCGTTACGCTCACGGATCTACGTTACTTCCTCGAAGATCCATTGCAGGGCTCGGCGCGCTTCCGCCTGCGCTTGCGCGAAATTTTGGGCGACGACGAGCTGGCTGACCGCGAAGATGAGGTTTTTGCCACTGGCGCGTTGGATCGGTCCATGCGCCTTCGCGAGGCCATGAGCAAAGCCGTGCTCGCGTCGGAAGCGGTGCCATCGACTGAGGCGGTGGCTGCCCGCTACGACGAGATCAGTTTGCGCGAGGAATTGGCCGGTCGCGCCCCGGCTGGGTTGTTTCGCGAGGCGGAGCGCGAGAACCACGCCGCCATTTTGAACAAGTGGACTGAACAGCTTGACCGCATTGCAAATGGCGGGCGCTTGCGCGGCCGCGTGTTGCACTTTGGCCGGGCCGCTGAGAGCGAGGATGCGCGCGAAATTCTGCCAGCCATCACACTTGAGCTGGGTGCAGTGGGAGCGCGGCTTCCGCTGCAGGTAGAGTTGCAGGGCCGAACCAGCGTTCTGGTTGAAAGCTCGGATGTGCCGCGCGCCTCAGTCATTTTTACCTGCCGCACGAAGGACTCTGACGAGGAGACCCGGCTCGACAAGGAATCCCTGGCCGCGTTCCTCGATCACGTGGCGCTGGCAGCGGCTGGACTGTCCCAGGCACAGGCTGGCCACCGCGGATTGATCCTGCTCATTCACGTCGACGAACAGGACATCGAAGAGTACCGCTTTGCCCCTTTGGACATGGCGCGCGCGCGCGACTACCTTGCCCGCCTAGTGCGAGACATGCTGACCGGGACGCTTGACCCGTCTGGCGAGCCAACCGGCCTTCACCCTTATGTGCTGCCGTGCGAGGCGGTGTTCCGTGCGCGACGCCGCGGCGTTCGGGCGGGGGACGAAGCCGAGAGTCTCAGCCAGCAGTACCGAGAGGGTGCGCGCATTCACCTCAGCACCTTGTACGGCCCTATCCGCGACGCCGTCAAGCGCTGGAGTCCACCTCCAGCGGAAATCGCCGCGCGCATGGCGGCTTCACGCTTCGGCCTCTTTTTTGAATTGGAGACAGGGGCCAAATGAGCGCTGTGGTCCGCTATCCCCGACCGCCCGAGCTGAATCAATTGGGCACCCGGCATGCCGTGGTCGAGGCATCGGCCGGCACCGGCAAGACGTACCTGCTTGAGCATTTGGTCGTCGAGTTGCTGCTCAATCACGACGCACGCGTGGAAGAGATCCTTGTTGTCACCTTCACTGAACGCGCCACGGCCGAGCTTTGCTTGCGACTGCGCAATAAGCTGAGCGAACTCTGCCATTTGACTGCCCACCACCCCGCCGCGGTGGGGCTGCCCGACCAGGAGTGCTGGCTCATTGACGAGTCTGCGCGCGGCCGGCTGCGCGACGCCCTCGCGGCATTCGATCGCGCCACCATATCGACGATTCATGGCTTCTGTCGCGGGATCTTGGCGGACCACGCCTTCCTGCATGGACGCATGTTCGACGAGCAGGCGGTGGATGAGGGTGAGGCCTTTCACACGGCCTTCGTGGAGGCCTTGCGCAATGACTTCGCGGTCAAGCGCGATCTGCAGCCCTATCTGCGCGCCTGGCTGGCCGCTGGCCACACCGGTGCCAATCTCGAGCGCGCGTTGCGCCTGTGCGCGACGGAGCTGGCCCGTATCTTCCCGTCGCGTCCCGAGGCTTTGCAGCCGATTTTCGACCAAACCACCCTGGCCGCCGCCATCGCGGCGTGGCCAATGGAGGTCGCTAGTGATCCGAAGCTGTCCGAGCGACTGAAGCGAGCAGGGATCAAGGGCCAGACTGGGAAAGCGGTGTCGTCACGTGTGGCAGCGCTCTCCGAGTTGGTGGCCAATGCGGGAAGGACGGGCGAGGTGGCAGGCTTCCTCGCCCAATTGCAAGCGAAGGAGTCCGGCTGGGGTGAAAGAGGCTTTGTGTACATGCTCGACCATCTTGCCCGGGCCGCCGCTGACCCCAATCTTGCGAGGCTGCACGGCGCGACTGCTGCGATTCAAGACGCGCGCGTGCCCCTTTTCGCGGCCGTAGCGCACAGGTTCTTGCCACTGGTCGATGCGCGCCTGCAGACACACAAACGCGCGGCCGGACTGTACGATTTTCAGGACATGCTCACTTTGGTGGCCGGGCGGTTGGCCGACGAAAGTGCGCCCGCACAGTTACTCCTTTCCACTTTGCGCCGGCGCTACAAATACGCTCTCATTGACGAATTCCAAGACACCGACGATGTGCAGTGGTTCATCTTCCGCCGCCTCTTCTTCGAAAGCCACGCAGGCCATGTTCTGACCGTCATCGGTGATCCTAAACAGGCCATCTATCGATTTCGCGGCGCCGACGTGCACACCTACCTGCGCGCGCGCGACGAGATCCTGCAAGCGGGCGGCGCCCTGGTGAAGCTGGCGCAGAACTTCCGGTCGACCCAGGCGGTTATCGACGGGTACAACGCCGTGTTCGACCAGGCGACCGGCTTCTTTCGGGCTGGGGCGGGCATCCACTACGACCAGCCGGTATTCTGCGGCCGGCGCGATCGGCGCTTGGTCGGAGCCGATGATCCGAAGCCGCCTGGCGTGGTCGTGCTGGATGTGCAGGCACCGGAGGGCACGCCGGTGGACGACTTGAAGCGCGCCTTGCGGCGCCAGATGGTGGAGGAGATTCGCCGTATGCTCTCTGCCCAGGGCGCGCTGTTCGTCCAGGACAGTACAGGCCGCGAGGCAATCACAGCCGGCAAGGTGTTCGTGCTTGCGTTCACCAACCGCGAGTGCCGCGAGATCGGTGAGGCTTTGCGCGCCGCGGGTTTGCCTTTTGCCTTCTACAAGCAAGACGATCTCTTCCAGACCGACCAAGCCAAGGATGTGCTGGACCTTTTGCGTGCCATCGCCGAGCCCGATGACCACACCCTACGGGCCCGCGCCCTTTTGACGGCCTTTTTCGCTATCGACCTGCCCGATTTGGCCAACCGAGACCAGCCCGAGGACCCCTTGTTGCGCCAGCTTCTTGAGTGGCGCGCTTTGGCCTTGGCCGGCAACTACGGTGCCCTCTTTTCTGGCATTCTCGCGCAAAGCGGGATCGTGCGGCGCGAGGTTTGCCTGAGCCGCAGTGAACGAGCCCTGACCAATTACTTGCACATCTTCGAGATCCTACAGGAAGAGGCGGAGCGCACCCATGCGACTTTGCGCGAATTGGTGGAGACCCTAGGCGCCTATGTCAATGGCACGCGCCTGCCTCCCGGCGACGAGCGCAACGTGCAGCGCTTGGAAGGTGACAACCAGGCTGTGCAAGTGATGACTGTACATAAAGCCAAGGGGCTGGAGGCCGACGTGGTGTTCCTGTACGGTGGTCTCAATCGAAGGCTGGAAGGATCGCTCAGCGTGCTTCACGACCGCGAGGGCCGCCGGGTGGTGCACCTGGGCTCGCTCGCGCCGGAGGAGAAACAAGACCACGCCAATGAAGTGGCCGACGAAGACCGACGCGTCCTCTACGTGGCGCTCACCCGTGCCCGCGCGCGCCTGTACGTCCCGCGCTGCCAAGGCAGTCGCGCTTTCACCGGCCCTTACCGCTTTCTCGGCCCGATTTTCGACCAGCTGTTTCAGGACGCCAAGACTGGCAAGCTGTTTCACCGCGTGTCCGTGGCCTGCCCCGGTGAAGCAGCGTTGCCATTTTCCGCTCCGGCGCCTGCGGCGCTTTCGGCCTGGCAGCCGCCGGAAGTGCCGGCTGGAGTTTCCCCGGCTGAGTTCCATCAGATCGCGAGAGACCGCGCCGGGTTTGTTGTCACATCGTACACCGGCGTGAAGCGTCGCCATGGCGGCTTCGTGGTTCCAGAAGAGCCGGCCGACATGGCCACTGCCAACGAGCCGGCTGAGCACCCGGCGGCTGCCCCGGTTGACCCGCGCGAGCTTGAGCGCGGGCGGCTGTCCGGGATTTTCTTGCACGCCGTCCTGGAACAGGTTCCGCTCGATGGATTGGTTGAGACTGGTTCGTCGGCCAAGTGGGCCGCGCAGCCCGAAATCGCGCGGCTTCTCACAAAGCTCGCTCACCGTCACGAGCGTGATCCCGGCCAGATCGCACATGCCGCGCACCTGGTGCATACGGCTTTGTCTACGCCTTTGCGCCTCGGGGATTGCCTTGTGCCTGGTCTGGGGTTGGCGCGACCGTCCCTGAGGGAGGTTGAGTTCCTGTATCCTATCCCGGAAGAGAATCATCCTTTGCTTTCACGCGCAGCTCGGTGTCGGCCCGCTGCTGAGAACGCAGAGGGGAGAGGGGAGGGCACAGAGGGCAGAGGCGCGGCGAGTGGCGACGTTTGGTCCATTGAACGGGGTCTGGTCAAGGGCTTCATTGACTATCTGTTTGAACGCGAAGGCCGCATCTACTTGTGCGACTGGAAGGGTGATTGGCTGCCGTCTTGGGATGGCGATTGTGTGCGCGTGCATTGCGAGAACAACTACGACATCCAGGCGCGACTCTACACTTTGGCTGTCCTGCGCCTGGCCGGCATAGATGATTGTGATTCATTCGAGCGCCGCTTTGGCGGTGTGCTCTACTGTTTTCTGCGCGGCATGCGGCCGGGTGAAGAACAGGCTGGCATCTACTTTCGCCGCCCTGACTGGCAGACCGTACTCGCCTGGCAGGCCGAGATGCTAGGCAGCCGATTCTGGGGGCTGGAGTCATAGGTGCTAACCACAGTTTCCCGCAAGTTTGCCCCGGATTTCACCACAGAGAGCACAGAGATCACAGAGACGGATCGGAAGGAAGGGTTCGGATCCGGATCCGAAACCCTTTCCTTCCGGCCTCTGTGGCCTCTGTGCCCTCTGTGGTGAGACTCCGGATCGCGCCGGCGGCTGTCAAGTCCCGGAAGAATCGTGGTTAGCACGTATGGGGGCTGGAGTGAAGGATCATCAGCGCGGCAAGTAGTCTTTGCGCACCGGCGAGAAGACCTCAATGGCCACCGAGTCTTCGAGGATGGCAGCGCGGTGCTGGGTGCCACCGGGGATAGCCCAGCTATCCCCCGGCCGCGCGTCGACGGTGCGGCGACCTACAGTCAGCCGGACACGCCCGCTGACCAGGTACCCAGTCTGTTCCTGCGGGTGCGCGTGCAACGGCAGCGTGCTGCCCTTGCACATGCGAAACTCGGTCAGCAGCGTGCGCTCACCGTAGACCAGCGTCTTGCGCTCGATCCCGGGCAGGGCGGGCTGGTACCCGCGCTGGTTTGCTTTGCGAATCATCGCCTACCCTTACCGGGCTTGCGATGCCATTTGTCTTTGGCCCCTGGCCGACCGAGCCGCGGGAACGGCGGGTCCTTGGAAAAACCGCCGGATTGTTCCCCTCGGTGCGAACCGCCGAAGTGCGCTTGCGGAGGTGGCCCGTGGGGACGCGGGTTCGGCTTGACAAAGATCTTGGCCGAAGGATGGGGCGCGCCGATTCGACGCTCGAATCGCAGAGGCGCGCTGGCTCCATCTCCTGCGCGCGCATGTCGCGGTCGCGGCACGGGCCGCGTTGCGTGCGGTTCGCGCGTCAGTGGGACGCTTCTTTCGGGCTTCACTTCCCGTTCCGCATGGTCGGACACGCGGACAGAATCGCCGTCCTTCACTTGCGGCCCCTGCTTGTGCTCGGCGACAGGGTGGCGGACTGGCTTGACCGGGACATCATGGGTCGGCCGGCGCGCGCGGCCCGCGGCCTCGATGTGGACATGCGGGGCGCGCGGATCGCTCTGCGACGCAGCCAGGGCGAAATCCTTGGCCGCCTCGCCCGCAATCTCGAACTCGCTGTAGGTGGGGCCGACCCGAATCGCGCCAACCTCACGCCGGGTGACGCCGCCGCGCCGGCAGATGAGTGGCAGCAGCCAGCCCGGCTCGGCCCGGCTTTCTGCCCCCAGATTCACGCGAAACACGACCGCGTCGCGCGAAAACTCGGCGTGCGAGATGGGCGGGCCCGCGTCGCGGCGATAGCTGTCGGTGCTCTTGGTCACGTGCGTATCCACGGGCCGCAGCACCTCGCCCTTGGGCAGACGTTGCAACTCACGATCAAGGAGCAGCAAGAGCAGCCGGTCCGACTTGATGTCCGGGCCGAGCCGCTCGACCATGGCCTGGGCCGCGGCCGAGGGATCGGTCGCGGCTTCTGCGCGCAGCGTATCTTCCAGACTCTTTTCGCCCTGGGCCCTGATCTCCTTGGCCCCGGCACATTGGCCCAGGAAAACTCGACCCTGGCATTGGCCAAGAGGCGCTCGGCCTTGCGCCGCTCGGCCAGACTGGCGATAAGCACACTGGTGCCTTTGCGGCCGGCCCGCCCGGTGCGACCGCTGCGGTGGGTGAGCGCCTCGCCGTTGAGCGGAAGATCCGCGTGCACGACCAGATCCACCTCGGGCAGATCCAGTCCGCGTGCCGCCACATTGGTGGCCACCAGGATCTGCGCCTCGCCCGCGCGCAGGGCGGCCAGCGCGCGATTGCGTTCCGCCTGCGCGCGATCCCCGGACAGCACCACCGCACGAAAACCCTGGCGAACCAGCTCGCGGTGCAGATCAGCCACGCCCTCTCGGGTGGTGCCAAAAACGATGGCGCGCTGGTCAGGATTGTTCCGCAGCACATTCACCACGGCCTTGCCCCGATCGCCCATGGCGGTCAGGTACGCCACGTGGCGAATATCTTCGTGGGTCGGTGCTTCGCCCAGGCTCCGCGCATCGATGCGGGCCGCATCCTTCTGATAGCGGGCCGCCAGCGAAAGAATGGGCCGGGGCAAGGTGGCGGAAAACATGTGGGTGCGCGTGCGCACGGTGGCTGCGCCCAGGATCGTCTCCAGATCCTCGTGAAAACCCATGTCCAGCATCTCGTCGGCTTCGTCGAGGACCACCACCTTTACCTCTTCCAGGTGCAAGGCCTTGCGGGTCAGAAGATCCACCAGACGGCCGGGCGTGCCCACCACCAAGTCCGCGCCCGCGTGCAGAATCTTGAGATCGCGCCGAATGTCGCTGCCGCCCGTGAATGCCGCCGCATTGAGCGGCGTGCGCGCAAACAACCAATCGAGCTCGGTCTGCACCTGATTGGCCAATTCGCGCGTCGGCGCGATGACGAGCGCGCTCGGCCGCCGGCCCCGGCGAGCCGGACTGGCGGCTTCCCCTTCCCCCGTCGCGGTCACGAGATCCCCGAGCAGCGCCTGGGCGATGAGCGAGCCAAAAGCCAGCGTCTTTCCCGAGCCGGTCTGCGATGACACCAGCAGATCGCGGCCTTGCACCTTGGATTCGAGGACCGCCACCTGCACCGGGGTTG
>Ga0182021_10006865_pt1 | contig 13513 bp, 7 predicted proteins | sample 612E3MmetaG_FD_120493 | JGI IMG/M metagenome (GOLD analysis project Ga0182021, IMG submission 120493) | Permafrost microbial communities from Stordalen Mire, Sweden - 612E3M metaG (Illumina Assembly) | ecosystem: Environmental > Terrestrial > Soil > Wetlands > Permafrost | place: Sweden...
CGCCGGCCCCCGCAACCGGCTTGGTTGGCCGCCCGCCCGCGGAACCGGCCAGAGACAACACGCAACGAAAACCGTAGGTGGCGTCACGCTCACCCCCTCCGCGGGGGCCGTAGCGATACTTCGACCACATTTGATCGGGTTGGCCCGAGCCCCAGGAATTGCCGCGTATCACCCGCGGCCCGGAACTCCCGTCATAGTAATCCTCGCACCATTCCCACACGTTTCCACCCATGTCGTACAATCCAAACTTGTTCGCCGGGAAACTTCCCACAGGCGCAGTGCGCGCATACCCATCCCGATAGCTGCCGAGATTGGCCTCTATATTTTCTCTGATTTCCTTCCTGCAGTCCCCATAGTTGCCGGCACCCGCCGGCGGGGGCCATTCCTTGCCCCACGGAAACACACCCGCATTCTCCTTGGAAAACGATTTCTCCTTCGGCGTGCCGTTCGTCGTCTCGTTCAACCCCACGGCCACGCTCCACTCCCAGTCCTTGGGCAACCGATACTCCTGGTCCGGCTTGATCACTCCCTTCCGTCGCTCTTCCTTGGTCAACCACTTGCAGAACGCCTGCCCATCCCGCCAAGACACGCCGCACACCGGATGCGTCGGGCCCTGCTCAAATCCGGGATCTTTCCAGGAGTAATTTAATAAACCACTTCTCCCTACTATGGAGGCATTCGTCACAAGTAGTGGGAAGTTATTCACAAAGTCGAAGCCTCTTGCATTATACATACGGTGCTGCCCGTCAGCCAAAGCGGTGGCTTTCACAAAGGCATCGAAGTCCTGCACGCGCGTCTCCCATATGCAGAACAGCACTTCCGTCCCCTTCACCGGCACGAACTTCATCTTAAGACTGTTCTCAAACATGTTCGCCCCGGAAGGCGTTGCCGTTTGATCGCCCGCGTTAGCCGCCGCCGGCGTTACCGGCGGCTTGGCCGGCGTCGCCGGCGCGTCGGCGGCGACGCCGTTCCCCGCCCCCGCCAGCCAGAGGGCGGCCAGGGCTACGGTGGTCAGCACTCGCTTGGTTGTTGCGGTTTTGCCTGTCTGGTTCATTGTGTTGCCCCTTTTCTATGGTGTTGTTCCTTCTCAAACCCTTCGAAGCCTGTCGAGACCCATGGCGGCAACCGACTGCTGCCGACACTCCCGTGCCGACGCACTTGCACACTCATATTCGCGCAGTTCACTGCCGCCTGCATCCTCACTTCTTCTCCGGGCTCTGCTCCGGCAGCAGCCCCGCGATTCGGTCCGCCACGGGAGCCAAAGCCGGCAGGCCGTTCTCGGGACGATCCAGGTAGAAGTAGGCGCAACTCGACCAGTCATCCTGGCGCTCGAACAGCGCATACCCTTTGTCGGCGATTGTCTTACAGGCATTCCGCATGCGGCGTGCTGGCCACGCAATTCCGGTCGTCAAATGCATTCAGGAACCAAACGGTCGCGTGCGGCGGCAGTTCAGCCTCGACACGACCCGTGGCGGCATCGAAGCGCGCAGGGTAGATGTTCCACTTGCGATCGGTCCAGTGACCCAGCGCGCGCGTGACACAGAGTTCCGCCTTCGCGATCGGACGCGTGCTCTCACAGACCGCCCATACCTTCGAACCGTCGCGTTCCTGCTCGCGGAGGCGCGGGAGCGGCTCGCCGCCGCGCAGAAGGCTGTCCATGAAGACGCCGATGTCGGCGGGATCCCAGCCCGGTTCGTGGCCGTGCGGCATCTCGACACGAATGCAAAGCGAGCACGGTCCGGTCGGAAGCTGATACGATTTTCGAAAGGACGGCATCGGATAGGCGAAATCGTTTGTGCCGGTGACCCAGCACATGGGTAAGGCCGCTTTTGGCAGATAGTGAAACGGATCCCAGAGATCGAGCCAGCGCCGCACCTGTTCGGCAGGACGCGTGAGAAAGGTGTTGTCGCTCCAGAACGAGTCGTGCCCGAGAAACCCGCAGCCATAGACCGGGACGGCCGCGCGCAACCGCGTGTCGACGCCCGCCACGATGCAGGTCGCATACCCGCCCCAGGATATCCCCGTAATCCCGATGCGCCCGGCATCTACACCCGGCTGGGCGGCCAGCAACGAATGGCCGGCGATGGCCGCTGCCACGGCATGATAGGGCCACTGGTCTTCGATCGGGTCGGCGGTATGATCAAAGGAATCATCCCAACCAGGCGGCCCAGCAAACTCATGGCGCTGGTGGTCCCCGTAACTCCGGCAATCCGGTCGCGTCTCGACGCACCCGCACTGATCCATGGCAATGGCCGCATAGCCGCGGGCGTTCCACAACCGCACCCACTCGTCCATGGCCGTACCGCCGCCGCCGTGCAGCAACACGACGCCCGGGCAGGTCTGCCCGGCCGGCACTTCCGGCACGCCCAGCCACGCGAACACCCGCGTCGGCTTGCCCTGATACGGCACGCTCTCGTAGAAGAGCGCACGCACACCGGGCGCTGAAAAGCCCGGCGCCGGGAAGGTGGCGGGCGGGCGGGAGAGATCGGCAAGGGGCCAGGAGACATGGGACATATCTGTCGTTCCTTTCTTGCGAGTGTTATCGCCCGCGACTGCGAAAGCGCGTGATCGTAGCGCATCGCGTCCGCGATTTGAAAGACCAGAATCGCCGCGCGCCAGGGTCGTTCACGGGCGGGACGGTGACGCCGTCGCCGGACCGGCGAAGATGCCCTGGCTCGAATTGTAGTAGGTCCCGGTGGTGGATTCCTGCAACACGACGGCGCGCACCTGGTAGTAGTGGCTCGCCCTGCCGTCCGGGTCGTCGGCGGTCAGGCCCTTGACCGGCTCTTTCGTCAGGCGTTCATACGGGCCGAACTCGGCTTCCGCCCGGTAGACGTGGTAGCCCGCCGCCTTTTGCGGCGAAGCCGCCCAGCTCAAACGCATGCCCCGCCCCGCCGCTTGCGCGCGCAAATCCGCCGGCGGCGCCACCCGGTGCAGGCGCAGCGTGGGATCGCCCAGCAAGGCGATGTGAACCCCGCGCGCAAAGGCGCCCGTGGGCTGGTAATCGCTGCCGTCGTTGTTCTGCGTCCGCCGCAGGCAGTCGCCGATGGTCTCGCCCATGCCCATGGAATGCAGGTACCAGTGCGGGCGTCCGGCCCACCCGCACGTCAGCGCTCCGCGCTCGTGGGCCAGTGTGGCGCGCAGGAGATTGTTGGGCAGATCCCATTCGTACACGAAGCTGCCGAACACCATCGTGAACACAGCCTCCAGCGGCGTCTTTACCAGATCGGCGGTGTCGCCAAATCCGGCAACCGGGCCTGTGGCGCCATATCCCGGGCCGCAAACATAGAAGAACAGACTCATGCCAGGCTTGACGTTTGGCCAGGTCGCGGTCCGGACATTGTTCGGGTTGAGCAGCGTGGTGAAGTTCTGCCAGCCGCTGTAGGCGAAGCGCTCGGGCTGTCCGAAGAAATTGTCGTGAACGAACGCGCGTTCGGCCACGGGCAACCGCGCCTGCCGGTAGGCGTGATCGCGGTCAAGATAGCGGCGCAGCAGCGTCGTTTCGTCAACGCCGAACGCCGGCATGTTGGAGAAGTCCACGCGGCCCACGGCCAGTTGCACGCGGCCGGGAATCCCGTTCCGCTCCCGCCAGCCGCTCCCGGACGCCCTGCCGTGGCCCTCCTTGACCGCATTGTTCGTTGTCGCCTCGCCCCAGTTCCCCTCCAGCGCCCCGTAGTACACGTCCGCCGGCGACGGGCCGCCCCCGTGGCCGTCCGGCCGCACGCTGCCCGTGCGGAATACGGGCACATGCCCAACCAGCAGCACGGTGTTCACCTGCTCCGGCGCGCGATCGTATTCGGCGCGAATCCATTGCTTGATCTCGGCCGGCGTCTGGTTGGAAGCGACCTCCTGCCGGCTGACCTGCCACCCGTCGCCGACCAGATCCAACGTCAGCCGGCGGAGCTCCGCCGCGAGCGCTTCGGCTTGCGACCGCTCCACCAGCAGCAGGAGCGTGCCGCGCCGGTCGCGCAGGGGAATCGCGCTGCCGGTCCAGAAGTAATCCGAGGTGGCCCCGTCGCCTCCCCGGGTAACGGCATACTCGTAGAGTTTCTCCTTCGACAACGCGGTGTCGCGAAAGGCGCCCGACGGCGCGTTAGACGCCAGCACCTGCCACGCTTCGTCCGGCTGCCGACGTGCCACGCGATATCCCGGCGGCGGCGCGTCCGGCAGAGTCAGCACGGCCGCCAGGTTGGTCGCTCCGGGCTCCAGGCGCACCTGCGTCTCGATCGCCATTTCCGCCCGCGGTAGCGTCAGCGGAACGACATCCGCCAGGCGCCCGTTCACATCGAGATAGACGACCGGATCGTCCGTTCCGGGCCCCGTCAATGTTGCGCGGGCAAACCCATTGGAGCCCGCAGCCAGCGTTCCGGAAGCCAGCACGCCGCCTGCCGAACGCAACCGGACTTCCTGGCCGGCCGCCGCTTCCGGCGCAAACACGTCGCACTCGGTCTTGAACTCGCGATAGTCAACCCGCACCCGGGCGCGGGCCGTGACGGGCGGAGCCGGCTTGTCGGCCAGCCGGAGCCGGTGCAACTTGCGGCTGTCGAACGCCGCGCCCGTTGTCGGGAACCACAGCAAATGGTCCGCCGGCCGCCCCTTGCGGTCATGGCTGTTCACCATCACCTGGAATGCCACCTCGTCCCCGGGTTTCGGCGAGAGGCCCAATGTCCGCCACGGCAACAGCACTTCCATCCGGTATCCGGCGGCGGTCCGCTGCCGGGCCACGCCGGGCGCAACCGCATTCTGACGCAGTGCCGGCGATGTGGCGAAGTCCTGCAGGTTGACGCGCGGTTCCGGAAACCGGGCATCCATACCCGGCGCGACCAGCCACTGACAGCGAGCGGTCGAGCCCGGATAACGCGCGAGGTAGAACTCCACCGAGTCGCGCCCGAAGAGTTCGCCGGTCTTCTCCGCCTCGCTCCAGTCGCGCCCCGCAACCTCCAGCAGGACGAGCAACCCGGCGTCGTTCCATCCCAGCCGCATGCCGGCCGCGCAGTCCTGCGGCGCGGGCATTGGCCCTTGGTCCGGGATCAGCGCATCCACGCGGAAGCCGCCCTCGCCCCAGTCGCCCGGGCCGGCGTCAATGATGACCGATGGCATTCGCGGAATCGCAAAGACGGGCGCGGGGGCCGGATTTGCCGCTGCGGACTGCTTGCCAACCGTGCTGCACCCCGTCATAGCACAAACTCCCAGAATAAGCGCCGCGACTCGCACCATGGCTTCCGGCGGGAAGGTCTTCGACCATTCCCGCCCTACAGAGTTCCCAACGCGAAGCAAACTGTAGGGCGGGAAGGGTTGAGTACTCGAAACCTTCCCGCCGTTGTAGCCAAAATGAGAATAGCTGCTCGACAACCGGCCGCCGCCCGCCACGCCACGTTCCAGCGAAAGGCGGGTGATGAGGACGGCGAAAAGCGACTGTGTTTCTATCATGGTTGGGTTCCCTATTTCAGCCGAACGCATGCCGCATCCTGTCGCCGTAATACCGCACGTTGTCCCACTTGGCGTCCGGTGCAATGCGATGGTCGGGACACGGGAGGTAGCCCCCGAGCGCGACCAGCGGCTTGAGCCGCTCGATCTCGGCGTCCACCGCGGCCCGGTCCTGCGCGAACACGGTCTTGTTCATTCCCCCCACGCCGCGTAACTCCCGGCCGTACTTCTCGCGCCACGGCCGGATGCTCGCGCCCCACGTGCCGACCTCGATCGGGAACATGGTGTTGACGCCGTTCTTGATCCAGGTCGGGATCAGGGCGTCGATCATCCCGTCGCAATCGAGCGAGCAGATGTCCAGCCCGTGCGCCCGGGTCAACTCCGTGATGCGCTTGTAGTGGGGACCCACGATCTCCTCGAACACCGACGGCGCAATGAGCGGCCCGTTCTTGAAGCAGATATCCTCCCAGAAGTGGGCGAAGTCGAACTTCACTCCGGAGTCCAGCATGGCCTTCGTGTTCCGGTAACAGAGATCCGCCACTGTGGCGACGATCTCGCGGAACAGATCCTCATCGTCCGCCATCAGGTAGCAGGCGCCTTCCATGGTCAGGACATTGCGGATGTCCCCGTAAAGGCTGCCGCAGTGCAGTCCGAGGGGATCCTGCCGCGGCGGCTCCTGGCGCCGGGCGTCGAGCCCGGCGCGATCCACGCGTCCGTCATCCCACTGGTAGCGCCACTTGTAGTGTTCCTCCCAGGCCGCGCGATCCTTGAGCAGATAATCGACGTGGGCGGGAATGGAACCGGCATCCGGCTGGCTGATGTAGGTCACTCCGTCGCCCTGCCGGACATGCCTGGTCCCGTCGGGAAACTCCGCCACCACCTTCCATTCCATGGGCGGGAACAAGCCGTTGTTGCCATAGCACATGCATTGCCAGCCGAAATCGAAGCCCAGCTTTGCGTTGAGGGCCATATCCACGCTGTTGCCATCGCCCCATCCGCGGATGTCCTCCTCGCGCAAATGGCCTTCGCGGGCCCACTTGTCAAGCGTCTCGCCCCAGTAACCGAAATGCACGACCGGCAACCGGTCATACGACTGATAACGCAAGATCGCCAACGTACGTTCCCTGTTTGTCATTGCCGCCTCCCCGCTAGAACAACGCTTCCGTAGCCCGGCACGCGCAGGCGTTCGCCGACGGACTTGCCTGTGATCATGTCATGGCGGCGGCCTTGGCCGAGCCCAACGGTCTGCGGGGTGCGCCGGAAGTTCAATACAAAGGTCCAAGTGTTCTCGCCGTCGGTCCGGGTCCGGACCAGGACGCCCTCCGGGATCTTGCCGCGCACCGCCGGTTGGATGCCCAGCTTCGAAACGATGGCGCCGTAGAAGGCGTCAAGGAAGTCCTCATCGGTTTTCGCGCCGATATAGACGGCCTTGCCCTTGCCATGCCGGTTTACCGTCACCGCCGGGGTGTTCCTGTAGAACTGACCACCGTAGGCGGCCGCCACTTCGGCGCCCTCGGCATGGATGAGATCGCAGAAGGTGTGCGCCTTGAAGGCGCCCTTCAACCCAAGGCTGTTGCCGGCCCGCGCCCGGAGCGTTTGCGCGTCTTTCTCGGTCAAATGGTCAATCTCCTCGGCCCAGATTCCGAACACTTCGCGGAGTCCGACCCCCGGCCAGCCGCCCCTGTGGCAGTGGTTTGTGTCGCCCACCACCGCCGACAGATACGTCATGACCAACGTCCCGCCGCCCTCGACAAACGTCCGCAGGCGCGCGGCCATGCCTTCGTTCACCAGGTACAGCATGGGGGCGACCACCAGCCGGTAGCGGCCCAGCTCCTCATCCGGCCGGACGATGTCCACGTTGATGCCTTTCTTCCAAAACGAGCGGTAGTGCGAGCAGCTCACGCCGCAGCAATCGCGGTCGCTGGGCGCGCCGGGGCCGGCCGTGAACTCCAGCGCCCAGCGCGCGTTCCAGTCGTGGATAATCGCCACATCGGAATTCACGGCGGAACCGCGCACCGGCTGCAGTTTCTTCAGAATATCGCCCACTTCAGCCACATCGCGGAAGACCCGGGTGTCCTCGTGGCCCACATGGTCAACCACCGCGCCGTGGTTCTTCTCGAATCCACCGCTCCCCTTCCGCCACTGGAAGTACATGACGCCCTCCGCGCCATGCGCCACGGCCGCCAGGGCCTCGAGGCGATGCACGCCGGGCCGCTTGAGCTGGGAATACTTCGCCCAGTTGGTGGACGAAGGCGAGCACTCCATCTGGATGAAGGGCTGACCCTGCCGCAGCCCGCGTTCGACGTCATGGTTGAACGAGATCCAGCCCGCCTGATGCCACAGGTCTTCCTGATCCCCGTAGTTGGGATAGGAATCGTTGGCGATCACGTCCACGTGATCCGCCAGCACCGAGTAGTCCAGCCGGTGGTAGGTGTTCATCATGTTCGTGGTCACGGGAACCTGCGGCGTGAACTTCCGGACGGCGGCAATTTCGTGGCGCATGAAATCCGTGGTCTGGCAGGACACGAACCGCCGCCAGTCGAGCATCAGCCCGTCGAGCGACCAGTCATAGGCGCGGATCTGGTCCCAATCGGTGATCGTGTGGCTCCAGAACGAACTCCACCACGCCGCGTTGAGGGCGTCGAGCGTCCCGTACTTGCGCTTGAGCCACGCGCGGAACGCGTCGTAGCAGAGCGGGCAGTGGCATTCGCCGCCGTATTCGTTGGAGAGGTGCCAGAGGCCAAGCGCCGGATGGTTGGCGTAGCGCTTCGCCAGTCGCTCGTTGATGGCCGCCACCTTCTCGCGGTACACGGGCGACGTGAAACAATGGTTGTGCCGGAAGCCGGAAAGCTCCCGCACGCCGTTGACGTCCATCCGGCGGATCTCGGGGTACTTCTCGGACATCCACGTCGGTTTCGCGCCGGACGGCGTCGCCAGCGCCGCCTTCATGCCCGCCTTGGCCACGCGATCCATGATGTCGTCCAGCCAGTCGAACGTGTAGCGCCCTTCCTCCGGCTCCAGACTCACCCACGCGAAGATCCCGATGGATACGATGTTGTACCCGGCCCGAGGCATCATCCGGAAATCTTCGTCAATCACTGCCGGTTCGCGCAGCCATTGATCGGGGTTGTAATCGCCCCCGTGCAGCATACGATCGAATCCCTTGATGACCGGCTTCCACTTCATCGACGCCATAGCGATCCTCCCACTCATTTGGTGTACGTGCGCGCCATAATGCTGAAATCGCGCCTCATCTGGCAAGGTTGATCGTCGCCAAAGCGGTTTACCCCGCATCAGGCTATGCGCCAAGCCGGCGGCATTCCTCCAGATGGATTCATGGGATGTCGTCAATCACGGTATCGTAACCGCACCGGTCCGATCAGCCCGGAAGGGTCCTGGTTGATGTGGCGGGAGAAGTCATCCTTCAACGCATAGACCAGCGTGTTGGTCACTTCGACGCGCAGGGTGTTCTCGCCATGCCGGATCGCAGGCGTCACGTCAAAGACGTACGGCCGGCAGATGCGCGTGCCGAGCAACGTCCCGTTCAACCAGACCTGGGCCACTTCACCCACCTCGCCCAGATCCAGGAACACGTTCTTCCCGGTTGGGGCATTGCTGTCAAACCGGGTGTCATAGCGGATCGTGCCGGAGAAATCCGGCAGCAACCCCGGTTGGCACAGGTTGATCAGCGACTTCAGCGTGCGCCAGGGCGTGAACGCCGGATACGCTTCGGAGAGCGCTGTTGACACCTGCCACGCGGAGAACTGCGACGGAACCACGCGGTCCGCTTCACTCCATCGCACCATAACGGGCGCCTCCGGCACGTCACCCGACAGCAGGATGATGGACTCATCCGGACTCAGTTCGAGGTCCACACGCTGGCCGGAATCTTCCGGTCGGCCTGATATCGCACTCAGCCGGTTGGCGAGGGGATCGTACGCGACAACCCGGTCCGCGCCTTCCAGGTAGACCGACGTGAGAAGGGTCTGGCCCGGATCCTCATTGAAGAACATCCAGACGGACAACCCGTCGTGGCGGTATTCATAGCGCCGGAGATAGGGCTCATGCGTGCTGGTCCGCACGCCGGTCAACCCCCACGTCCGCAGCAATGCCGGGAGCTTCTCAAGTTCCGCCACGCAGGCATTCGGGTGCCGACGCAGTGACTGCAGCCCGTCCGTGTCCGCGCCGTCCTCCGTCGTAGCGGACGGCCAATTCTGCACGAATACGATCTTCACGCCCTGTTCCAGCAGCGCGACCAAGGTCGCCACCACCGCCCGCGGCAGGCGCTGGGCCCACGGCACAATCAGGCACCCGTAGGTTTCCTGGTTGATCCGGAGTTGGCCGCCGCTCACGCTTGCGCCCGCAGCCAGCACATCGGCGGGCACGATGTCGGCGTCGAGTTGCGCCTGCATGAGCACGCGCATGGGCTCCTTGACTGACATATGGTCGCCCGACCATTCCGCCTCGGCGTGGTAGAGCACGGCGGCTTCCGCTACATGCCGACCGCCGCTGAGAAGATGGCTCACCCGGTTGGTGTATTCCATCAGCAGACGGAAATGGCGGTACTGCGGGTTCTTGCCGCGGGCGTAGAAATGCGGCGGGCAGTCGGGGTCCGGGAACTCCTTGGCCGAGAAGGCATGCGGCACGTAGTTGTTGATGCCGCGGACCAGCATGTGGTCGGCAAGCCACTTCATCAGGCGCAGGCCGGCGGTCCAACCGTAGGCGCCGAAGATTTCGCACATGGCCCGGCCTTGTTTCTTCGGGTCAATGTGCGCGTGCGAGGCGCCGAGCTTGGCCAGGGCGTAGTGATAGAACTCGCCGTCAGCCGGATCTCCTGACCAGGTGGGCCAATTGAACATTCGCCGATCGAGCCCGGGGCGGACCTGCCCGAGCACCACGTCAATGCCGCTCATGGTCTGGCCGTCCATGGCGCGAAAGAAGTGGGGGACGCTCGCGCCGAGGCGCGTATGAGCGTCGTTGTCCTCGATGATATGCCCGATGTAGTCCACGCCGCGTTCGGTGCACCACGCGCCGAGCTGCCCGGCGAAGCATTCGCCGTACAGGCGGCTGACGAGGTTCATGTAGGCGTGGCGGATGGCCGGGGTCGAGGCGCCGATGTCGTGCCAGAGGCCCGGCAGGCTGGCCACGACGTTGCCACCGAATTCGCGGGTCAGGTCGTCGAGCATTCCCGTACGCCACGGCAGCACCAGACCATTGCGGCCGAGGGAGACGTTGTAGAGCCCGCCGCCGTTGCCGATATTGGGCTCGTCGCTGAAGAATCCGGAGAAGGTCTTGCCGAAGTCGGCCTTGTAGCGCGCGTAGTGCGGCTCGTAGACGGCCTCGATCAGCACGCGGACCGAGGTGCGGGATAGGGGGTTGATGTAGTTCGGATCCCCGCCACCGTAGGGCGTCTGGACGATCATGAACACACGCCAGTGCCCGGGCGGAATGTCCCAGCACAGGCGTCCGTCGGCCACCTGAGCGGTCAGGTCCACGGACGACCCACCGGCCGGAGCACCGGTTGGCGTCAGCGGCATGGCCAACACAGCCAGCAAGCAGTCCTCGTCGGCGAACTTCCAGCCGTTGCCCGCCGTCGGGGCCCGGAGCCATCTCTCAATCAGGACCGAGGCGCCAGCCTGCGGGCCCACCACGTCCAGATGCCGCTCGGAGAGATAGATCTTCTTGTGCTCGGGAAACTTGTCGCGGATCCAGCCATTGGCAAAGCCGGTGGGAAAATGGGCGTCGTCCAGCACCCAGACCTTCATGCCACGACGCCGTGCCTCATCCATGATGACATCCATATCCTGCCACCACTTCGGGCCGCAGAAGTCCGGGTGCGGGCGTGATTCCACACATACCGCACCGATCGCCGCCTCATGGATACGGGCCATCTCCTCGCGCAGCACGGCCTCGCTTTCGCCATGTTGCCAGAAGAACGGCAGCAGGTAGTTTCCGCTGCGATTTTCCAGGACAGCTTGTATACGTGGGTTCATATGCGTTCTAGCTCCATTTGAATTCCGGATCGATCCGCGCGGCCAGCAGCAGGAACACCAGCGCCCAGTCCTGGTCGTTGGCCAGCGAGTCCCAACAGCGCGCCGGGTTGCCGTTGATCATGTCGGGGTAAATGTAGGCGCAGGAGGCGCGGCCGTCGGGACAAAAGGCGCTGAGGTTGTTCAGCAGGATCTCGCGACCGCGGCGGCGGTAAGATTCGTCGCCCGTGGCCTGCCAATAGCGGCAGAACACCAAGCCGGTCAGCGCGCTCCAGTGATGCGGGAATGTGTCTCCCCAGAACTTCTGCCGGCCGAACCAGTAGCCGTCCCAGTGCCGGATCGCGATGTCGTTGAGGTGGTGATCCGGCTGCCGACCGTTGAAGGCTTCGAGCAGCGGCAGGAACTCCTCCACGCACCGAAGGTAGCGTTCGTCCCGTGTACAAAGATACGCTTCGAGCGGGATCAATGTGGCCGGGCCGACAATGGTCTGCTCGTAGTTGACCTCGTGCGGCGGCAGGCGGGTGCCGGTGGCGACCACGGCATCGGCATGTCCGCGGAACAGCCTGAGCAGTTCCGTTGCCTGACGGTTGCGCCCTGCCTGGCGAAAGGACTCGATCGTGTCGAACATGGGGATCGGGAAGGCGTAGAACTTCGCGCCACCCCGGCGGTAGTACTGGCGGAAGGTCCGGTAGCAGTCGTCAAAGGCCTGCCGTTCCAGATGAAGCTGAGCCACCCATGGATAGTTGTAGAGCCGCTGCTCGTGGTCGGTCAGCGAGCCCCGGACCGTGCCGTCCCGATTTTGGAGTTTGGTCTGCACGAAGCCATGATGAAGCTTTGCGGCGGCGGCAACCTGCCGATCCGGCCAGCGCCGCGAGGCCAGCGTGAGCAGGATCCCCATGCCGACGCGCTCCCGCCCTTCGTTCTGGTCAGCCCATGCAGGGTTGTGCAGCATGGCATCCAGATCGTTGTCGTAGCAAAGCAGCGCGCCGCGCAGCGGGCTGCTCCGGTCGCGCACCTGCTGGCGCTTCGCAATGAACGACACGCGCTGCCGGACAAGGGCAGCCACGTCCGGCACTTGCTGAACGCGCAGCCAGGTCTCGCGTTTCCCGGCCAGACGCACCTTGATCATGTCGCCATCCGGTTCCCCGGCAGCGGCGCGACGGCCGTTGACTGTGATCTGCGGTTTGTCACGGCCGGTCACCGTATAGCGGTCGGCGCGCACGTCCGCGAAGCCGGGGATCGCGCGGGCCTGTGCCAGGAAGTCGTCCCACCCCTTGTGCCAGAAGAGCGTCCAGGCCATCCGGAACGAGGCGCCCGGCGCCAACGTCCCGCCGCGGGCGTTCAACATGATGGCGCCGCGGGTATTCGAGCCGCCGCCCAGCCAGCCGCGCCCCTCGATGCTGTAGCCGCCGAAGAAGCCGTCGGTCACCACCAGGCCAAGGTGCGGCACCGTATTGCCCATGCGCAAGGCACATACGTAAGCGACGTCGCCCCCGCACCAGATATGGGCATGACAGCGCTTCGCCAGGCAGGTTGCCGCGTCCGGATAGTTATCGTTGAACGGCGTGAAGATGCGGGTTTCCCAGATGGGCTGCGCAATCTTGCCGGTGTTGCGCAGCACGTACTCTTCTTCCAGTTTTGCGCCGTGCAGACGGCGGGTCACGGTCATCTCCAGATGGCCCATGCGGTAGACGAACTGCGCGCCTTTCTTCTTTGCCGGCGTTTGCCAGCGCGTCACCACGGCCCCGGGCATGGCGACATAACCCAGCCCCCAACTGTGCGAGACGGGGAACCAGAGGTTCTCGGCTGCGGAGCAGACCCAGTTCATGCCGTGGGGATCGTCCGGGTGTGACAGGCTTGTCAACGCGCCGGTGTACGGATCGACTCCAATATTCATAGGTAGAAGATCTCCAACTCAGGGGCCGATTCGGACAAGATACACGCCAGCGTTCCGTCAGGATTGAGATGTCCGACAACCATGCGGTTGCAATGCGCCAGCACGTAGTGGTTGCACCAGACCGCGCGCCGGGCGCTGGGGGCTTCGATCGTATCATCGAACGGCGAGAGCACGAGCAAACGGCCATCCTCGATGGCGC
>Ga0182021_10006866_pt1 | contig 13513 bp, 10 predicted proteins | sample 612E3MmetaG_FD_120493 | JGI IMG/M metagenome (GOLD analysis project Ga0182021, IMG submission 120493) | Permafrost microbial communities from Stordalen Mire, Sweden - 612E3M metaG (Illumina Assembly) | ecosystem: Environmental > Terrestrial > Soil > Wetlands > Permafrost | place: Sweden...
AGGGCGGACTGACTTGAACGCCCCCAAGTCCGAACCTTAACAGGATCGTCGGAAAAGTTTACAGCTTTACAGTTTTTGGACTTCTTTTAACTGCGGGGTGGAGCAACCTGCGCCAATATTATCCGCGCTTGGTCGCGCTGAATCAAACAGTTACGATTATTTCTATCATTCTAGCTAATGGATGGCATTTGATATGCTAATATACCGGGGTTGTCCAATTGGCGTTCCGCTTGGTACATGATTTCCCACTCACACTTCCACCCTACCGTACCGGCGTTTAACCCATGAATATCACCATGAATATCAAAATGAGCAGATTCGTCCTCGGAGCGTATGGCGTCGCCTTGGCTGCCTTGGTCACGCAAGCGCACGCGCAAATAACGTTCAAATCCCCGGCGTTCATCACCCAGGGCCAATTACAAGGAATTTACTCTGGCAATGCGTCGCCGATTGGCCTCACGTATGCCGGCAACAAGTTCGTCGGAACGGGGGGATATTCCGGTAGCAACCTATTGTACCAGACCGACCTCAGTGGCCTGAATATCAGCACGTTTGGGGCAGTTCCGGGTGCCAGCGGCGAGGTCGTCCTCGCGGCTTCCCCGAATAGTAGCGGCTACGGATCCAACGCCATCTTCGCTGGTTCCGGGGCCAACGGACAAATCTACCAGTTTGCGAACACTGGTGGTGCAGCGAGCCTATTTGCGACCGTTGGGAGCGGTCAGGTGCGCGGAATCAGCTTCGATCCAACCGGGTTGTACGGCAATAACATGATTGTCACGACCACCACCGGCGCCGTCTACGAGGTTGGAACGACCGGTATCGTTTCCCCGCTGGCCAACCTCGGCACCGACACCGAAGGGATTGGTTTTGCGACGCAGAAGTTCGGAACCTATGCCGCGGGGACGCTCTTTACCACGTCGGAAAACTCGACCTGGATTAATGCGATTTCTCCCACCGGGACGGTAACGCCCGTGTTCCAGATCCCGGCGGCCGAATCGATCAGCTTTGTGCCAGCCAATATCTCTAGCGAGACCAACCCTGTTGAAGGGTTCTATGGCGTGAATTACCCGTACAACGTCCTGTTTGCCCCGGCGTCGCAGTTTGACCAGTATGCGGGCGACGTGATCGTGACCAGCGAGAGCCCAGGCGCGAACACCAATATATGGGCCATTTCCCTGGACAGCGTCAACAGCGCGACGATCACCGGCATTGGGAGCATGTACCAGCCCGAAGACAGCATCTTTGTCACCCAACAGACGGTGGATACCCATGGAACGGGAGTACCTGATGGCGGGAGTACCGCCGCGATGCTGCTCGCCGCAATGGTGTCGCTCGGAGCACTGGCCTCCCGGCGAAAATCGGAGATTTCGACAAGGGCGATCGCTTCATCGGTGTGATATCCCAGTTCGGCCTTCGCGTTCTAGTCGCGGCGCATACCGATATCCGCCGGGAGGAGGGAAAGAATCGTGCAATACGCCTCGAAGCCACCCGCGGATGCCCCGAAGCAGACCACTGACACTGACAGGTGATCTTCCGGTTTGCTCTTCGCCTGAAGATTCCTCGTCGCGCCACCGATTTGGAAGTGAGGGGCAGCGTTCACCAACCACGACCCTTCCTCAGCGACTCTTGTGGCGACCGTTCAGGTGTGCGTGCAAATTGAACCCAAGATCGCATAGGCGGCCTGCTGGCGTAATTTTTTGGACAGGCCTGCCCTTTACGGGTTTCGCCTGTCTCGGTCCGGCCTGGCTACTTGACGATGAGGTTGTTTTTGACGTCCGTCACGCCGGCAACGGCGGCGGCGTCTTTGCCTGCGGCGGATTTCTGGTCAGGATTATCCACAAAACCAAGGCATTATGCAGAGGTGACGGAGGCAACGGAGACCATGGATTCGCAGGCCCCGAGGCGACCATCCTACCGTGACAAAGCCGAGGCCTCAAATCGTATGCGCTGAAGCTCCTTCGCATCTTTGGCATCGCCGCCGATCTTTTCGAGCCTGGCCAATGAGTCCAATTCCCCCAGCATTTTCAGGCGTTCATCTTGGCGGTAAAGTGTTTTGGCTTCGGCTTCGTTGGGATGCCAGCCATGCAAGATGCTGAGGAAGTTGAAATAGTATCCGGCGACCTGATTCAACGGTCCAAAGGTCACACGATAGAGCGGACTAAGGAACTTTGCCTCGGCTATCTCCAGCTTTGCCGTGTCCGTTAATACGTCCGCTTCCGTGAGCTTCACCCGGTTGTCCTTCACGATGAAGGGTTCCATTTTGACGACTTCCGGATCAGGAGGGGGTAGCTTTTCTGTGGGTTTTGCCGGCGGAGGACTCCAGACCGGAAGTCCAGCAGAGACCTGCCTGGCGAGTACGGTCGAAAGTTTCAACTTCCCGCCCGGCGGCCGACGCTCGGTGGCACTGGCGGGGGCTGGAGCAATGATACGCGTGGGCGCTGGAGGCTGAGCCGAGCCATCCGGAACGGCAGCCCCCTGGGCCGCTCCGCTTAGCGCGCCCAAGGCCAGCACCAGAACAAACAAGGCAATGCTAACGCGGGCGTGCGGGACCATCAGTGAATTGGACGGGGAAACCTTAGACATGTTTCGTCGCAACGCGGAAGCGGAAGACGGTCTGTTCATTGAGGGGGCAACCTTCGCCGACGGGGCGGCCTTGGCTTGGGTCAACTGTTGGCTGGCCGACGGAGCCGACCACGGTGGGCCATCCTATCGATCGCTGCAACCTGAGCCTGTGCGGGAAGGCGTGCTATTTGGAAAAGCCTACTGTGAATCAGAAACCCAGACAACGCAGCGAACACGGTTCCCGCCAAACAGTGGCTGCGCGACGGATGTTGATCGACTTGGTTCCCGCCCGCGCTGTCGGCAAAGTATTTCGTGTTGCGGCAGGAAACTAGTCGACTGGCCTCTAAGTCATCTCTCAACAGTTGGTTGCTTATGAGTTGAGATCGATAGATAGTAATAGATCGATTTTGATTGCTTAATATCAAATATTGTTAATAAGTAATCATATGTTATCACTTAAAAATGAGACGGACATCATCCACGAAGCGCGCACATTGGTGCGCGCCCACCGGATGGCTCTGTCTTGGCGCCAAGCCGACTTGGCCAAGCGGAGCGGCGTTGGGGTCGCCACTATTCGGCGATTCGAAAGCACCGGCCGCATCGGTTTCTTCGGGTTTGCCAAGCTGCTGGCTACGCTGGGGCTCGCCGATCACTTCCTCGGTGCCATGAAGCAGCCGACCGCTTCGCCCAAAGACATCAACGAATTCCTCGCCGGGAGTCCGGCGCCAGTCCGGCAGCGCGCTCCTCGGCGGACCAAAGGAGATTAATCGATGGCCGAGCCCAATCTACTTCGTTTGCGCTTCCTGGGCGGCCCCATGGGCACGCTGGCGTATCGCCCGGACGGTCCGTTCTACGCGTTGGAACTTGATCGCGAGTTTCGGTCCCTCGGGCACGAGCTCTCTCCGCTCAATCTGCCCTTGGATAGCTTTTCCCGCGGTCCGCGGGTGTTTCGCCCGGGCGATTCGCCGTTTGAAGGCGGCCTACCAGGACTCATCGCCGACTCGTTGCCTGACGCATGGGGCGAACGAATGCTGAAAATCGAAGTGCCGGGTCTGCAGACGATCCTGGGCAAACTCGCCGCGATCGGGGAAAGAGGACCCGGTGCGATCACGTTTGAGCCGGTGCTCGGCAAGGGCGCCGACGAGGAGTCGATATCGACAAGCTTGGCCGGCTTGGCCCGGGACGCCGACCAGCTCACAAAGACTCCCGTCATCCTCACCCCGGATGACGTCAATGCCGCGCTCGCGCGGGGCGGTGGCAGCCTCGGCGGAATCAGGCCGAAAGTGTCGGCCCACCTTCCTGCGGCCGGCGATTTTCAGCAGTTGCAGAACATCCTTATCGGTGGCGCCACACCGCCCGGTCAGGTTCCGTGCGTCGTGAAGCTCTCGCCTTTGGACGACGAGGGAGGCGGCGCCGTCGAATTTGCGTTCCGGCGCATGGCCAGGAACGCCGGCATCCGCGTCCCGCACGCCAGTCTCGTGCATGATGGCGAGCGCCTTCATTTTGCCAGCGCTCGCTTTGACCGATACCTGAGGCCCGACGGCACCTGGGGCCGTCGTCACGTCCACACCCTCAGTGGATTCCTGCATCGGCGTGCATCCGATGGCCAGATCGATTACGAGGACTTCATCCGCTCCGCCCGGACGCTGGGCGGCGCGGAGGAGGCGCGCGAATGCTTCCGGCGCGCCGTTTTCAATCTGCTGACGACCAATCGCGACGACCATGGGCGCAATCATGCCTTCCTCTACAACGAAGCCGACCGCACCTGGGCACTTTCGCCCGCCTACGATCTGAATCCGAACGTCTCCAACGTCTTGATTGCGCTGACGTGGCTGGGCAGTGCCGAAATCCCCGTTCGCTTTGAGCAGCTGACCAAACTCGCGGAAATTGGCGGCATCCCGGCGCAGGCAGCCCGGTCGATCTATGATGAAGTCGAAACGGCGACGCTCGGGGGTTGGCGTGACGTGGCCGCCTATGCCGGCGTACCGACAGCAATCGCCGGCATTTGGGAGAGGGAGATGATGCAGCAAACCAAGTTGCTGCGCGAAGATGCGCACCGCCTGGTGGCACCAAAGAAAGCGCGTCCGGCGGGTCGCAAACGAAGCTCGCACAACTGACCGGCATTTTCCCGGTCTGCAGCCAGTTCTGGCATCTATGGCACGCTTTGGCCGCACTCGTCACTGCCAGCACTGCGGTGCGCAGTTCGGCTGATAAACCATGTGCGTTGTGGCATAGTGAGTTCTCCTATTCTTGTTTCAATCGTCTCTGTGTGCCCTCGCTGGCGGAGTGGTGGGCGAGCACCGTATCCAAGTCGTCACGCACGCGCTGCGGTTCGTCCTCCAGCGCCATGTTCGCCATGTCATGCACGCCATCCAGCGTGCCGTGCGGGTCCGCATCGAGGGGAGCGAACAGCGCGTCGAAATCGTCCTGCGCCGGGCCGGCGGTAGCGATGAGTTCGAAGGTCTTGCGCAGCGCGTGATCGGAGCTGAGGCTGCGGACGAGAACCTGGGCGATCTGACGTCGCGCAACGACGCCGTCACTGGGATTGCCTGCGTGGCGTTTGTCGCCCTGAAGGAGGACGAGCCGGTGCTGATCCGGACCATTGTAGTCGAACCAGCCGGGTCGGACGATCGTGTACGGCAACCCGCTCGCGCGCACGAGCCTTTCGGAACGCCGCTTCCAGTCATGGGCCTCGGTGGCACGGTTATAATCGCCGGTGCGGTCGGTGACCCCGATGGCGGTCATGAGCGCGATGCGCGCTGTCCGGGAACCCAGCGCCCGCAGGACGTTGCGCACGCCGTCATAGTCGACACCCTCCGCCCCGACCCGGCCCGTGCCGTCGGAGCCAAGGGTGAACACCACGGAGTCCACACCCTCGACGGGGCCGGAGAGCGTGTCGGGTCGGGTCACGTCACCGATGACCACCTGCGCTTCGCGCGGAAGCTGATCCGCCTTCCCGGGATTGCGCACCAGAGCCCGGACGGCATGGCCCTGCCGGATCGCTTCATCAACGACAAGGCGCCCGATGGTGCCAGTCGAGCCGACGACCAGCACATTCATTCGGATAATGGTCATGATGCCTCTTTGCTGTTTGGCGTCGGAGATCACCGGCAATATTGGTACTCATGATTTTTGGCCGGCGCTCGTAGGCGCTTGATATTGTTCGTCCGTGACTTTCTCCAGCCATGCGACGGCTTTGCCGTCGAGCTGCTCCTGAATCGCGATGTGCGTCATCGCCGTCGTGGGAGCGGCGCCATGCCAGTGCTTCTCGCCCGGCGAAAACCATACCACATCTCCCGGCCGAATTTCCTCGACGGGCCCGCCCCAGCGCTGCACGCGCCCGCATCCAGCGATCACGATCAGCGTCTGACCGAGAGGGTGCGTATGCCAGGCGGTTCGCGCGCCCGGCTCGAACGTCACCGTGTTGCCTGCCGCGCGCGCGGGAGGCGTGACCGGAAACAGAGGGTCGATTCGCACCGTGCCCGTAAACCAGTCGGCCGGTCCTTTAGCGGACGGCTGTGAACCACTTCGTTTGATCTCCATGACTGACTCCTGTTTTGGGTTGATGTGACGGAGGGCGCAGCGCCGACGCCTGTTCAGCGCCCGGTCCTCTTCATAGGCCGGTGCGCTTTTCGAGTTCCTCCGGATAACGTTCGCCCGCGACTTTAATCTTCTCCAAGGTGGAGTTGAATTCCTTCAACTCTGCAGCGGTGAGGACCACCTCCGCCGCACCGTTGTTCTCTTCCAGGCGGTGCAGCTTCGTGGTGCCTGGGATCGGCACGATCCAGGATTTCTGGGCGAGGATCCATGCCAGGGCGATCTGCGCCGGGGTGGCATTCTTTTTCCCGGCAACCTGGGTCAGCAAATCGACCAGCACCTGATTGGCCTGGAGGTTCTCGCTCGTGAAGCGGGGAACGATGCTGCGGAAGTCGTTTTTCTCAAACTTTGCATTCTTGCCGAATGCCCCGGTGAGAAAACCTTTCCCGAGCGGACTGAACGGAACGAAACCGATGCCGAGCTCCTCAAGGGTCGGTATGAGTTCTGCCTCGGGGCGGCGCCACCAAAGCGAGTACTCACTCTCCACGGCGGTCACGGGTTGCACCGCGTGAGCCCGGCGAATGGTCTTCACGCCCGCTTCGGAAAGGCCCCAATGACGGATCTTACCCTCTTTGATCAGGGCTTGGATCGCCCCGGCCACTTCCTCGATGGGCGTCTGTGGGTCGACCCGATGCTGGTAATAGAGATCGATGTAGTCGGTCTTGAGGCGCTTAAGGGAGCCATCGAGCGACTGCCGGATGCCCTCCGGCTTGCTGTTCGGAGCCTGCTTGCCGGCAATCATCTTGATGCCGAATTTCGTGGCGATAATCACCTTATCGCGGCAGTGCGCGAACGCTTCGCCGACCAACGCTTCGTTGGTGAACGGGCCGTACAGTTCCGCGGTGTCGAAGAAGGTGACCCCGCGGTCGAACGCTGCGCGCAGCAGAGCGATGCTTTCCTGCTTCGTCAGCGTGTTGCTGTAGGCGTAATCGAGCCCCATGCAGCCGAAGCCGATGGCCGAGACTTGCAGACCGCTTTTGCCAAGAAATCGTTTGATCATGTGAGTGCTTCTTTCTTTAGGTTCCTGAAAGCGAGACCGGCGGGTATACAATGACGTGAAGCCTATGCTGCCAACACCCCATTGAGGCATCGCAGGGCGTTGAGAGTCCGCGGGTAGTTGCCGACAAGCGGCGATCGTTCCCGTAAGGGAGGACAAACGCCCAACCGGGCTCGCCATGACGATGACCCAGAGCCTCGCCGAGCTCCAGAAGGAACACGTCGTTCTGGAACTGGAGTGCATCGATCGGATGTACCTCAACGCCTACGTGCCCCAGCTGACGAGCGAGGCCGGCATCGCCTGGTATTGCCGGGAGCACCTGGGGCACCGCTTTGCCTCGACCAAGCAGGCGGTGGGCACCGCTTAGCCTCTTCCGCCAGCCGTGGCGAGCGTCAGAGCTGGTCGATCGCCTGGTCGGCGATCAGCGCGTCGGCGAACATGCGGTCCTGCTCCATCACGGAGCGGCGCTGGCGGAAAGAGAAATTCTCGGCGCGGCGCTGGGCGAAGCGGAACATCCAGCCCGCGACCTGGTGGGCGCGCAGCGAATGGGCGCGCAGCATGGCGGCGACGGTGCGGCTGGCGAAACCAGGCAGGAACCGCTCGACGAGCTCGTCTTCGATGCTGGCGAAGGTGCAGGTCGAGCCGGGATCGCCTTGGCGGCCGGCGCGGCCCTGCAACTGGCGGTCGATGCGGCCCGACTCGTGGTACTCGGTGAGGATGACGTGCAGGCCGCCGGCCTTGGCGACACCGGCGCCGAGACGGATATCCGTGCCGCGGCCCGCCATGTTGGTGGCGATGGTGATTTGGCGGGGCTCGCCGGCGAGACTGATGATGGCAGCCTCCTCCTTGTTGCGCACGGCGTTCAGAAGCGCGAAGAGGAAGTTGCGGGCCTTCAGCAGCCGGCCCAAATGCTCGCTCGCGGCGACGCTGCGCGTGCCGACGAGGACGGGGCGGCCCTCGGCATGCACCTGCGCAATCTGAGCGACGATCGCCGCCCATTTCGCTGTGGCGTCGACGAAATACTGTGATGGCCAGGCCTGGCGCAGGTTGGGGCGGTGCGGTGGAATCACGACAAAGGGCAGCTCGTAGATGCGCCAGAACTCGTGGGCCGCCTCGGTGGCGGTGCCGGTAATGCCCGAGAGCTGGCGGAAGAGCCGGTAGAAGCGCTGGAAGCTCAGGCGCGCGAGCGATTCGGCGGGGTGCGTGACGGCGACACCCTCCTTGGCTTCAACCGCCTGATGCAGGCCCAAGCGCCACGAGCGACCTGGCATGAGGCGGCCGGTGAACTCGTCGACGATGACGACCTTGCCATCGAGAATCGCATATTGCTTGTCGCGAAGGTAAAAGTGTCGCGCCTGCAACGCCTGCAGCACGAGCGTGGACATCCAGGCGGGCCGGGAGAAGCGCCCGCGGCCGTGTTGTTCGCACCAGAGGCGGATTTTGTCGTTTCCGGCGGAAAGGAGACGGACCTCCTTGAACCGGAGGCTGATATCGTAGTCCTCGCCAACGAGCAGCGTGGAGGCGACTTGGTCGGCGCGGTGCGACGCCTCGATGAGCGCGGCGCTTTCCTGCTGGCGGCTGATGATGAGCGGGGTGACGGCCTCGTCGATCATCTGGTTGTCGGCCTCGTCGACGATGGCAGTGTGCAGGCCGCGCTGCACGAGCGGAAAACTGACGGTCGTGGGGCGGAGAAAGCGCGCGACGGTGCGTCGGCCGGCCTCGGACATGGGCCCGAGCTGGAGGCGGTCGCGCAGAAAGTCGGCGACGAGTTCCTTGGCGGTCGTGTAAACGATGTCGGCCGCGTAGGCCGCGCGGCGCGCATCCTGATCCATCGGCCCGGCGATGTGACCCACGCGCAGCCGGCAGGTGCGGTAGAGCGGGGCGAGTTCTTCGGCATCGCGGGCGGCGAGATAGTCATTGGCGGTGATGACATGGCACGGTTGGCCGAGCCAGCCAGCCGGGATGGCCGCGAGGGCGATGGTGAGCGTTTTGCCCTCGCCGGTGGCCATCTCGACGAGGCGACCGTGCGCGATGCCGAGCGCACCCATGATCTGGACGCGGTAGGGGCGCAGGCCGAGCTCGCGGTGGGCGACCTCAACGATCGCGGGGAGGACTTCGGGGAAAAGGCTGCGCCAGCGCCGGCCGGCGCGGCGCACGGCGTCACGGTGTTGGCAGAGAAGGAGGTGGAGGTCGGCGGTGGAAAGGCCCCGGAGAGCATTGGCCGCCTCCTCGATGCCGCCGGAACTGTCCCACAGGTCGCGGCGGAAACGCCGGCGGCTGCGCCACGCGCCTTGCGCGCGATGGGCGAGCGCATCGAAGCCCACCGGGAGTTTTTCCGGCTGTACCAGCTCGGTGCGGCGCACATCGATCATCGGGACGGGCATGGCGGGGTCAGATCTGGTAACGGTTCTGCAGCATCTGGCGGAAGGCCCGCACCCATTGCACGAGCAATGGTGACCACGGGAGATCGAAACGGATAAAGCCGGTGCGCTCCTGCCAGAGCAGCTGCGGCTCGTCGCGCCCTGGCGCGGGACGCTCGAGGCGCGCCACCACGAGGAAAAACGGTTCGGCCGAGTGGCGGCCCTGCGCGTCGTCGAGCCGGACTTTGACCGGTCCGCCGGCCGACCAGCCGAGGGCGGGGCTGGGGAGCACGTCCTGCCGACCGGGCACGACTCGCCAGTCGGCCACGGGCAGGGCCGCGCCGGCGTTACCTGGAAAACGGACGTTCGCGCCGCGCAGTGCTCCGCCGAACAGTTCGCCGGCATATTCCTGCGGCACGACGGCGAAAAACTCCCAATCCCTGCCCTCGCCGATGATGTCGCCGAGGGGCGAGCCGCGCGGCAGCCAGACGTCCTTCAACTCGTCCGCGCGCGGCGAAACCCACTCGCCCGACACCGGGGCGCGCAAGTTGAGCGCAGCTTGGTCGTGTTCCAGCTGCGCGAGTTGCAGGTCCACCGCCTCGCGGCGCCGGCGCATGGGAGTGATGGCCGAGGGCAGCGTGTTCAGCACTTCGCGCTCGCGGGCCATGATCTGTTCGCGATTGGCCCGGACGGACGCGATCACCAGGGCCAGCTCGGGGCTTTCCAACCGGGCCAACGGTTGTCCGGCGGTGACCGGGACGTGGCTGCTGACGTCAAATCCTTTGACCCAACCGGCCACGGGCGTGGAAACCACCACGGAACCGGCGGCGCGGACCACGCCACTCGCCCGGAAATGTCGGGGGAAGGGGACCACGGCCAGCAGCAGCACGCCGGCGGCGACGAAGGCGCCGGAGACGGCCCAGGCGCGTTGGCGGACGCGCTCGATGCGCGGTTGGCGCAACAGGTATTTTACCGCCGCCACGGCGGGCAGGACGAACGAGCCAATAAACGTCACCAGTCCGGCCAACAGGCCGATGCCGAAGAAGCGGTCCGCCACGAGGAAAATGATCGAAAGGGTGACGAACATCCGGTACACCCAGCTCGCAATGCCATAGAGGGCGAGCCACCAGGCCTCGCCGAGGCTGCGGACCGAGGTGGTGGAGAATTGGCCACCAAAAAGGTAGCGCTCGATGAGGTGCAGCAGGTGCCGCGCGGAGCGGGGCTGCAGGTTGGGCGAGTCGGTGAGGTCGCTGAGGATGTAGTAACCGTCGAACCGCAGCAGCGGGTTGAGGTTAAACACCAGCGTGGAGACGGACGCCACGATCATGGCGTTGTAACAAACGCTGTTCAGCACGCCGGGGCCGGTGTGGGCCCAGATGAGCGCGGCCAGGCCGGCGACAAACAGCTCGGGAATCATGCCGGCGAGGCCGACCGCGACGCGTTTCCACCGCTCGCGCAGCGCCCACGCCGCGGTCGCATCGACATAAGGGATGGGCGTGAAGACCAGCAGCGTGATGCCCATCGCGTGCACCTCGCCGCCGAATTTCTTCACGCACGCCGCATGGCCGAACTCGTGCACGAGCTTGGTGATGGTGAACGCGACATAGAGCAGAAAGAGATTGCCCGGATCGATGATGCCCTGCGTTTGGTCGCGGGCCCGGTCCCATTGCCCGAACACGGCGGCGAGCCCCAGCCCGACGACGGCGAGCCACGCGACGCCGGCGGCAGGGGTGAACAGCCAGCGCAGGACGGGCCAGGTGCGGTTGAGCAGCGCGTCCGGATCGAAGAGCGGAATGCGCAGGAAAAACACGCCGAAGACCTGCGACTTGATCGTCTGGAGAACGCGTTTGCGATGGCGCTCGAAGAGCTGGCGCGTGTCGGCCGGCAGGTCGGAGACGATCAGGTTGGCCTGGTAGAGCTGGGCGAGCAGGGTGACGATCTCGCCCTGGCCGGGCGCGCGGTCGGGATTGCGCTCGAGACAGCCCGCCCAGATTTCCTCCATCGTCTGCGTGCCGTCGAGGCGCGCGACAATGTCGTAGGCTTCGGGCCGGAACCGGAAGAACTGGTTGGAGAACCCGTCCTGGGCGATATGCCAGCGCTCGCCGCGGAAGTACTGTTTGCGGATCGTGACGGACGGGCGCAGGCGCAGGCGCTGGCCGGCCACGCGGTGCCACGATTCGCTGAAGAGGGCGCGTTGTTGGTCGGACATGACGGCCTTACCACCAGAGTTTGAGCCGCAGGAAGTCGATCAGGCGGTGGGTCGCGAGCCAGAGGAGGCTGCGATGGCCGGCATCGATCTTGGCGATGCCGCTCATGCCCGGCCGGAACCAGGAGGCCGCGCGGTCGAAGTTGCCGCGCACGAGGAAGACATTGCCCTCCTTGTCGGCCGTGGCCTGCGGCTCGATGCGTTCGATCTGCAGGGCGAACGTGTCCTCGGGGCGGCTGGTGAAAGCGACCTCAGCCCGGCGGCTCTGCGCAATCTGGTCGATGTCACGCGCCGGCACTCGCATCTCCACGTAGAGTTTTTTGAGCTGGGAAACCTTGACCAAGATGTCGCCGGCTTTGACCGGGGCGCCAATCCGTTCGCGCAGGTCGCCCTCGATGACGACGCCCTCGAACGGGGCGCGCAGTTCGGCGCGCGTCAGTCGGTAGCACACCAGGTCCAGTTGGGCCTGGGATTGCGCCTGCATTGCCCGCGCCACCCGCAGATCGGCGAGCTGGCGGTTGGCCTCGGCTTTTTCGGCCTCGCTGGCGTGCCGCTGCACGTCGGCGATGGCCGAGGACTGTTCGACGAGGAGATCGCTGGTATCCAGCTTCAACAGAAGGTCGCCGGCGTGCACGAGGTCGCCCGGGCGGACGGGCGCCTCGGCGATGTAGCCGTCAAACGGGGCGGGCAGATGTTGGAGCGCATCCGCGCGGACGATGAACGAGGCGTCGACGCGATACGAAAACGGCACGAAGGTCGCGAGGGCGAGCACCAGCGCTCCCGCGACCGCGCCGGCTTTGAGCCAGGTCTGGCGCGGGCCGAGGAATTTGGAGAACCACTCCCGGGCGTCGTGGGCCCACCGCGCGCCGAACCAGCGATCGAGTTGGCGCAGGTCGTTGAGCCGGCGGGCGACCTGATCGGCCACGACGCGCACCGCGAGAGCGTCGAATTCGGTGAAAGCGGTCGTCGTGCGTTCCAGGGTGATGACGCCGCGGGCCTCGCCGTCGATGCGCACCGGCACGGACAGCAGACAGGGCACTTTTTCCAGCTCGGAGTAAGCGCCGTGGTCGCGCGAGATGGTGGTGGCGTCGGAGAGGGCGGGCCAGAGAACCTCCTCGTCCTGATCGCGCGCCTCTTCCATGGCGGTCTCGAGCTTTTGGACGACCGCCATCTTTTTTTCGAACCGGTCGGTGCCGCTGATGGCCTTGACCCGCACGTAGGTGCCGTCGCTCCAGCCGAGGGACACGCGCGAACTCTTGAAACGGGAAGCCAGCTCGTTGACGAGCGCCATGCAGACGCTGAGGAACCGGGTATGCGAATTGGTGGCGGCAAGGATTTCCAGGGCCTGCGCAAAGTGCTGCACGTCGCGCTTCGACTTTTCGAGCAGCTGCTGGCGCTGGTAGAGCAGGGGAGTGTCCGCGGCGAACCGCAGAGTCGAGCCGGCGGCGACGAGGTCGTCGCGGCTGTTGCGGGTGGCGGCCACGGCCAGCAGGGCCGTTTGGGCGCCCGGCCCCAGCGCCAGCGAGACCAGCACCAGGGCGGGGCGGTCCGGATCGGTCGTGGCGGTGGCGAGCCCCTCGGCGATGGCCTGCTCGGCCAGTCCGTTGAACTGCGGGCCGGCCACGGGGAGTGGGAACTCGCGCACGCTGGGCCAGCCGGCAATCACGCGCCACGAGCCCTCCAGCTGAACGAGCACGACGGCGCCCGGCGCCTGGAGCAGCTCGGCACAGGTCTGGGCAAAGCGCGGCCAGAACTCCCGGGCAGATCCTTCGAACAGGCGACACTCTTCCA
>Ga0182021_10006867_pt1 | contig 13512 bp, 12 predicted proteins | sample 612E3MmetaG_FD_120493 | JGI IMG/M metagenome (GOLD analysis project Ga0182021, IMG submission 120493) | Permafrost microbial communities from Stordalen Mire, Sweden - 612E3M metaG (Illumina Assembly) | ecosystem: Environmental > Terrestrial > Soil > Wetlands > Permafrost | place: Sweden...
CTCGACGAGCTGGCCGCGCGACAGAATGACTTCTTTTCCGCGGGCGATCGTGTTGAGCACGAGCACGGTCGCGGCGGCGTTGTTGTTGCAGATCGTGGCCGCTTCCGCGCCCGTCAGCTCGCGTAAAAGCGAGGCCACGTGCGAATCGCGCTGGCCGCGCAGTCCCGTGTCGATGTCCAGGGCCAGCGTGGAATAACCTCCGACGACTTCATCGAGGGCCGCGCGGGCCTCGTCCGATAGAAGCGCCCGCCCCAATCCCGAATGCATGAGAATGCCCGTGGCGTTGACGGCCCGGCGAAGAGTGCGCGCGGATTTATTTTTGAGCCGCGACGCCGTTAATCCCAAGATGTGCTCGGGCGTGAAGAACGAATCGGCGGATTGAGGCGCCGATGGAGCCATATCTTCCGATTTTGGTTCATCCGCCGCAGCCAGGATCACTGCGCGGGTCTCTTCGAGGACCGCCCGGACGGCGGCCAGCGTCTGCTCGCGCCCGAACCGCACGATCAGAATGCGGGCTTCGTCCCGCCCCAAGAGGGAATCCACCGAGGGAAGCTTGCGTAAGATGTTGTCTGTCATAGGGTTCAGCCCTCCCAGATTAGGAAACCCCGGCCGCAATGTCAAGAATCTTGGGGAATCTCGCGGAATCCTGGGGAATCGGTCAAGACAATACGAATACTTCTTCTTCCGGGCAACGTGAATATTTCCGCTTTGCCCATGGATGAGGATTCGTCCGAGATCAGGCTTGGATGTGGAGAGAGTAAGCGCCGAGGGCGCGGCGTTTTTGCAGCGCTAAATTTTATAGATGTAGACGCGCCGGCTCTTCTCGTCGATCCGGTAAAGAATTCGAAAATCGCCCGAGTCCACCTGATGCCCCTCGTCAGGGGTCAGCTTGAGGGATTCAATCGGACGGGGATCGTCGGCCAGAGTTCTGAGGGCCGCCACGAGCCGGCTCTGGATGTCCGGCGTCAAGAGGCCAAAAGCCTTTTGGGCCGGCGGAAGAAGATAGATTTTATATGTGGCGCTTTTTGGCGTATTCATCGAGAGGCACCGCCCGCGTCTCGAGCTCGCGCAGGGCTTTGATGTCCACGAGGTTTTCCTTGAGCGATTCCCTGTCCATCTGGGCGACAATGGCTTTTTCGATGAAAAAGCCGTATTTGATGCCGCGCTGCCGGCAAAAGGCCTTGACTCTCTCGGCGACGATTTCATCGATTTTGAAGGCGATGATCGTCTGTTGTGTTTTCATAGACCTATTATATAACAAAAGTAAGAAATATATTGGAAAAGTTAGCTTTCGCTCCGACTTTCCGGCTGATTTATAATAGGAGCGACCGACGAAAGAGGAGGGACCCCATGAAGAAAGCCGCCCGCGCCGTCCTGACGGCCGCGATCATTTTCGCGGGGATCGGGATTCCGCTTTTTGCCCAGAATATCGTCCCGATCAAGGATTTCTCGACGATCCCGGCCATGGCCCGGGAATTGCAGGTGAAGCACCCCGACTTCCAGGTTCTCATCGCCTTCGACGTCGATCACACCCTCTTGCGCATGCCCCTGGGGCTCGACCTGGGCGGCGAGGCCTGGTATGACTGGCAGAACGACGAAGTGAAGGCGGGGGCCCTGGATAAAATGGCCGGCGGCATCGACGAGCTTTTGGCGCTCCAGGGCGCCCTGTACTTTCTGTTCCCGATGCGATCCACGGACCCGGGTTTGAAGGACGTGCTGGCGGAACTCGAGAAGGCCAAGTTCCCGATGATCGTCATCACCTCCCGCGGCTCCGAATTCCGATTCGACACGGAGCGCGACATCGCCCGGGCCGGCTTTCCTTTCGAGCGCACCGGCATTGCCCTCGCGCCGGGCTGCTTCTGGACGTATATCCCCTACGACATCAACGCCATCGAATCGTCGGGCTATCTGACGAAGAAAGACGCGGAGACATTCGGTCTCAAAGACGCCCTGCCGGTCAGCTATCGAAAAGGACTTCTCCTGACGGGCGGCCAGCATAAGGGGATCGTGCTGCGCAGCCTGCTGCACCGCTCGACCGCCAAGATCGGCGCCATCCTCTATATCGACAATAAAGAAATCCAGCTTAGACGCGTGGCCGATGCGTTTGCCGGGCTGGGAATCGAAGTGAAAATCGCCCAATACATCGGCATGGCGGACGAGGATGCGCAGTACTTCAAATCGGATCGGCGCCTGGACAAAACCTGGTTCCAATGGGACGCGCTGATGAGATTCGTGAAAGGGCTCTTCCGTCGACCCGCGCTCGCCCTAGAGCGATAGAAACGCCAGCGCCTCCATATGGGGCGTGTGGGGGAAGAAATCGGCGCAGAAGACTTTCTCAACACGATAGCCGGCCGCCGCGAAGGTGACCAAATCGCGGCCCAGCGTCGCCGGGTTGCAGGACATGTAGGCGATATGCGGGACGCGTAAAGTCAGCACTCTCGTCATGCCTTCGGCCCGCACGCCTTCGCGCGGCGGGTCGAGAATGAGCAGGTCGAAATCCTTGTGAGCCTCGGCGTCCAAGATCTTTTCGACGAAGCCCTGGATGAATCGCGCGTTGCGGATGCCGTTCAGGGCGGCGTTTTCCTCGGCGTTCTGGATGTTGCGCGGCTCGGAATCGATGCCCATGACTTCGTCCACGGCCCGGGCCGCGAAGAGCTCGATCGGGCCGGGGCCGCAGAAAAGCCCCAGGGCCCGGCGCGCGCCGACCGTCCGGGCCCGGGCGGCGATGCGTTCGTAAAAGAGCAGCGCCGCGCGCGGGTTCGGCTGGAAGAACGATTCGGGATAGATGCGGAAGCGCAGGCCGCCCAGCTCGTCTTCGATGAAGGGATCGCCGGCGACGAGGCGGGCGCTCTCGAAGTCGACCAGGTCGGCGACGCGGTCGTTCTCGACGGCCCAGACGCTTCGCAGATGGGGCGCGCTCTCGCGCAGGCGGTCGGCCCAGGCGCGCGTGTCGACCCCGCCGCCGCTCTTGGTGATCAGCACGGCCATGAGATCGCCGGTCGTCTTGCCCTGGCGCAGGAGCAGGTTGCGGAAGAACCCCCTCTGCGAAAGAGGATCGTAAGGCTGCAGCCCGGTCGCGTTGAGGAATTCGAGCATCGGTCCAAAAAGCCGCTCGGCCTCGTCGCCGAAGATCAGGCACTTCTGAAGCGCGACCGTGCGCTTGAACGTCCGGCGCCCGGGGAGGGCCCGGGCCCGGAGGCCGAGCTTCAAATCCGCGGCCGCGCCGCCGAAAGCGAATTCCATTTTATTGCGGTATCCGAAGAGATCGGGGGAGGACAGGATGGGTTCGACGACGCCGTCTCCGAAGGGGACGGATCCGGCGGCGCGGAGCGAGGCTTCGAAATGCTCCTGCTTGAGCGACAACTGGCGCGCGTAGCGGACATTCTGGAACGCGCACCCGCCGCAATTTCCGAAATGGGGGCAGGGCGCGTCGATCCGGTCGGGGGAGCGGCGTTCGTAGCTCAGGATCCGGCCCGCGCGCGGCTTGCGCCAGATAAGCCGCGCCTTGACCCGGTCGCCAACGACCCCGCCAGGCACGAGGACGCGCAGGCCCTCCGCCTCGCCGTAAGCCCAGCCCTGGGCGAAATCGACGCCCGTGACGTCCATCGTCCATTCCGGGGCCCGCAGCTCCTTGAGCATGTGTTTGACCCGTTTGACGGGGAACCCGACGACGTTGTCGTAGTCGCCCTCGATCTTTTCGATGAAGGCGCCGCCGATCTCCTGGATGGCGTAGCTGCCGGCCTTGTCCAGATACTCGTGGCCGTCGAGATAGGCGGCGATGGCGGCCGCGTCAAGAGTTTTGAAGGCGACGTAGGTGATCTCGAAGCTGATGACGGCCCGGTCCTCGGCGGCGTGGAGGAGGGCGACGCCGGTGATGACCCGGTGTTTCCGGCCGGAGAGACGGCCGAGCATGGCCTCGGCGGCGGCCCGGTCGGCCGGCTTGCCGAAGATCTCCGGGCCCAGGCAGACGATGGTGTCGGCGCCGATGACCAGCGCATCCGGGTTTTTATCGGACACGTCGCGGGCCTTGGCCTCTGCCGCGGCCATGGCGAAGCGGACAGGATCGGTCTCGGCGATTCCCGATTCGTCCACTCCGCTGGGAATGACCCGGAAAATGGGGAAGAGGCGCGCCAGAAGCTCCCGTCGGCGCGGCGATTGTGAAGCCAGTATGACGTCCACGGCCGGCACTATACCCGAAGCCCGGGGTCGCGTCTACAATCGCGCATAGGGGCCGTATCTACAATTCGACAAGATATATTTTGTAGGATTGTAGATACGGCCCCATTAGCGAATTGTAGATACGACCCCGAAAAAAAATCTTGACAAACGGCCCGCCTATGTATAATTATACGCACATTATGAAAGTATATACTAAACGGGCCCGGCACAACGCCCTGCGCGACATCCTTGCGCGAGAGCGCATCGCCGACCAAGACGAGCTCCTGGCGGTCCTGAAGAGGCGCGGGATCCGGACGACCCAGGCCACGATCTCCCGGGATTTCCGGGAAATGGGCGTGGTTAAGGTGCCCGTGGCCCCCGGGGTCTACGCCTACCAAGCCGAGATCGTCGAGCCCGCGCTCTCGCCCGGCCAGCGCCTGGAGGGGCTTTTCCATTCGGTCGTGACCGAGGTCAAGGGCACGGCCCATCTCCTGGTGGTGAAAACGAACCCGGGCAACGCCAACAACGTGGCCATTCAGATCGACGCGCTCAAGAAGCCGGCCATCCTGGGAACCGTGGCCGGCGACGATACCATCCTCGTCGTCGTCGACACCGAGCCCCATCGGACGGCGATCGAGCGCGAGTTCCGCGCCCTGCTGGGCGCATGAATTGTCCTCCAACCAATCTTCCTGAAACAGCCCCTCCCGCCGTCAGGCGGGAGGGGCGACTTTAAAAACGAACATAAAAGAAAAGGAGTCGGAAATGCCCAAAGTCGTGCTCGCATATTCGGGAGGCCTGGATACCTCCGTCATTCTCAAGTGGCTGGCCGAGCGGGGCCATGAAGTGGTGGCCTACATAGCCGACGTCGGCCAGAACGAGGACCTGGAAGCGGTCAAGAAAAAAGCCTTGGCCACCGGAGCGGTCAAGGCCGTCGTGGTGGATCTCAAGGAAGAGCTGGTCACCGACTATGTGTACGCGGCGGTCAAGGCCAACGCCGTCTATGAAGGGCGGTATCTTCTCGGCACTTCGCTGGCCCGGCCGGTCATTGCCAAGGCCCAGATCGCCTTGGCCCACGCCGAGAATGCCACCCACGTGGCTCACGGGGCCACCGGGAAGGGCAACGACCAAGTCCGCTTCGAGCTGAGCTACGCCGCGCTGGATCCCAAGATCTTCGTCATCTCGCCGTGGAAGGACCCGGAATTCCTCTACGCCTTCAAGGGCCGCCCGGACCTGCTGCGCTACGCCAAGAACCACGGCATCGACGTTAAGGCTTCGACGGAGAAGCCGTTCAGTGAGGACGCCAATTTGATCCACATCAGCCACGAATCGGGCATCCTCGAGGACCCCGCGGCCGGCGCGGCCGAGGACGTCTACAGCTGGACCCGCAGTCCGCAGGCGGCGCCCGACACGCCGACGTTCATCGACATCCATTTTAAAGACGGCCTGCCGATCAAGGTCGTCAACCTGACCAAGGCCGTGGAGAAGACGACGCCGCTGGCCCTATTCCAGTATCTCAACGAGCTGGGCGCTGCAAACGGAGTCGGCCGCGTGGACATGGTCGAGAACCGTTTCGTCGGCGTCAAGAGCCGCGGTGTGTATGAGACGCCGGGACTGACCATCCTGCTGGCCGCCCACAAGGACATCGAGGGCATCGCCATGGACCGCGAGGTCATGCGTCTGCGGGACATGCTCTCGCCCAAGTTCGCCGAGTTCGTCTACAACGGCTTCTGGTTCTCGCCGGAGATGGACTTCCTCATGGCCGCCATCGACAAGAGCCAGGAAGTGATCGACGGCGTGGTTCACCTTTCGCTGTACAAGGGCAACGTCGCCGTCCTTGGCCGCACGTCTCACAGCTCGCTCTACGACAAGGACCTCTCCAGCATGGACATCGAAGGCGGCTTCGACCAGACCGATTCCAAGGGCTTCATCGCCATCAACGCCATCCGCTTGAAGGCCCACAACGTGATCATGTCCCAGCGGGGCAAGAAAGTGACGGGCTTTTTGAGGAACGGCAAATGAACGTCTGGGACCGCCGGTTCCGGGGTCGGGCGCGGGATCCCCTGATCGAGGCCTACAACGCCTCGATCGAAGAGGATCGCTTCCTGGGGGCGGCCGAGGTGCGGGCCTCGGCCGCTTACGCCCGCGCGCTGTGCGGAGCCGGAGCTATCGGAGAGGAGGATCGCGACAAGATCCTGGCCGGGCTGAGGGCGGTAGGGGAGAAGATCGCCGGCGGCGAGGATCTTTCGCGCTTCGAGGACATCCATTCGGCGGTCGAATTTATGCTGACGGAGGCGATCGGCGAAGCGGGGCGCAAGCTCCACACGGGGCGCAGCCGCAACGAGCAGGTGGCGGTCGATGAGCGGCTTTATCTCATGGAGCGGCTGCCCGCGGCGATTGAAATCATCGGGGAGATTCAAGCCGAAGTGATCAAATTGGCCGAGGCCTATCCGGACGTTCTGATGACGGGCTACACCCATCTGCAACCGGCCCAGCCGGTCCTGTTTGCGCACTACATCATGTCTTTGTTTTGGCCGCTGGCGCGGGCCAAGGATCGCTTGGGCGAGGCGACGCGGCGGGCCGCCGTTCTGCCGCTGGGATCGGGCGCCTTGGCCGGTTCGACGACGGCGTTGGACCGGAAGGCGCTGCGCGAGGATCTCGGCTTCGACGCCGTGAGCGAAAATTCCATGGACATCGTGGCCGACCGGACGTTTATTTTGGACGCGCTGTTCGCCTTCGCCGTCCTGTTGCTCGACTTGGGCCGTTTCGCCGCGGATTGGATCGTTTATGCCGCCCCGGAGTTCAGCGTCCTCGAATTGGACGATGCGATCACCACGTCGAGCAGCCTGATGCCGCAGAAGAAGAATCCCGATATCTTCGAGCTCATCAGGGGCGCGTCGGGGGCGGCGGTCGGGCGCCTGATGGAATTGATGATGGTCGTCAAGGGATTGCCCTCGACCTACAACAAGGATCTGCAGGCCGACAAGCGGCCGCTGCATGAGGGCGTGGAGGAGCCGATCCGCGTGCTGAAAGTCTTCGGCGCATCGATCGTCCGGATCCGGCCGCGTTTGCCCGCGGAAGGCGGCCCGGCGATCAATCCGGCGATTTTGGCCACGGACCTGGTCGATTATCTCGTGGAGCGGAAAGTCTCGTTCCGCGAGGCCCACGGGATCGTCGGCGAAGCCGTGGCCTGGGCTGAATCGAAAAAGCGGGCGCTTGATACACTGACGGTTGAGGAATGGCGGAAGTTCTCGCCGGCGTTCGACGCCGCCGTGGCCGAGGTGTTTGATCCGCGCCGCTCCATCGAACGCAAACGCACCACGGGCTCGACCCACCCGGACATGGTCCGCCGCCAGATCGAGCGGGCCAAAAGCCTTCTTTAATCGCGCAGGAGCTGCATCTTCACCGGGCGGGATTTTTCGTTCCGCAGGACGGTCAGCGTGACCGTGTCGCCGATTTTATAATTCTCCAGGGCCGTGAAGAGGTCGTCGTAGGTCTTGACCGCCGTCTTGTCCACGGCCGTGATGACGTCGTTGATGTAGGTGCGGCCGTAGCGGTCGCGGCTCAGCCCGCGCAGGCCGGCCTCGTAGGCCGCTGAACTCGTCTGCACTTCCATGACCACCACACCCTGGACGTCGGCCCGGCGGGCGTACTGGTCGGGCAGAAAGGTGACGCCCAATCCGGGATGCTGGACCTTGCCAAAGCGGATGAGCTCGGGCACGGTCTTGCGGATGATGTCCACGGGCACGGCGAATCCGACGCCGCTGGACGCGCCCGAAGGCGAGACGATCATCGTGTTCATGCCGATCAGCTCGCCGGCCGAATTGAGCAGCGGTCCGCCGGAATTGCCCGGGTTGATCGAAGCGTCCGTCTGGATCATGTTGGGGATGGTGACGCCGCCGGCGCCCAGAATCTTACGGCCCAAGGCGCTGACGATGCCCTTGGTCACCGTGTAATCGAAGCCGAAGGGGTTGCCGATGGCTACGACCTTCTGGCCGACGAGCAGATCCTTCGAGGTGCCCGGCGTGATGGGGAAGAGCCCGCTGACGTTGCCATCGAGCTTCAACACGGCGACGTCCTTGCTCTCTTCCTTGCCCACGAGCTTGGCTTGGCGCTGTTCCCCGTTGGGCAGGGTGACCAGGAATTCGACGCCGTCCTCGATGACATGGAAATTGGTGACGATATGGCCTTGGTCGTCCCAGACGAAGCCTGAGCCGCTGCCGCGGGGCATCTTCTCCTCCGATCCATACCAGAAATCGCGGACGAGCTGGATGTTGGTGACGTAGACGACCGAGCTCTTGTTTTTCCTGACGATCTCGATCGTATTGCGCTCGTCCTCGGTCAGCTTGGCCAGGGCCTGTTCTTGGGGATCCGTTTGCGTTGCGGAGGCGGACGGACGGCCGGAAGAGGGGGCCTGGCTAAGTGTGCGGTCTTGGCCGCTCGAAACGGCCAAACCGCCGGCGGCTTCGTCGCCGGCGGCGGGCCGACCCTGGCCGCAAGCGGTCCCGGCGACGCCGATAAACCCCAGGCTTATGATCAAGGCGGCGATTCCGATGGCGTTTGTGAATTTCGAGTTCATGCGGTTCTCCTGGGAGTTATTTTATCTTGATAGGGCCCGGGGCTCAATATTGATGGGGGATCAGACGAGAGGGACGATGACGTCGAAGCGATTCTGGCCGCGGCCGCGAAAGTCACCGATGGCGGAGCCGATCAAAAACCGTAGGTCAGGTTCACGCCGAAAACCAGGACCGTCGCCAAATGTCCGTTGATATTATATGGAGATCCCCCAATCGTCCTGGATGAGGCTTTGGAGAGAGGGAAATAGCATTGCAGCAATGCCTGCAGTCCGAGATTCGTTCCGAGGGGAAACGTCAGTCCAGCTTTGATCATGCCGTCATGGAAGGCCCGGTATTTATCCCCGGCGTAGGCGCCTTTCGTCTCGATGAACGTCCTCCAATACGCGCCTTCCCCCAGGAAATAGGCCGCGGAGCCGCCCAGATCCAGAATCACGCTTTTGGCCAGGGGAAACGACTGGGCCAGGGTGAAGAGAAAATAGGTGCCTGGATAGGCGTCGATGTCTTGGTAGATCGTCAGCGTCGGCTTGCCGAAGACGTTCCATCCGGCGCCGACGTAAAGCTCCTGTGTCTCGTTCGTGTATTTTGTTCCGTAATAAATGAATCCCGCCGTCAGGCTGAACTCGCCCGCTGTCGCCGAATACGCGAGGGTGAGATCGGTTTCATTGAAGCTTTTTTGCCCTGGCCTGTCGGGGATGAAACAAGGCGTGGCCTTTTCCCTCATGTCGATGTTGCCCCAAAAGGTCGCCGAGAATCCCTTGTAGGACAGGGAAAGCGTAGGTTGGAACACGGGGCTGTCCGCGCCCAATCTGTATCCCCGAAAGATATAACGGTTGAAAATCCCCAGGGCGGCGCTGCCGGTCACGGCCGGCGCGGATTCTTCGGCGAGAAGCGGGCCAACCAAAATGGACAAGGCCAGGAGTCCGATTCCCGCGAGAGTTGTCTTTTTATGAGTGTCCATGACGGCGAGGTCTCTAGAATATCCTGGAATCCACCCGTGCCTGAAAGTGCGTCGTCTTGCCGCTTCCGGCAAGACGACGCACTTCCGATCAGCTTTGCCGTCCTTATATATAGGCCTGCTCTCCGTGCACGGCCGTATCGAGGCCCGCTTCCTCTTCTTCTCGAGTCGCACGGACCGGCGTGATTTTATTGATCAACCACAAGGCCACATAGCTGAAAACGAACGCGTAGGCCGCCGTGATCAGAACGGAAGCGGTCTGCATGGCGAAGAAATGCTTTCCGCCGAGGAGCAGACCGTTGGCGCCGGAAGCATTCCAGACCTTGGTGGCGAAAATACCGGTGCAGATGCAACCCACGACCCCTCCGATTCCATGGACGCCCCAAACGTCCAAGGCATCGTCGAGCCCCGCCCGGTTCTTGATCCCCACGGCGATATAGCAAATGATGCCCGCCAGGAATCCGATGGCCACGGCGCCTCCGATGCTGACATATCCGGCGGCCGGAGTGATCGCCACCAGTCCCGCCACCGCGCCCGTCAGGAGGCCAATGAACTTCGGTTTCTTCTCGAAGATCCAGGCGATGAACAGCCAAGTGATCGCCGCAATGGAAGCGGCGATGTCGGTATTCGCAAAGGCCACGGTGGTTACGGAATCGACCCGCAACTCGCTGCCGGCGTTGAAACCGTACCAGCCGAACCAAAGGAGCGCCGTGCCCAGTGCGACCAGGGGGATGCTGTGCGGCCCCCGATCCAGGACTTTCCGTTTGCCCACGAACAGAACCGAGGCCAAGGCGGCGAATCCTGCGGTGGTATGGACGGCCGTGCCTCCTGCGAAGTCCAGGACGCCCCACGAAGCGAAAAGGCCGTTGCCCCAGACGCAATGGGCGATGGGAAAATACACGAAAAACAGCCAAAGGGTCAGGAAGATCATATAAGCCGTAAACTTGATCCGGTTGGCGAAGGCCCCCGTGATCAAGGCCGGAGTGATGATGGCGAACATCATTTGATAGACGAAGAGGACGAGGATCGGGATGCCGTTGGTGGCGGAGAACAAATCGCCCGGATGCACGCCCTGCAGGAACGCGTAACGGAAATTGCCGATCACGCCTCCCGCTCCGCCTGAAAAGACCAGCGAATAGCCGCATAACCACCAGATCAAAGTGGTCCAGCCCATCGAAACGAAGCTCTGGATCATGATGCCCAGGACATTTTTGCGTCCGACCAGCCCGCCATAGAAGAAGGCCAGGCCTGGAGTCATGATCATCACCAGGGCCGAGGCCAATAGCATGAAAGCAGTGTTGCCCGAGTCGAACATGTTAGATACCTCCTCGATGGATTCGCCTAAGCGTTCAGGGAAGTCCTAGAAAGGATATGATCATGGGGGATGCGGCGGCAATCGGGGAAAGGCGAGGATAAGCCTTCGAAAAACCTTAGATCGGCCGGTTATACGGACAGGCGTTTAGAGGGACGTGATGCCTTCGCGAATGGCGTATTTGGTGAGCTCCGCGATGCTATGGATGTCCAGTTTTTCCATGATCTGGCTTCGATATGTTTCCACGGTCTTGATGCTGACGCCCAGGCGGGATGCGATTTCCTTCGTGGACAGACCTTCGGACAGAGCTTGGAGCACTTCCCGTTCACGTGGGGTCAGGACGGAGAAAACCCCCGATTCCGTCTTTTCGAGATGGCGGATGTAATCCTTGATCACGACGGCGGCGATGGATGCGCTCAGATAACATTGACCTTTCATCACCGTCCGGATGGCGGCGATGAGCTCTTCGAAGGCCGACTCTTTCAAGATATAGCCCATCGCTCCGCTCTTCAGCGCCGCTGAGATGTACCGGCCGTCGTTGTGCATGGAGAGGGCGATGATCTTCGTCTTCGGATTCTCGGCCAGAATCCTGCGCGCCGCGTCGATCCCGTTCAGCCCCGGCATGGAAACGTCCATGATGACGATGTCTGGCGAGAGGCTCGCGGCTAGCCGGACCGCGCTCATCCCGTCTGAAGCCCGGCCGACGACTTTGAAATCCTGATTCTTCCCGAGGAGGCTGCAGAGGCCGTCCAGGATGATCGTGTGGTCGTCGGCGAGAAGGATGCGGACGATCACGGAATCGCTCCCGTCGGATCACTCCCGGCAATGGGCACGGACAGAATGAACGAGGCTCCCTGGCCCGGTAATGACGAAATTTCGAGCGCGCCGCCAAGAACCTCCAGTCGTTCCCGGATGCTGAACAGCCCGAACCCCTCGTGATCCGCCAAGAAGGCGCCTTCGGGGGAGGCATCGAAACCCACGCCGTCGTCCCGAACTTCGATTCTGAGCAAAGCGGCCTTTCTGACGAGATGGACCCTTACGGATGAAGCCTGAGCGTGTTTGACGGCGTTCAGAAGGAATTCCTGAACCGAGCGGAAGACGGTGATCTGAAGGCCGTCCGGAACGGCCGGCCCGACGCCCTCGGAAGTCATCTCCGCCTGGAGACCGTGTTTCTTTTGAAAATGCCGGCAGAGCCATTGCAGGGCCGGTTCGAGGCCCAGATCGTAAAGAACGGGCGGACTGATTTCGAAGGTCAGTGTCCGCGTGCTCTGGATAGTCTGATCCAGGAGCGCGAGAGTTTCTTCAATTTCCCGTTCCATGCCGCTGAAGACGGCGTTGCTCTGCATCTGCCGGAGGCGGGTCCGGATCACGGCCAAGGCTTGGCCGATGTGATCATGGAGGTCGCCGGCGATGGTCCGCCGCTCCCGCTCTTCGGCCAGCGTCAGCTCCGTGGCCAGGCGTCTGAGCTGGACCTGGGAACGACGAATCGCCTTTTCGGCCTTGAGACGCTCCGCGATCTCGTCCCGCAGGGTTTGATTCACCCGTTCGAGGTCGGACGTTCGATCCCGGACTTGGCGCTCCAAATCGTTGTAGGCGCCGCGGACCCGGTCCTCGGCGGCGCGGCGCTCGAAATAGGAAGCCAGCATCTGGGCCAATGACTGGATCAGTGCGCGTTCCTCCTTGAGGAAAGGTCCCTCGAAAGACGGGGGCCGGTCTTCCAGATAAACGACATCGATCCGCCCTTCGGCGCCGGCGCCTCCCGAAAATATCGCGGATTGAGAGTGCGGGGTCAGGCGGAAATGAGGAGTGGCCGCCTCGATGGGCCCCAGCGTGATCCTGGCCGCTGTGACGTCCGGATGCTGCCAAGCCGGCGGAAGGAGCGTGACGATTTCGCCCAGTATGGCCGCGGCCGTTCGTTGCTGATTTTGGAGGATGCGTGCCGCACCATGCAAGCAGGTCAGTTCTTTGACCCGTTCCCCCAACGCCCAAACGATCTTGTTGTTCTGGCCAGCATTTTCGCCGGAAGGATTGGGAGCGTCCGTCAGAGAGGACATGGCTTGAAGAATTCTATGTGAGAACGTCGCAAATTTCAACCTGCCGGATGGGCCTAACGCCGGCCCGTCCGCATCAGCGAGAAGGACGAGATGAACCTGGATGAAGCCCTGCACGGTGAACAGGCTTACGAGTTCTGATAATCCGAAAGGGGTCAGGTCTCAACATTCAACAAAGTTATGTAATCGATTGAAAATAAAAATGATACGACTTGGCAGAGGAATAATCGATGGCTTTTATCTGATTTGTCCTGCGTAACTATCATTATTTCAATTTGTTGCGCGGTTTTGTTGAATGTTGAGACCTGACCCCTCCACGACTTTCATACCTGACCCCTCCACGACTTTCATATATAATGTTCCCATGATCCAAGTCCTGATCAAGCTCGGACTTTCGATTCTTTTGGGCGGGGCCATCGGGCTGGAGCGCGAATTCGGCCACAAGCCGGCCGGCCTGCGGAC
>Ga0182021_10006869_pt1 | contig 13510 bp, 9 predicted proteins | sample 612E3MmetaG_FD_120493 | JGI IMG/M metagenome (GOLD analysis project Ga0182021, IMG submission 120493) | Permafrost microbial communities from Stordalen Mire, Sweden - 612E3M metaG (Illumina Assembly) | ecosystem: Environmental > Terrestrial > Soil > Wetlands > Permafrost | place: Sweden...
GCCTGCGGCGTTGAGCTGGGTCTGGCCGTGACGGACCAGGTACACATCCCTCGTCATGGGTCCCCCTTCCTACGCCCGCCTGCGCTGTGCCGGGTCCGCTTCTCCCGGCGGAGTCCTCGCATCACCGACCGCTGAGCCGTCGGACTGCTGGTCGCCGAACACCTTCGCGTACACATCCAAGCCATGGCTCGTCGCCTGCGGTGTGTCGGGCAGCACCCTGAAGCTGCGGCCGCCGTCCGGGAGCCGCTCGGCCCGCAGGAACAGCGTCCCCTGACGATCGAGGTAGTGCCGCGCCAGTGCGTGGAAGTGCGTGACGACCAGCACTCTCATGCCGTGCCGGAGGAGTGCGTCGATGATCTCGCCGCCGATGTACGAGCCCTCGATCTCGTCGGTGGACGCGAAGGACTCGTTCATCAGGACGAGATCGCCAGAACGGCAACGATCGACGATGCCGCTCATCCTGCCGAGCTCCTCATCCAGCTTTCCGCTGCGCAGCGAGTCTTCCTCGGCTCGCCGGAAGTGGGTGTGTACGGCCGGAGCCAGCTCCGATCTGTACGTGGCCGCTGCCACGAAGAGGCCGCTCTGCATGAAGAGCTGGGCGCAGCCGATGCTGCGCAGCAAGGTCGTCTTGCCGCCCTGGTTGGCGCCGGTGACGATGACCAGCCGTGGCGCATCCCCGGAGATGTCGTTCGGCACAGGTGGAGCTCCGAGTCGTACCGGAAGGCTCATGTTGACCAACCCGGTTGTCTCCAGGATCCCGTCTGTGGAGGTGAGCGGTTCGGGCCAGCACCGCTGGACGCCGGCGCTGTCCAGCCGTTGCTGCAGCTGTACGCAGCCCACGTAGAAGCCGGTCTCCCATTGGAGCTGCCGGAAGAAGCTCTTGACGTGGTGCGCGGCTTCGGCGAGCACCGTGGAGACGTCGAAGAGGGCGTCGTCGCGAAGCTCGCTCAGCGCTCTGGCGCCGGCGTCGTCGCGCTCGGCGATCGTGAACCGGAAGCGGCCTTGCACGCCGAGCCCCAGCGTCTCGCGCCACGTCCGCCGGCCCGTCCTGGGGGCCAGCAGTTCCAGGGCCCCCACCATGGCGGTGCCTGTCACCACCGCCTGGGCGACCATTCCGCCGGGGAAGCGCAGCTGGGACAGCATCGCTTCGACCTCGTCGAGGTAGGTGGCGTCGAGCTCCTCGATCAGTCGCTCGTACAGAGCGGTGAGCCCGGGCGATATGGCGGTAGGCAGCTGCCGCCTGGCGACGCGGGCCAGCTCGCGCATCGAGGGGATGACTGCGTTCAACGCGAACAGCGAGCTCGACAGCAGGGAATCGGCGGTACGTGCCGAGTACATCCAGCTGCCACGTTGGCTCTCCAGGGCGCGGCCGGCAAGGTCGAACAAGCCCCTCATGGCCGCGGGGTCGGCGATCGCGTCGGCCGCCACCTGCTGTCGCCAGCGGATCTCACGCGGGTCGGTCAGTGGTCGCAGCACCGTCCGGGGGATGTCGCTCAGCTGCCGGTCGGGGATCATCACGTCGAGCACAGCCGTGAGGTCGAGGTCGGCGACCAGATCCTCGTCACCATCGCTGAGGGGCGCGTGGAGTTCGGCGTCCCTGTCCGGGTGGAGCAGCCGTACCTTCATGGCAACCTGGCCTCGAGGTCGTCCGACGAGAGACCGTGGCGGGCAGCGAGTGCCACGGCGTGGGAACGGTTCGCCGGCGGTTGGACTCGGAACGTGAACGTCGGCCGGGTCGGTTCGGCGGGGTCGACCTGCCCGACCAGGCTGAGAGCCGCCGGCGTCGAGGTGACCAGCTCCTCCAGGAACGTCACCCACAGGACTCGGCAGCCCAAGGCGTCGAACCTCTCGAGGATCAGCGCCGACAGGCCCACGGCGTCCTCGGCCGAGGTGGCGGAGAACAGCTCGTTCAGGATCAACAGGGAGTTGGCGCCCGCCGCCTGGACCACCCGCTGCAACCGGACCATCTCGTCGGCCAGGCCGCCGCGTTCGTGCTCCGGGTCATCTGGCCGCGGGAAGTGCGACAGCACAGGCTGCAGCAACGGCAGCGATGCCGAGCGTGCCGGCACCGGCAACCCCAACGACGCGATGTACGCGAGCTGCCCGGCTGCCCTGGCGTACGTCGTCTTTCCGCCCTGGTTGGGTCCGGTGATGAACGCCACGCGTTCACTGGGGGACATGACAAGGTCGTTGGGTACGAGTGGCTCCCGGGTCGCCTTGGCGCCGAGCGCCAGTGCCAGGTCGACCATGCCGACGATCCGTACGGGACCTGCGGCCTCGGACTGGAGACGTGGCAGACAGAAGCGCACGCCCTCGCGATCCAGCCTGTCCGCCTCCCCGAGGTAGTCCAGGTAGAACCTCAGCTCCTGGGCGAGATCCTCCAACGGGGCGGGCAGGAAATCCGCATGGGTAGCCACAAAGGCCCGCAGTCGATCGAGCTGCTCGGGGAACAGCCGAGCGACCAGGCCCAGGATGTTCGCTTCGACGTGGTTCATGTAGCGCTGCGGACGTTGCGGCTTCGGGACTGCCGGGGAAGCCCCGGTCCGGAAGCGGTCGAACGTGGTCCGGATGGCCTCCACCCAGCGCTGGCGATCCGGAACAGGCCCCACCCACACGGTGCCGGACTGCGTCCCCAGCTCGAACTCGAGACCGTGCAGGTCATTGAGGACGTCGGCGATGCCTGCGGCGAGATCACGGAATCCCTGGCCGCGTGTGTAGTCGACCAGACTGGCGGTCATCTCCCGCAGCCCCGCCGACTGCGGGTCCAGGCCCACCAGATGCTCTGTGGTCTCCGAAGCCATCGTCACGAACCTGGCGATCGCTTCCGCTCGGCCCAGATCCGCAGGCAGGGGATAGGGCAGCGTGTTGGCCGCATTGACCGACTGGCGTGCGTGCGCCATCCCCTCCACGAATGCCTTCGCGATCCGCCGGAAGTCCGGCTGAAGGAGCTCAGCGACCACCGCCTGCCGATAGTCGATCACCGCGACGTCGGTGCACGGCGTGTACCAGACAGAGCGCTGGAACGAGTCCGTACGGCTTGTGACCGCCTCGATCACGTCGTTCAGGTGCAGGTCGGACAGGCATTGCCCCGGCGCGGCGCTGGGCACCTGTTCGAGGCCAGGCGGCCACAACACGCTGGGTCGCTCACGCACGGGTCCGCTGGGAGAGCCGCCCCGATTCGACTCTGCCTCTGCCGCCCCCACCACAACCGCCGCTGGATACACCGCAGTCCCTTTCGGAAGGTGTAGGGACCGTTAGCGTTCGCGGTTTACGGCGAGCCCCATCGCCGGTATCGCCACTGTACCCGCCGAACCGCGGGACGGGCCTCGCGCGCTGACGCCATCTCCGAACTTGTGGTGCACCGCGCCTTCGGCCCGGGCGCCGGCTGGCGACCCGAGACGTGGATGACTTCGACCCTGTTCCCGGTTCGGGGGGTCGTCAACCCGATCACGCTGACTGTCTGGGTAGGCGGCCTGTATGGCCTTGTCAAACCGGGGAAATCCGGGACGAACCAATTCCCTCCAAGCCCGGCGGCTGCATCGCCTCAGTGACATGCTGGAGGCATAGCAAAGCCTCGTACGCGAGCTCAACGTCGAGCCGCGGGCGTCGCACGGGAGGAGTCCCGATGACTATCCGAACGCCGCTCACCCTGGCAACCGTCCACCTCGACATCGGTCTGCGTGCGGCCCTCGGGCAGGCCCCTGCCGAGGTCGTCGAGGAAGTGGCCCGTTCCGGGATCCGGGGCCGCGGAGGAGCTGGATTCCGTACCGGACTCAAGTGGAGGCTGGCGTCGGAGGCGCCCGCCCCGGATGGCCGTCGCCACGTGGTGTGCAACGCGGATGAGGGAGAGCCGGGTACCTTCAAGGACCGTGCGTTGCTGAGCGAGATGCCTGACCTCGTCTTCGAGGGCATGACCATCGCCGCCTGGGCCATCGGCGCCACCAGCGGGGTCGTCTACCTGCGGGGCGAGTACGTGTACCTGCGGCAGGGGCTCGAGGACTGCCTGGCCCGTCGTCGGGCGGGCGGACTGCTCGGCAACGACATCCTGGGCATGCCCGGCTTCAACTTCGACATCGACATCCGGCTCGGGTCCGGGGCGTACGTGTGCGGTGAGGAGACGGCCCTCCTGGAGAGCCTCGAGGGGCGTCGGGGCGAACCGCGCAACCGGTTCCCCTATCCGGTCGTTCGGGGCCTCGACCAGGCGCCCACGATCGTGAACAACGTCGAGACGTTCGCGTGGGTGCCGGCGATCCTGGCGCGTGGGGCCGCCTGGTTCGTCGGGATCGGGACACCGGGGTCCACGGGTCCGAAGCTGCTGAGCGTCTCCGGCGACGTTGCGCGTCCGGGGGTCTATGAGTTCCCCTTCGGAGTCACCATCCACGAGGTCCTCAAGGCGTCCGGCGGCGACGACGCGCATGCCGTCGTCGCCGGTGGGGCGTGTGGCGTGTGCGTCCCGGCTTCGGACTTCACCCGCACGATCAGCTACGAGGAAGTCAGCACCGGGGGAGCGATCATCGTGCTCGGCCCGGACCGCGATCTGCTCGACGTCGCCGAGAACTTCCTCGAGTTCTTCGTCGACGAGTCGTGCGGGCAGTGCACCCCCTGCAGGCTCGGCAACCCCGTGCTCCTGGAGGGCGTCCGGTCGTTGAAGCGCGGCGAGTGCACAGCCGTACGACTCAGGGAGCTCCAGCAGCTGGGGCGCACGATGCAGGACGCCTCCAAGTGCGGGCTGGGTCAGACCAGCCCCAACTTCTTCCTCTCGCTCGTGGACCAGTTCGGTCCCGAGATCCTCGACCGCGTCCCCGTCTGACGGGAGTCACCCATGACCACCACGATCCCCCTGCCGACCGAGGCCCCCGCGGGTGTCGGCGCTACCGTCCGAGCAACGATCAACGGCCACGAGGTCGACGTCGCGAGCGGTACGACCATTCTGGAGGCGGCCCGCGCCTGCGGCATCCGGATACCCACGCTGTGCCACCACCCCGACCTTCCCGACGTCGGCGTGTGCCGGGTCTGCGTCGTCGAGGTCGCGGGTCAGAAGAACCTGCAGCCCAGCTGCGTGTTCCCGATCACCCAGGAGCTCGAGGTCCGCACGCACACCCCACGGGTCGCTGCTGCGCGGCGCGACATCATCGACCTGCTGCTCGGCGAGCACTACGGCGACTGCCGGACGTGCGCCCGCAACGGCTCGTGCGAACTCCAGGACCTCGCGTCCGAGTACGGCGTCGACCACTACCGCTTCGGCCAGCGGACCGAACCGGTATTCGTCCGCGACGACACCGGTCCGTCGATCGTGTTCGACCCCGACAAGTGCATCCTGTGCCTGCGCTGCGTACGCACGTGCGCTGAGCTGCAGGACGTCCGGGCGCTCGGCGTGACCGGCCGGGGCGCCGGAGTCCGCGTGACGACCTTCGCCGACCTTCCATTGTCGAGTGAGTTCTGCATCAACTGCGGCCAGTGCGTGAACCGCTGCCCCACGGGGGCGCTCACGGCCATGGACGTCACCGCCCGCGTCCGTGCCGCGCTCGACGACCCGCGCAAGCACGTGGTGATCCAGACGGCGCCTGCGCCGCGGGCCGCGCTCGGCGAGGAGTTCGGGCTGGCCCCGGGCACACCCATGACCTGGCAGCTCAACACCGGCCTGCGCGAACTGGGCTTCGACAAGGTGTTCGACACGACCTTCGCGGCGGATCTGACGATCATCGAAGAGGGCGTCGAGCTGATCGGGCGGCTGTACCACGCCCTCGTGCTGGGCGAGCCGGACATCGCGCTGCCGATGTTCACCTCCTGCAGCCCCGGCTGGGTCAAGTTCCTCGAGCACGCGTTCCCGGACTACCTGCCCCACCTGTCCACCTGCAAGAGCCCGCAGCAGATGTTCGGGGCCCTGATCAAGACCTGGTACGCCGAACACCACGGTCTCGATCCCGCCGACGTCGTGTCAGTGGCGCTGATGCCGTGTGTCGCGAAGAAGTTCGAGGCGTCCCGCCCCGAGATGACCGACAGCGGCTTCGCCGACGTCGACTTCGTGCTCACCGCCCGCGAGCTGGCGAAGATGCTACGTCGGCAGGGCATCGACCTGCCGACCGAGCCCAAGAGCGACTTCGACTACCCGTTCGGTACGGCCACCGGCTCCGGCGTCATCTTCGGCGCCACGGGCGGGGTCATGGAGGCCGCCCTCCGTACGGTCCTCGAGATGGTCACTGGTGAGCCCGTCGAGGACCTGTACGCCCATGCCGACATCACCCCGGTCCGCGGGTTCGACGACGTCCGGCTCCTCGAGCTCACGATCCCGGACGCCGTGGGCCCTGTCCCGCCGCTGATCGCCCACTTCATCCCCGACTGGGACTGGCTGCGCGGCGTCACGCTTCGCGTGGCGGTCGCCCACGGCACGTCCACCGCCCGTCGCGTGGTCGAGGACATCCGTGCGGGAGGACGGTTCGCCGGGTGCCACTTCATCGAGTTCATGGCCTGCCCGGGAGGTTGCCTGGGCGGCGGCGGGCAGCCGATCCCGACGAGCCTCGAGATCCGCAAGGCCCGCGCCCGGGCGATCTACGCCGAGGACGCCGCGTACGGCGAGGCCGGGCACACCCGGAAGAGCCACGAGAACCCGGCCGTACAGCGCCTCTACGCCGAACTGCTGACCGACGGACCCGGGGGGGCGACCAGCCACCACCTGCTCCACACCGGCTACACAGCCCGCGGGACGTTCGTACCGACGGGCCAGAGAGGATGACGGCCATGCTGCAGATCCTGCCCGCCACCGTCGCCGAGGAAGGCGCCGAGCTGGTTGCCGCGATCGATGCCCTCGTGGCGCGCCATGGCGCCAAGCGCGGCGCGCTGCTGCCGATCCTGCAGGACCTCCTCGCCGAGCGCGGGGAGATCAGCCACCTGGCGATGCAGGTGGTCGCTGACCGCCTCGGGGCCGCGCCGTCGGAGGTGCAGGGTGTCGTGACCTTCTACTCCTTCCTCGGAGTGGATAGGCGCGGACGCCATGTGATCCGGCTGTGCCGCACGCTGAGCTGCGTGATGGCCGGGGCGCGCGACGTCGCGGCCGCCCTCGAGGTTGAGCTCGGCATCCCGTTCGGCGGCACGACCCCCGACGGCGCGTTCACGCTGGAGTGGGCGAACTGCATCGGCATGTGCAGCACGCCGCCCGCCCTGCTCGCGGACGCCAAGGCGCTAGGTGGCGTCACCCCCGCCCACGTGAGGGAGGTCATCAGGGCCCTGCGCGCTGCGGGCGTCCCCGCATGATCCCGGTCGGGGTGGTGGCGGCCGTACTGTCCGCCCTGTGTTACGGGGTGACGACAGCGTGCTCGCGACGATCGATCCGGCTGCTGGGCTTCGCACGGGCCAACGTGTGGCGCCTCGTGGTCGCCCTCGCAGTGATCGGAGTCCTCGCTTTCACCGTCGGCCGGGGCCTCGGGGACGAGGCCGCCGCGTTCGCGCTGGCGGGCGCGGTCGGCTTCGGGCTCGGAGGCTTCGCCATGTTCCGGGCCCTGCCGCTGCTCGGGGCACCACTGGCGTCGCTGGTCGTCGAGACCACAGCGGCGGTTGTCGCCGGTGTACTGGCGTGGGTGTGGTTCGGAGACGCCGTGTCGATCCCGGCTGCCGCGTTCAGCCTGATCATGCTGGCGGGGGTGGTCATTGGCCTGCTCCCGTACGTACGCAGCGTGGAGCCGCACCCGCGCCTTCGGCTCGGGTTGCTGTTCGCCCTTCTCTCCGCCCTGGCCCAGGCGTTCAGCGGGGTTCTCAGCCGCAAGGCTCTGCTGGCCACCCAGCGGGCGGCGAATGCTCGCGGCGGCGGCGTCAAGGTGGGCAGCAGCTTCGAGTTCGTCTTCTCGGCGGCGTTCGACCGGCTGGCCGGCGGGGTCGCCGTCGCCCTTGTGCTGCTGGTGGTCGCCATCCTTCTGGCCCGCCGGGCCGAGTGGGCGCGGGCGTCCCTCACTCCTGCGGCACTCGGCGCCGAGCGCGGCGCCATCTGGACCACCCCGGACACCCGCCAGGGCGGTGGGCTCCCGGATCGGCCGTGGTTCTGGGTAGGCGCCAACGCACTGTTCGGCCCCATCCTGGGCGTGACGGCGATGATCTGGGCGCTGCAGTACCTGCAGCCGGGGGTTGCCCAGGCGATCGCGGCGCTGGCCCCACTCATCGCCATCCCGTCCGCCCGATGGATCGAGGGATACCGACCGCCCCCCAGGTACGCCATCGGCGCCCTGGTCGCCGTGTGGGGGTTGGCCGGGTTGGCGCTGTCCTGAGCGTGTTTTGAGGGAACGCACATCACCTCAAGGGCCGGAGCGTGGTCCGAACGGGCGAGTGCAAGCGGTTCGCCCGGTACCCGCGGATCGGCAGCCGGCCGATGTTACGGTACCGTAGGTTCATGAAGGTGACATTGAGGCAGAGGGTCGGGGTGACCCGCCCCGTCATCATTCAGGGCGGCATGGGCATTGCGGTATCCGGTTGGAAGCTCGCCCGAGAGGTCGCCAGAACGGGACAACTCGGCGTCGTGTCTGGGACAGCTCTCGACAGCGTGATCGCCCGGCGGCTTCAGGACGGCGACAAGGGCCACCACATCCGGCGCGCTCTTCGGCACTTCCCGTCCCCTGCGATCGTCTCTCGCGTGCTCGAGCGTTACCTCCGCGTCGGAGGCCGCGAGGGCGACCCGTACCGTCCGCAGCCCCCTCTCGGCATCGACCCGACCCCGGCGGCCATCGAGCTGGCCCTGGTCGGAAGCTTCACCGAGGTCTGGCTCGCCAAGGAGGGCCACGCGGGGATCGTCGGCATCAACCTTCTCGAGAAGATCCAGACGGCAACCCTGTCAGCGGTCCTGGGGGCGATGCTCGCCGGTGTCGACTACGTCCTCATGGGCGCCGGCATCCCGCGCCAGCTCCCGAAACTGCTCAATGACTTCGCCGCAGGACACACAGGGGAGCTCTCGGTCGACGTCACGAACGCCAGCCGGACGTACACCGCGTCACTCGACCCTGTTGAGCTGCTCGGCGAGGAGCTGCCGGTGATGCACCGTCCGCAGTTCCTGGCGATCGTGTCGCTGCACGTGCTTGCCGCCTTCCTCAACCGCAACGACGAGATCAAGCCCGATGGCTTCATCGTCGAGGGTCCGCTGGCCGGCGGCCACAGCGCGCCGCCGCGCGGAAAGATGACGTGCGACGAGGAAGGGCAGCCGATCTATGGCGCCAAGGACGACGCTGACCTTGGGGCCATGGCCGCCATCGGCCTGCCTTTCTGGCTGGCCGGCGCCTACGGCACTCCCGAGCGGGTCGCCGAGGCAGTCGCCGCCGGCGCCGCCGGAGTGCAGGTGGGAACTCTGTTCGCCTTCGCGGAGGAGTCGGGCTTGCGTCGCGACCTGAGGCTGGGGCTGCTCCAATCGCTCACGGAGGGCACTCTCTCGGTCCGCAACGATCCCCGCGCATCGCCTACCAACTTCCCGTTCAAGATCGCGAGCATCGCGGGCACCCTCTCGGACCCCGCGACGTACGCGGCGCGCGAGCGCATCTGCGACCTCGGCTTCCTGCGTACCCCGGTCGAGCGCGAGGACGGAAGACTGACGTATCGCTGCGCTTCCGAGCCCGAGCACATGTACGTGAAGAAGGGTGGCGAAGCCGCCGATACCGTCGGACGCATGTGTCTGTGCAACGCGCTGCTGGCCGACGTGGGCCTCGGCAAAGTGCGCAAGAACGGTTACGTCGAGCAACCCGCTATCACCCTCGGCCAGGATCTGGCAGGCCCCGAACGCCTGGCCGAGACCCACCCGGACGGCTGGACAGCGGCCGAGGCCATCCACTGGCTCAAGAGTCGCCTGCCCTGATCCTGAATCCCACCCTCTACGGGAGGGGATGGGATGTCTTGTGTCAGAGTCCGCCCTCGTGATCTGGAGCAGCTGATCGGGTGCGGCTAGCGTGCCGCACGACCGGGCGACCTGGTGAGCGGGTCGGCAGGGTGGGGTGCGATCCGGGCCTGGTCGACGCGACGCCCCCCGCGTCCGAGGGCCCGTGCCAGTGCGACCCCGACGACGGCTCCCAGGGCTGGGCCGACGAGGTAGATCCAGAACCCCTGCCAGGTACCGGTGGCGATCGCGGGGCCCAGCGACCGGGCCGGGTTGGTGCTGGTACCCGTCCACGGTGCTTCCAGCGACACCATGACCGCGTACATCGGACCCATCGTCCACGCGGTGGATCGCCGCAGCCGAGGGTTGCCGAGGAAGACGAACACGGTGCCCACCAGCACCACCGTGCACAGCGCCTCCAGCGCGACCGCCAGCACAGGGTTGAGGCTCTGCGCAGGAGTCGTGGTGCCATAGCGAAGGGGCTTTCCCAAGGGTCCCCAGACCAGAACCACGCATGCGCCGGCGATCGCTCCTAGGCATTGGCTGATGACGTACCTGGACGCGTGCGAGGCGCTGATCTTGCCCTCGATCAGGAACGCGAGGGTCATCGCCGGGTTGAGGTGTGCTCCGGAGTGCTTGCCTAGGGCAGACACGGTGACCAGCGTGCCGGTGAGTCCGAAGAGAGCGCCGGCGATGCCGCGCGCCAGCCAGCCCGGAAGCGCCAGGGCGGCGACGGGTGATGCCGGTGAGATGACGACGATGACCGCAGACAGGCCGCCCACCAGGAGCAGGGCTGTGCCGAAGAACTCGGCCACGTACAGGGACCAGGCGCTGCGATCGGTATCCGCTTCGAGGTCGTGCCACCTGTGCAGGCGACGTCGAAAGGTGGACAGGGAGGCGGTCGTCACAATCCGGGCGACGACTGCATGAGACCGCCATCGACCACCACGGTCGTGGCGGTCACGTACGACGCGGCGTCGCTGGCGAGGAAGGCGACCACGTCCCCGATCTGCTCGGGCAGGGCCATCTTCCCGAGCGGGATGGCCGCATCGAGCCTCGCCATGGCCGCCGGGTCGGCAGCGGTCTGTGCGTTGATCGGCGTGTTGACCGCGCCGGGGGCGACCCCCACGACGCGGATCCCGTGTTCGCCGAGCTCGACAGCGCTGTTGCGGGTGAGCATCCGCATGCCGCCCTTGGCGACGCAGTACGCCGCGTTGCCGGGCATCGGCCAGTCCTCGTGCACCGAGGAGATGTTGATGATGACGCCACCACCGCCCTGGGTGATGAACTGCCGGGCTGCGGCCTGTGAGGCGAAGAAGGCACCCTTCAGGTCGATGCCGAGCACCACGTCGTAGTCAGCCTCCGTGGTATCAAGCAGCGACTGGCGGGTCTCGATGCCGGCGTTGTTCACCAGCACGTCGAGCCGGCCGTAGCGGCGCACCGCCTCGGCGACCAGCGCCTGCACCTGGTCCACCTTGCTCACGTCGGCATCGAAGGCTTCCACCGACCCGGCGTCCTCGCTCGCGAGCGTCGTCGCGAACGCGAGAGCCTGCTCCGGGGACACGACGTAGTCGACAATGACTTTGGCCCCCTCCAGAGCGGCGCTGGTGGCGATCGCGGCGCCGATGCCGGTGGCGCCCCCGGTGACGATGACTGTCTTGCCTGCCAGTCCTCCTGAGCCCATGTCCCGTTCCCCTCAGATCTCTGCAGTGGCGGCCGAAACGACCTCGTACAGAATTCAACTCCTCCTTGGGCGGTTCGTCAGGTGAGCGCCTTTAGGCTGAGACGCATCATCGCGCCGAGCAAGGAGCAGGCCATGCCCATCGACGAGACTGATCGCCCGCCGGCCGGCCCTGGGGATCGGGGTCCCGAGGGCGAGCGGGTCGCAGACCTGCCCGCGGACGCACCGTGGCGGCTGTGGGGCCCGTACCAGTCGGGACGTCAGTGGGGCACCGTCCGGGAGGACTACTCCGCCGACGGCAACGCGTGGGACTATCTGCCGTTCGACCAGGCGCACGCCCGTGCGTACCGATGGGGTGAGGACGGGATCGCCGGCCTGTGCGACGCGCACGGCTTCCTGCACCTGTCGGTGGCGCTGTGGAACGAGCACGACGATCGGGTCAAGGAGCGCTGGTTCGGGCTGACCAACGGACAGGGCAACCACGGCGAGGACGTCAAGGAGTACTGGTGGCCCCTCGACGCCACCCCGACCCACTCATGGGGAGAGCTGCTCTACCGCTACCCGCAGGCCCCCTTCCCCTACGAGCAGCTCGTGACCGAGAACGCCCGGCGAGGCCGCGACGACCGCGAGTACGAGCTGGCGGACACCGGCGTCCTCGCCGAGAACCGGTTCTTCGACGTCACGATCACCCACGCCAAGGCGTCCCCGGACGACATCCTGCTGAGCGTCACCGCGGTGAACTGCGGTCCCGATCCCGCGCCGCTGCACCTCGTACCGCAGCTGTGGTTCCGCAACACCTGGGCCTGGGGTCGCGACGACCGGTGCCCCACGCTCGAGCTCGTACCCGCTTCCGATGACACCGGCGTACGTGTCGCCGCCCATCATGCGTTCCTCGGCGACTATGTCCTCGACGCCGCCGGCAGCCCGCGGGTGCTGTTCTGCGACAACGAGACCGACGCCGTGGGACTGTTCGGGGCCGAGGCGCACAACACGTCGAGCTACCCGAAGAACGGCGTCAACGACGCGATCGTCCACGGAGACGACACCAAGATCAACCCGGACGGCCGCGGGACGAAGGTCGCTCTCGACTACGACTTCGACGCCGTGGCACCGGGTGAGTCGGTCACGGTGACGCTGCGGCTGCGGTCCTCCGCACATGACGAACCGGCGTTCGGTGACGGGTACGGGCAGGTACTGCAGGCCCGCAGGTCCGAGGCGGACGCCTTCTACGCCGGTGTGATCCCGGCCGGCACCACGGACGAGGACGCGCTCACCGCGCGGCGGGCGTTTGCAGGCCTACTGTGGGGCAAGCAGGTGTACCGGTACTCGATCATGGAGTGGCTCGAGGGGGACCCGAGCCAGCCGCCGGCCCCGCCGCAGCGACTCGCCCCGGAACCTGCCGGACGGAACACCGACTGGCCCCACCTGGAACTCGCCGACGTGATCTCGATGCCCGACGAGTGGGAGTACCCCTGGTTCGCCGCCTGGGACCTCGCGTTCCACGCCGTCACGTTGGCCCACGTGGATCCGGCCCTGGCCAAGGCGCAGCTGTTGCTGCTGTGCCGGGAGTGGGCCCAGCACCCGTCGGGCCAGCTTCCCGCGTACGAGTGGTCGTTCTCGGACGTGAACCCGCCCGTACAGGCGTGGGCCAGCTGGCTGGTCTACGTCATCGACGGGTCGCGCGACCAGGCGTTTCTGGCCCGCATGGTGAGCAAGCTGCTGCTCAACATGGGCTGGTGGACCAACGTCAAGGACGACCACGGCACGGACCTGTTCGGCGGCGGGTTCCTGGGCATGGACAACATCTCGGTGTTCGACCGGTCCCGCGACGTACCTCCCGGTCATCACCTGGAGCAGTCCGACGCCACCAGCTGGGTCGCCTTCGCGTTCCTGGCCATGCTGCGGATGACCCAGGAGCTGGCGAGGAACGACCCCGGCTGGAGCGAGCTGCCCACCACCTTCCTGGAACGCTTCCTCTCCATCGCCGA
>Ga0182021_10006870_pt1 | contig 13510 bp, 9 predicted proteins | sample 612E3MmetaG_FD_120493 | JGI IMG/M metagenome (GOLD analysis project Ga0182021, IMG submission 120493) | Permafrost microbial communities from Stordalen Mire, Sweden - 612E3M metaG (Illumina Assembly) | ecosystem: Environmental > Terrestrial > Soil > Wetlands > Permafrost | place: Sweden...
GCCGCCGAGCCCGTGGTCGAGGCAGCCGAGGTCGCCACCGAGCCCGTGGTCGAGGCAGCCGAGGTCGCCGCCGAGCCCGAGGTCGAGCCGGAGGCAGCTGTGTCTGTCATCTCCGACGAGGCCGTCGCTGACGAGGCCGTGGCCGACGACGCCGACACCGCCAACTGACACCTATCCAGAACCACGAGGACGTACACCTGACATGGCAATCACTGCTGCCGATGTGAAGAAGCTCCGGGACCAGACCGGGGCCGGAATGATGGACGCGAAGAAGGCCCTCACCGAGGCTGATGGCGACTTCGTCCGGGCTGCCGAGCTGCTCCGGATCACCGGTGCCGCGAAGCTCGCCAAGCGCTCCGATCGCGATGCCTCCAACGGCATCGTGGCGGCCGCCGGCTCCGCGCTCATCCAGCTCGGCGCCGAGACCGACTTCGTCGCCAAGAACGACGAGTTCGTTGCTCTCGCCGAGGACATCGTCAACGCTGTCGACAAGGCCGGCGTTGATTCGATCGAGTCCGCACAGGGCGTCACGCTCCCGTCGGGCCAGACCGTCGCCGACGCCGTGGCGACCATCGCCGCGAGGATCGGCGAGAAGATCGAGCTCGTGGCCGTGGCGCGCTTCGACGGTACGACCCACTCGTACCTTCACCAGCGCTCCAAGGACCTCCCGCCCCAGGTGGGTGTGCTCGTGGAGTTCGTCGGTGCCGACGAGGCCGCTGCTCACAACATCGCGCTGCAGATCGCGTCGATGTCGCCGCAGTACCTCACCAGGGCCGACGTCCCGGCGGACGTCGTCGCCAAGGAGAGCCGCATCGCCGAGGAGACGGCCCGCGAGGAGGGCAAGCCCGAGGCTGCCATCAGCCGGATCGTCGAGGGCCGTGTGGGCGCGTTCTTCAAGGACTACTGCCTGCTCGACCAGCCGTCGATCTCCGACGACAAGCTGTCCGTCGGTGCGCTGCTGAAGAGCAAGGGCATCGAGATCACCCGGTTCGTACGCTTCGCCGCCGGGTCCTGATCCAACTGGCCGGCCGCTGGCCGGTAGAGTGACGTGCGCCGCTTTCCCTTCGGGGTGGCGGCGCACGTTCATGACCAGAGCAGCATGGGACGCGACACGAGGAGCGGGACGAATGGCGTACAAAAGGGTCCTGCTCAAACTGTCAGGTGAGGCGTTCGGTGGCGGCCGGCTCGGCGTCGACCCCGACGTCATCAGCGCGATCGCAGCGCAGATCGCCGAGGTCGTACAGAGCGGCGTACAGGTCGCGATCGTCGTCGGCGGTGGCAACTTCTTCCGCGGCGTCGAGCTGCAGCAGCGTGGCATGGAGCGTGCACGCGCCGACTACATGGGCATGCTCGGCACCGTCATGAACTGCCTCGCTCTCCAGGACTTCTGCGAGAAGGCGGGCGTGGAGACACGCGTGCAGACCGCGATCGCCATGGGGCAGGTCGCCGAGCCGTACATCCCGCGTCGCGCCGTCCGGCACATGGAGAAGGGCCGGGTCGTCATCTTCGGTGCCGGCTCCGGGATGCCGTTCTTCTCGACCGACACCGTGGCCGCCCAGCGCGCGCTCGAGGTCGGCTGCGAGATCATCCTGCTGGCCAAGCAGGGCGTCGACGGCGTGTACGACGACGACCCGCGCACCAACCCGAACGCCAAGCGCTACACAGACCTCACGTACGACGAGTACCTGGCGAAGGACCTCAAGGTGGCCGACGCCACCGCGATCAGCCTCGCGCGCGACAACCACCTGTCCATGCTGGTCTTCAACCTCGACGAGCCGGGCAACATCCTCAAGGCCGTGGCGGGGGAGCCGATCGGCACCTTCGTCCACGTCTGAGGTGCAGTACCGTTCGAACATCACCACCCGAAGGGACCTGAAGTGACGACCGCCGACATCGTTAGCGACGCCGACCACAAGATGGACCACGCCGTCGAGTTCGCTCGTGAGGAGTTCGCAGCGATCCGTACCGGCCGCGCCCACCCGGCCATGTTCAGCAAGATCGTGGTCGAGTACTACGGCGCCCCGACGCCGCTCCAGCAGCTGGCCTCGTTCCAGGTGCCCGAGGCGCGCACGATCCTCATCACCCCGTACGACCAGGGCTCCTTGGCCGCTACCGAGCGGGCCATCCGTGACTCCGACCTCGGGGTGAACCCGTCCAACGACGGCCACACGATCCGGTGCGTCCTCCCGGTGCTCACGGAAGAGCGGCGCAAGGAGTACACCAAGGTCGCGAAGGCGAAAGCCGAAGAGGGTCGCGTGGCCATCCGGAACACCCGTCGCCACGCCCTCGACACGATCCACAAGCTCGTCAAGGACCACGACGTCTCCGAGGACGACGCATCGCGCGCCGAGAAGCATCTCGACCAGGTGACGAAGAAGCACACGGACTCGGTCGACGAGCTACTGAAGCACAAGGAGGCAGAGCTCCTCGAGCTCTGAACCAGGTGGAACAGACGAGGGACGAGCATTCTCCCCTGGACGACGCCAGGGAGGCGGTGGACCGCGTCAACGCCAAGGCGGGACGGAACCTCCCTGCCGCCATCGGCGTCGGCCTGTTGCTCATCGCCTGGGTCGTCCTGTCGTTGCTCTATTTCGTACCCGGCTTCGTCATCCTCGTCATCGTCTGTGTCGTGTTCGGCACGATCGAGCTGCATCGGGCGCTGCTGGTCCACGATCGCGGCACGTCGGCCATCGTTCCCGTCGCGATCGGTGGCGCCCTGACGTCGATCGGCGCGTACTTCGCGGCCGGCAAGTCCGCTGAGGACGCCATCCTGTTCGTGATGGCCCCGATGGCCCTGACCTCGGTTGCGGCCCTCGGCTGGCGCCTGAAGGGCGGGCCGGTCAACTACGTACGTGACGCCTCCGCAAGCTTGCTCGGGATCGCCTACGTGATGCTCATGGGAGCGTTCCTCCCGCTCGCGGCGGGGGAGCCCCACGGGAACCTGCGCATCGCGGCGATGATCCTGTGCGTCGTTGCCAGCGACGTCGGTGGGTACGCGGCGGGCGTGACGCTCGGCAGGCACAAGCTGGCACCGGTGATCTCGCCGAAGAAGACGTGGGAAGGCCTCGGCGGGTCCATTGCCCTGGGGCTGGTCTTCGCCTGGCTGACGGTCGACCTGCTGCTCGGCGGGCCCCTATGGGCTGCACTCGTGTTCGGCGTGGTGATGGTGCTCATCGGCACGCTCGGCGACCTCGTCGAGTCGATGATCAAGCGCGATCTGGGCATCAAGGACATGAGCGACCTCTTGCCCGGTCATGGCGGCTTCCTCGACCGGATCGACTCCATCCTCTACAGCGCCCCCGTCGGGTGGTTGCTGCTTCACCTGCTGGTGCCGCATGCCTGACCAGGGCCCGCTGCAGCTCACGTTCGCAGCCCCCCGCAAGGGCAAGCCGCCGCGACATTTCGCCGACCTCGCTCCGGATGAGCGGGCTGATGCGGTGACCGAGCTGGGCATGCCGGCCTTCCGGGCCAAGCAGCTCTCGACCCACTACTACACGGGCCTCAGCGTCGACCCGCTGACCTGGACCGACCTTCCTGCCGCACACCGCGAACCGATCCGGGACGCGCTGTTCCCGCCGCTCCTGTCGTACGTCCGCGACGTCTCCTGCGACGGTGGCGCCACCGTGAAGACGCTGTGGAAGCTCCACGACGGGACGCTCGTGGAGTCGGTGCTCATGCGGTACGGGCTCCGGCACGACGGCACTCCCGGATCGCACGGGGTGAGGTCGACGCTCTGCGTCTCGTCGCAGACCGGCTGCGGCATGGCGTGCCCGTTCTGCGCGACGGGACAAGGCGGTTTGCAGCGAAACCTCAGCACCGCGGAGATCGTCGACCAAGTACGTGCGGCCGCTGCGACGCTGGCTGCCGGCGAGCTGCCCGGCGGTCCGGGACGGCTCAACAACGTGGTCTTCATGGGCATGGGCGAGCCGCTGGCCAACTTCAACGCGGTCCTGCGGGCGGTACGAGCGATCACCTCGCCCGAACCCGATGGCCTCGGCATCTCGGCTCGGGGCGTCACGGTGTCGACCGTCGGTCTCGTACCGCGCATCGAGCAGCTGGCGGACTCCGGGATCCCCGTCACACTCGCGGTCTCGCTGCACGCGCCCGACGACGAGCTTCGCGACACGCTCGTACCGATCAACACCCGTCACAAGGTCGACGAGGTCGTCGACGCGGCCTGGCGGTACGCGGAGAAGACGAAGCGTCGAGTCTCCATCGAGTACGCGCTCATCAAGGACATCAACGACCAGGCCTGGCGCGCCGACCGGCTCGCGAAGATCCTCCAGGCCCGCGGCGACTGGGGCTGGGTCCACGTCAACCTCATCCCGCTCAACCCGACGCCAGGTTCCCAGTGGACCGCGTCACGCCCCGAGGACGAGGCCGAGTTCGTACGCCGCCTGGCCGACCACGGAGTGCCCGTGACTGTACGAGACACACGCGGGCGCGAGATCGACGGCGCCTGCGGCCAGTTGGCAGCCACCGAGCGCGACAAGTAGGTCCTCCCGCGTCTTTCAGGTACGCGGCCCGGCCATTCCATCAAACTGCTGGTTCTGATGGCCGTCCGGCTGCCCGCCGTCGCTCGTTCCATCAAAGTGCAGGTTGTGGGACCCTCTTTCGGGTCGAATGACCTGCACTTTGATCGAATGACCCTGCAGACGCCCCGGGGACCCGACCATTACCAGCACTGTGATGGATGCTCAGACGTACGATGCGCCTGATTCCTGAGCCGTCGCGGTCCGGTGATTCCGCCGTCAGGAGGGATCAAGGAGGGCATTGAGGTTCGGCAGATCCACGAACTGCGAGAAGGTTCCTTGTTGAGCGATCTCCTTCGCCGCGTCCAAGAAGCCGCGCCAGGCAGCTTTGGCGAGCATCCCGCCAACGCTGATCCGTCGTACGCCGAGGCGGGCGGCTTCGGCGACGGTGGTGAAGGGCGTATGGATAATCAGGTTCACCGGCTTGGGTGACACCGCCGCCACGATCGCCGACACGTGGTCCAGCGAGGTGATCCAAGGCGCATAAAGGCAGTCGGCCCCGGCCTCGGCATAGGCGCTGAGCCGTCGGATCGTCTCGTCGATATCCGGACGGTCCCACACGAAGCCCTCTGAGCGGGCGGTGAGGACGATCCCGGTGCCGCTGTCGTCGATCGCGGCTCTTGCCGCCCGGATTCGTTCGACAGCGAGGCCGAACTCGAACAGCGGCGCGGCCGGATCGCCGGAGAAGTCTTCGATGGACACCCCGGCCACGCCGGTCTGCACCACCAGACCCACGTTCGCTGCTAGCTCCCCAGGCTCGACAGCGAAACCGTTCTGAAAGTCCGCGTTCACCGGCAGGTTCACCGCAGCGGCGACGACGCGGAGGTGCGCCAGCGTCTGGTCGAGGCCAATGCTGTTGTCCGGCTGGCCCATTGTCCAGGCGAATCCTGCGCTCGTCGTTGCCAGTGCCCTGAATCCCATTGTGGCGAGCGCCCGCGCGCTCCCGACGTCCCAGGGGTTCGGCATCACGAAGCATCCCGATTCGTGCATCCTCCGAAACTCGGCCAACCGGTCTCCGCTGGCGTTCATGGCGCACCTCGTTCATCGGCGTGGCGGGTTCGAACGGGGCCCCGCCACCCAAACCTGGAAGTTTCCGATCCGCAGCGTATGTTCGTGTCGCAAACGACGTCAACGACTGTCAATGCCAAGAAGGCGACGGCAGAACGTCGCTTCTGCCGCGGACATCGCGGGAGGTCCTGACCCTTGTGAGCCTGGCTCAGGAGGTGCTGTTGTCGATCTGGCGGCGACGGGAAGGTGTCTGGGGGACCCGGCATATGGGCCGAACACCTCGGCGCGGTCCCAACTCGAGCGGAGAGGAACGGTGCGATGAAGGTTCCCACTGACCGAATCGTTGACGTTGGCGGGGTCAACACACGCTATTGGGTGGAAGGTGCAGGAGCTCCGGTGGTGTTGATCCACGGGCTCAGCAACTCGATCGAGCACTGGCTGCTGAACATCGATGCCTTGGCTACTGAGCACACGGTCTATGCGCTGGACCTGGTGGGGCACGGGAGGACGGACAAGCCCCTGTCGCGCTCGTACGGTCTCTCCGACCTCGCCAGATCCGTCATCGACTTCATGGACGCACTCGGGATCGAACGGGCCGACCTGATCGGGCACTCGCTGGGAGGCGGGGTCGCCCTGGTCATCGCGGAAACGTTCCCCGAGCGCGTCAGCCGGCTCGTCCTGGTCGACAGCGTCGGGCTCGCCGCGGACGTGGGGATGGTCCTGCGAGTGGTCTCCCTGCCAGGCGTGGGTGAGGTGTTGACACGCATAGTGCTGCAAGGGGACTTCCAGAAGCAGCTGACGAGGCAGCGCGCGATCTGGCCGGACGCCGACGTCGTCCCGGAGGAGATGATCCGGCTGAGGTACGAAGCGACCCGCTGGGAGGAGATCCGGAAGACCTACTTCAAGACGTTGCGTGCCAGCATCAGCTTCCGGGGTATGAGAGGGACGGTCCTTGCGCCGATCGTCCAGGGCCTGCGTTCCCTACACCTGCCAGTCTTGGTGGTCTGGGGCGAGCTGGACGATCTCGTGCCGTCCCGCCACGCGCGGGTCGTGCAGGACAACGTCGCGAAGGCGCGTGTCGAGATCTTCGAGAATGCAGGCCACGACCCCATGGTGGTGAACCCGGAACGATTCAACCGCGTGATCGCGCAGTTTCTCGAGGATGACACCGCCTAGCTGATCATCGGCAACCACGCCCCAGACCTGCCGCAGCCGGCGCAAGCCGAACGCACTAACCCGGAGTATGCCGGGGACATCCTGAATTGCCGCCGATCGGGCGGCACTATCCGGCAGCAGGTCGCGAGGATTCAGTGATCGAGTCTGGTGACCTCTACGCCGACCGAGAGGCTGCTCTTGGTGGCCTCGGTGAAGATGACGCCGCGCAGCGGGGAGACGTCGCGGAAGTCGCGACCCCAGGCGGTGACGATGTAGCGGGAGTCGGCGAGGTGGTCGTTGGTGGGATCGACGTCGACCCAGCCCGCGGGCGTGAAGACGGAGACCCAGGCGTGGGTGGCGTCCGAGCCTGCGAGCTTCGGCGTGCCGGGCGGGGGAGTCGTCTCGATGTAGCCAGACACGTACCGCGCGGGCAGCCCCGCCGCACGGAAGCACGCCACGGCGAGGTGGGCGAAGTCCTGGCAGACGCCCGCCTTCGTCGCCAGCAGCTCCGGCAACGTCGAGTTCACGGTCGTCGCGCCCTTGGCGTACGCGAAGTCCGAGTAGATCTGGTGGTACAGAGACGCGATCGCCTCACCCAGCGGCCGGCCCGGGGGAATCGCCGTCTCGGCGAAGCGCCGCACCTCCTCTGACAGCTCGACGTGGGCGCTCGGCAGCGTGTACAGCGCATGCTCGACGGGATCGAGGGTCGTGTCCTGCTTCAGCGCCGCGGCGGCATCGGCCACGCTCCGTACATCCAGGGCAGCCAGGTCGATCTCCGGCCACTCGACCTCCAGCACGCTCTCCTTGACCACCTCGAACCGCTCGTGGGCGGTGTGGATCTCGAGGTAGTGCGTGAAGTTGCCGAACAGGTCGCGGGTCTCGTCGGTGATCTGCGGCACGGGGTCGATGACCAGGGTGTGCTCGAGCAGTGTCTGCGAGTGCTGAGGCCGGGGGCGGAGACAGCCGCGGCCGTACGAGGTCGTGACCGGCGCGTCGTACGTGTAGGCGGTCTTGTGGAGCACCCGGTACTGGCGCTTGTCGTGCAGGTCGCTCATCGCCAGCCTCCGATCTCGGGGACGGAGAACGACTGCGACGCCGGCTGCTGCTCGAAGTGCGCGGCCTCGATGAGGTCGGACACCCCGCGAAGGTCGGACTCGATGTCGGCCATGAGGTCGAACAGCGCGACGCGCCGGGACAGGAACGACTCGTCGGTGTCGATGGTGACCAGCCGGTCGATGATCGCGGTGACGGCTCCCTCGATGACTGGATCGAACGTCTCGGCGAGAGCCTCGAGCAGCCGGCGCAGCGAGTAGACGACGGAGCGAGGGTTGGTCTCGTCGGTGGCGAGGAGGTGTACGGCCTCGCCGGCAGGGATCGCGGACCCGACGCCCGCTGCCATGCGCCGCCGGTACGTGATGAGGCTGTCACCGACCCGCAGGACGCCTTCCGTGACGAGCGCCTCGGCGACGGGGGAACGCTCGGCGGCGAGCGTGTTCCGCAGCAGCCGGACGGTGATCTGCGCCCGCTCCATGCGACGGCCGGCCTCGAGGAACGCCCAGATCGAGTCGCGGATCAGGCTCTCGCTCGCGAGGCCCGACAAGGCGAGACAGGCTTCCATCGCGTGGGACGCGACGTCCTGGATGTGGACCTCCTCGCCCAGTGCACGCGCCTCGGCAAGTGTCGTCTGCAGCCGGTTGAGGATGCCGAACGTGTCGAGGCTCAGCACCTCCCGTACCTCCTGGGCGGACCTCGTCATCCGCAGCGCGTTATGCGCGAGGGAGCCGCGAAGGTCGGGATCGAGGAGCAGATCGCGAAGCAGCGGCAACGGGTTCGCGCGGCGCTCGGCCGAGCCTGGTTCGCCGGCGGCGAAGCCCGGTCGTACAGCCGTGACCTCGGTCAGTGCGACCAGCATCGCGACCATGGCCGTGTGGCCAGGCGTGTCTGTACGGGTCAGGTTGTCCTCGACGAGGTTCTCGACCACGTTGAGCAGCCGCGCCGTCGACTGGGCACGCTCCGAGTAGCGGCCGGTCCAGTAGAGGCTGCCCGCGCCGCGGGGCGTGAGCCGCGGCAGGACCGTCTGCTGCCGACGGGACTTGGCGAACGCGGGGGAGAGTACGACAGGTGGCGTGAGCGACTCCGCCTCGACGACCCACACGTCCTTGGCGAGCGCGCCGGCGCGGTTCGTGATGACGAGCGAGTCGCTGGAGCCCGCGACCCGCGCCATGCCGCCCGGCAGCACGTGGTAGTTCCCGTCGTACGCGACCGCGAACGTCCGCAGCACCATCGGGCGGGGGACGAGTCCGGTCGTGCTGACGATCGGCGCGGTCGACGGCTGGACGATCTCCTGCCCTGCCCAGCGCCACGGCTCCTGCGTGATCCGCCGCCGCAGCGACTCGAGCGTGGTGCCGTCGAGCTCCGGCCCCACGTACGACTCGGTGGCGACGCCGCGCGAGATGGGCGTCACGACGAGCTGGTCGAGGTGCGCCAGCACGTGGTCGAGGCTCTTCTCGTCGCCGCACCACCACGCCTCAGGGCTCGGCAGCGTGAGGTCTTCGTCGAGCAGCGCGCGGGCGATGCCCGGCAGGTACGGTGCCAGGCCTGGGTTCTCGAGGACACCGGCGGTGAACGGGTTGACGACGCTCACGGTGCCCCGGGCGGCCGCCGCGACGAGTCCGGGAACGCCCAGCCGCGAGTCCGTACGCAGGTCGAGCGAGTCGCACCAGCCTGCGTCGACGCGTCGTTGGACGATGTCGACGTGGTGCAGGTGACCTGTCGTACGGAGCCACAGCCTGCCGTCGCGCATGAGCAGGTCGTCGCTCTGGGCCAGAGGGTGGCCGAGGAGTACGGAGAGCAGCGCCTGGTCGTACGCGGTCTCGCTCTCGGGTCCCGGCGTGAGCAGGACGACCTGCGGCACGTCGTCGGTGGGGGGCGCCGCCTGCAGCAGCCCCATCTGCATGATGTCGAAGAACGGGCGCAGTCGCCGCAGCGGCAAGGAGCGATAGATGTGGTCGAGCGCGCGGGACACGATCCTGCGGGTCGCCATCGCGTACCCGGCACCGGACGGCGACTGGGTCCGATCGCTGAGGACGCACCACGAACCGTCGGCGGTACGTGCGAGGTCCGCCGCGACCATGGGCAGCTGTCGGCTGCCCGGCAGCAGCACACGGGCGGCCGGCACGAGGAAGCCGTCGTGGCCGACGATGAGCTCGGCGGGCAGCAGGCGCTCGCGCAACGTCCGGCGCTCGGTGAGCAGGTCGACGAGGATCGCGTCGAGCAAGCGTGCCCGTTGCGTGAGCCCCGCCTCGAGCCGCTCCCACTCCGGTGCCTCGATGAGGACCGGGAGCGGATCGACCTGCCAGGGGATCTGCGTCCCGTCGAGTGCGCCGTAGGTGACGCCGTCGTCGAGGACCATGCGCCGTACGTCTCGGCGTCGGGCCCTCAGGCCATGGTGACCCATCGCGTCGATGGCAGTGCCGAGCGCACGGCCACGGGGAGTGGCGGACAGCCGCGCGAGCTCGTCGTACCCGGGGCCGCCCTGCATCCTGGCACTGTACGGCCCGACGACCTGATCCCGAGCGACATCCGGGGGCAGCGTCATGACGCGTCGGCTCCGTCGACCTCACGTCCGGGCGGTCGGCCGGGCAGGAATCGACGGAGGTCGAGCGTGGCGGGGAAGTCGGTGGGCCGCCCGCCCAGGATCGACCCCGGGCTGACAAGGGACGACACGTCGACGGCGCCGCTCGACTGGTACGGCTGGAAACGCGCCGCGCGCCGGGACTCGGCCTCGGCAGCGTTGACCGGGTACGTGTCGTACGCTCGGCCGCCCTCGTGCACCACGTGGTAGGTGAAGCCGCCCAGCGACTGCCCGGCACGCCGGTCGACGAGGTCGAACCGCAGCGGGGAATGGACGCCGATCGTCGGGTGAAGCGACGACGGCGGCGACCACGCCTTGTACCGGACGCCGGCGACGGTGGTCGAGGCGGTGCCGTCGATCCCGGTGCCCCAGCCGACGGTGGCGACCTGAGCCATCGGCACCTCGATCCCGTTGCATGTGACGACGTGACGCCCCTCGACGATGCCCGAGGCGATGATCTGGACCCGGCCCACCGAGGAGTCGACGTACCGGGCCATGCCGTTCTCCGCGGCCTCCTCGCCGAGGACATGCCACGGCTCGATCGCGCCGCGCAGCTCGAGCCGTACGCCGCCGATGAATACCTCGCCGAGGCGCGGGAAACGGAACTCGAGGAACGGCTCCAGCCAGCGCTCGTCGAAGATCGGCCCGCCTTTGCGGACGAGGTAGGCGTTGAGCTCGTCGACGACCTCGCGCAGGTCGGCAGCCGCGTAGGCGGGGAGCAGATAGCGGTCATGCAGGCGCGTACCCCAGCGGATCAGGTCACCCTCATACGGCTCGTCCCAGAAGCGCGCGACAAGAGCCCGTACGAGCAACGACTGGACCAGCGACATCCGGGCGTGCGGCGGCATCTCGAAGCCGCGCATCTCCAGCAGGCCGAGTCGGCCGGTGCGGGCGTCCGGGCTGTACAGCTTGTCGACGCAGAACTCCGCGCGGTGCGTGTTGCCGGTCACGTCGACGAGCAGGTGCCGCAGGAGGCGGTCGGTGAGCCAGGGCTGTGTACGACGCTGGCGCTCGACACGCTCAGCGGGGTCCTCGTCCCAGCGCCTGTCCGCGGCGACCACGGTGGCGACGTCGTGGTCGACGGCCGGGTCGGCGACCATGCGGGCGAGCTGCGAGAAAGCGGTCTCGAGCTCGTACAGCGTCTCGTGACGCCCCTCGTCGACCCGCGGTGCCTGGCTGGTCGGGCCGATGAAGCGGCCGGTGAACACGTACGAGAGGGCCGGGTGGTGCTGCCAGTACGTGATGAGCGAGCGCAGCAGGTCGGGGCGACGCAGGAGCGGCGAGTTCGCGGCGGTGGCCCCGCCGAGCGTGATGTGGTTGCCGCCGCCTGTACCGGTGTGGGTGCCGTCGAGGTCGAACTTCTCCGTCGACAGCCCTGCGGCCCGCGCATCCTCGTACAGCGTCGTGGTGAGCGTCTCCAGCTCGTCCCAGCTCCCGGTCGGCTGGACGTTGACCTCGAGCACGCCGGGGTCGGGCGTGATGCTCAGGCTGCGGGCGCGGTCGTCGTACGGCAGCGGATAGCCCTCGAGGACCACCGACTGGCCGGTCGCGGCGGCGGCGTCCTCGACCGCGATGAGGAGCCGTACGGCGTCGTCGAGGAGGTCGACCGGCGGCAGGAAGACGTAGGCGTGGCCGTCGCGCTCCTGGACGGCAAGGGCTGTACGGGGGGCGTCGGCCACATCGATGACGCGCGCCAGCTCACGGGTCCGACGGTCCGGCAGAGAGCGCGTCGGGACCTCGTCGGCGCGGGCGATGTCAGGAGCCTCGCCCCACACGATCGAGTCGAGCGGCAGTCGCAGACCCAGCGACGACGTGCCGGGGATGAGGTACAGGTCCTGGCGTCGAGGCTGCCAGCGGGTTGTGGCCCAGGAACCCGGGCGTTCCGGGTCGACGAAGATCGGTACGACGTAGCCGGCGGGTGCGGCAGGCGTGGTGACGAGCGCTGAGGCGAGCGCTTGCGTGTCGGCATCGATCCCCGGTCGGGCACCGGTGGGCTGCTGCGCCTCCGCGAGCGCCTCGGCCACCGGGTCCTCGTACGCGGGCAGCACCAGGCTCGACATGATGCCGAGGTTGCCGGCGATGGCCCGCGCCAGCTCGTGCGGGTGGGTGGAGCCCTCGGGCGGCGACGAGGGGTCGGCCAGCAGCGACGGGTCACGCCACAGTGGACGGCCGTCAGCGCGCCACGTGAGCTGGAGCTGCCAGCGGGGGAGAGGTTCGCCCGGGTACCACTTGCCCTGTCCATGGTGGACCACTCCCTGGGGAGCCCAGCGTTGGCGGAGCAGCGACGCGAGCCGGCCCGCGAGAGCGCGCTTCTCGGCGCCGTCGGCCTCCGACTCCCACTCGGGCGTCGATGTGTCTCCCGAGGTGACGAACGTCGGTTCGCCGCCCATGGTGAGCCGTACGTCGCCGGCATCGAGCAGGGCGTCGACGCGACGGCCGAGGCCGCGGATCGCCTCCCACTCGCCGTCCGTGTACGGCTTGGTGACCCTGGCGTCCTCGTGGATCCGGGTCACGGTGTTGATGAACGAGAACACCGTGTCGACGATCTCGGTCGCGCCCGTGATCGGCGCGGCGCTCGACGGCTCGGGCGTGCACGAGAGCGGGATGTGGCCCTCGCCGGCGAACAGTCCGGAGGTGGGGTCGAGGCCGATCCAGCCCGCGCCCGGCACGTACACCTCGGCCCACGCGTGGAGATCGGTGAAGTCCTCCGTGGGGCCTGCGGCGCCGTCGAGCGGTACGACGTCGGCTTTCAGCTGTACGAGGTAGCCCGACACGAACCGTGCGGCGAGACCCAGGCGGCGCAGGATCGCGACGAGCAGCCAGCCCGAGTCGCGGCAGGAGCCGAGTGCTGCGGACAGCGTGTGGCCGGGCGTCTGTACGCCGACCTCGAGCCGCGTGGTGTAGGCGACGTGGGAGTAGATCGCCGAGTTCACGGCGACGAGCATGTCAACGATCCGCATCGAGCCGTCGCGCCGCAGCAGCGGCTCGACCACGGCGTCGACCCAGGCGTCGACGGCGTCTTGGCCGGCATCGCCGGGGGTGGCGGGGATGCGGTGCAGGTACGGCTGGAGGTCGCGCTCGAGGTCGTACGGGTAGGCGAACGGGAAGCGCTCCGCGTACTCCTCGACGAAGAAGTCGAACGGGTTCACGACCGTCATGTCCGCGACGAGGTCGACGACGA
>Ga0182021_10006871_pt1 | contig 13510 bp, 15 predicted proteins | sample 612E3MmetaG_FD_120493 | JGI IMG/M metagenome (GOLD analysis project Ga0182021, IMG submission 120493) | Permafrost microbial communities from Stordalen Mire, Sweden - 612E3M metaG (Illumina Assembly) | ecosystem: Environmental > Terrestrial > Soil > Wetlands > Permafrost | place: Sweden...
AAAAGCTCTACGGCAAGGCCTTCGCTGAGAAAGTCCGCGCCAACGTACGCTCGCGCGAGCTGAACGTGCGCCAGGTGCTGACCAAGGTCGCCATGGGCGAAGGCGACGCGGGCATCGTGTACAAGACCGATGCCCTGACCATGCCCGACAAGGTTCAGATCGTGGAGATCCCACCGGCGATCAACGTCGTCGCCGAATACCCGATGGCCACTCTCAAGGCGGCGCCCCACGCCGATCTGGCGGGCGATTTCGTGAGGCTGGTTCTGTCCAAAGAAGGCGAGAAGGTGTTGACCAGCGCGGGCTTCAATACCCCCGGGGCGCAGGCAAAGAAGTGACGGGAAAAATCCTCACACGCGCCAGAAGCCGTCACCTCTACGGCGCCGCCATGGTCGGCCTGGGCGGGATTCTGTTGCTCTTTCTCGTGCTTCCCTTCGTGGCCCTGCTGCTCGACGGCGGCCCCGATTCCATTCTGCGCGGGCTCGGGTGCGCGCTGACTTGGCCGGCGCTGCGGCTCAGCCTGGGCACCAGCCTCATCTCGGTTGCGCTGGTGGTTCTGGGCGGCACGCCGCTGGCCTGGTGGCTGGCGCGTTCGCGCTGGCGTTCGGCGCGCTGGCTGGAGATCCTGTTGCAGCTTCCCGTGGTGATTCCACCTGCGGTGGGCGGCATTGCGCTGCTGCTTGCCTTTGGTCGACGCGGACTGTTCGGCGGAATTCTGGAACGTCTGGGCTGGACGCCCGCCTTCAGTGTGGTCGCAGTCATCATGGCGCAGGTCTTTGTTTCGGCACCGTTTTACCTGCAGGCCGCGGTACAGGCCTTTGGCCGGTTGGATCCAAATCTTCTGGCCGTGGCACGTAGCCTGGGGGCTTCGCCGCCGCGCCTGTTTTTTCGGGTGGCCCTGCCGCTGGCTCGTCCTTGGCTGATCGGCGGTGCGGCCATGAGTTGGGCACGCGCGTTGGGGGAATTTGGTGCCACCTTGATGTTCGCCGGAAACATGACGGGAAAGACTCAGACCCTGCCGCTTGCCATCTACACCGCCCTGGAACTCGACATCCATACCGCGCAGGCCCTGTCGCTCTTGCTGGTGGTGTTCGCCTTTGCTCTTTTGCTCTTTCTCCGGCGTTTCAATCGCGGGGCTGAAATCACGCGCAGGCTGGCGACTCCATGACGGGTGATGGCGGACGACTCTCCCTCGCGGTGCAGGCCACGCTGGGGTCATTCTCGTTACAGGCCTCACTGGAGGTTGGTGCCGAGCCGCTGGCTTTGGTTGGTCCCAATGGATCAGGGAAAACCAGCCTCCTGCTTGCCATTCTGGGCCTGCGTACGCCTGACCACGGTCGCATCGTGCTTGGGGATGATGTCCTGTTCGACGCAGCCCTGGCCATTGACCGTCCCACGGAGGAGCGCCACCTCGCCTACCTGCCCCAGGACTTCGGGCTGTTCCCCCATTTGACGGCCATCGAGAACGTCGCTTTCGCACTCGCGTGCGGATCGGAACACGCACGCCCGAGGCAGCGACGCGGCGAGGCCCTGGCGTGGCTCGAACGCTTCGGGATCGGCAATCTGGCGGAGCGAAGCCCCTCGCGACTTTCCGGCGGTGAACGGCAGCGGGTCGCACTCGCACGTGCCTTGGCTTCTTCCCCCAAGGCCCTGCTGCTCGACGAGCCCACGGCATCGCTGGATGTGGAGGCCCGCGTCGAGGTGCGCGCATTTCTGTCTGAATCCATTCGCTCTCTCGGCCTGCCCACCATTCTTGTCACCCACGACGCCATGGATGTCGAAGCCCTTGCCAGCCGCGTGGCGGTGCTTGAGAAGGGTCGGGTCGTGGCGTGCGGCTTGCTTCGCGACATCCGCAAAGCCCCGCCCACGTCGTTCGCGGGCAGGCTCTTCTCTTCGTCGACCGTCCCGGGAGCGGGCGAGATCAATAACCCCATTTGCAATGAACGCGTTAATCACAACTGAAATAGGAGGTTCCTGCCAACTATCCTGTCGCTGTCAGCCCTGGTGGGCGAAACGCCGGCTTCCCTCGACCAGGTTCCTGCCGGTCAGCGCATACGCTTGCTCGCCACCTGGTCGCCAGATTCAGCAGAGTCCTATCCCGTTTTCGATTCTGCGTTGCAGACCATCGGCGAGCGGCGCGAGGCACTGTGGCTTTCCTGGTTCATCACCGCAGGCGCATTCGACGACTCGCTGACCGGACGCGAGGAAAGCGACACGGCGGTGTCGACCGAAAACGCGTGGCAGTCTCCGGCAGTCGCGGGAGTCGTCTTCTTGTGGCTTGTGTTGCATGACAGTCGCGGTGGGACTGATTTCGCCTCCTACACGCTGACGGTGGCTGATCCCAATATGGTCATGTGAACTCCTGAGGCCCAACGCAGTGACTTTTCGGCCACCTCGCGTGTGCCTCTTCGTGATACTCTTGCCCACGCACGTGGCTGGCGCGATGTGCTGACCGGTCTTTGTCCGTCCCGTGCGAATACAGGACCAAAGGAGCAGTCCATGAGAATCTGGGTTACGCGTTTCCTGCCTTTCTTGTTGTGGGCGGCTGTCGTGGGGGGTCCATTGTCGGCTTCGGCGGGTGACAGCAGCAAGGAACGGGCCAGGCAGCACTACAAGAAGGCCACCCAGTTCTACGACATAGGTCGGTGGGATGAAGCCATCGCCGAGTATGAGAAGGCGTACGCCCTGCGCGAGGATCCGAGCGTCCTCTTCAACATGGCGCAGACCCTCCGGCGCAAGGGCGATCTCAAGCGGGCACTCGATCTCTACAAGAACTATCTGGTGAAGGATCCGGAAAGCAGCCTGCGGGGCGAGGTCGAGGACCGCATCAGGACACTGAAGGCCCAAGTCGAGCAGAGCGAACAGCAGCCGGCGAGCGAGGCGCAGAAGCCGGCGGCCCTGGCGCCGCCACCCTTGGTTCCGGTGCCGCCGGTGGTGGTGCCGGCGCCGCAGCCTGCACCGGGGCCAGCGCCAGTTCCGGTTCCCGCGCCGGCGGCGCTGGAGCCGCCCGCCGCGGTTCCAGCGCCGGCGCCACCGGCCGCTGCTCCCGCACTTCCCGTACCGCCTGCAGCACCACCAGCGTCGGCCGCGGCCACACCGGCCGCCGCGGTCGCTCCTGTGCTGCCCGCAGCACCTGTCGCCTATCCCCCGGCGACGACCGGCCCGCCGGCACCGCCACCTGCGGTATCTGCACCCCCGGTCAGTCCGCCGCCGGCGCCAGTTCCGGCCCAGATCCGCGTCTTCACTCAGGCCAGCCAGTCGCCCGCTTCGACCACGGCGGCGACAGGTTCGTCGGGATTGCCGCTGCTGATCACCGGCGCTTTGCTCACCCTGGGTGGGGTTGCCAGCCTGGGCGCGGCCGTATACTACGGCGTGCAGACCAAGCTGCTTTCGAATCAGGTCTCGGACGCGAAGAAATTCAACCCAAGCGACGACAGCGCGGGCAAGCGAGCGCAGAAGCTGCAGTGGGTATACGGTGGCATCGGCGCGGGCGCCACCCTGGTGGGGGGCATCCTCTACTCGATCGGCGAGTGGCAGAGGGAGTCACGCAAGCCGAGCGTGAGTGTACTTCCGCAGATCCAGCCCAACGGCGCAATGCTTGCGGCAACCGGAGCTTTCTGATGCGGTCACTTCACTCTGTTCTGTTGCTGCTGACCACAGTGACTCCATTTCTTGCCTGTACGTACAAGGCCGAGCCTGTGGATGGAAAGCAAGCCTGTGCCGTGGGACCCCAGGTGTGTCCCGATGGCTACGTGTGCTCGGTTGGATTCTGCTACCACAGCGGTGTTCAACCTGGCGGCAGCGAAGGCGGTTCGCGTGGAGGCCTCCCCGTAACCGGTGGCGCGGTGAGCTTCGGCGGCGGCGGGGGTATGGGCGGCACCCGCATCGTCGGCACCGGCGGGATCGGAACGAAACCCGGCACTGGTGGCGCATCCTTCCCTTCCAGCAGCCCTCGCCTTGACGGCGGCTTGGGCGGATCAAGCGGCGGCGCCGTGGGGAAAGCAGACGCTGGTGGCGGAACTTCCAACACGGCCACCTTCCAACACGGCGCGGCCGTTGGCCCAATCTCCGGCTACGGGTGGATTGCGATGGCCCCATTGGACTTTGTGACGGATCCGACCTGCGGCCCCAGTGGGGCGCCGATCACTGCGACCGCGCCCTGTATGAGCGTGATCAACTGGAATGCCCCAAATGCCCTCTGCGTGACTGGCTACATTCCCGCCCTGCCCGTCGCTCCCACTCCGGACGACTTCGCCAGCAACTGGGGTATCGAGATTGGCGTAAATGCCGGCGTCGTCCCCGGCGTTCCCATCGGCAAGTCCTACTCCACCCTCGCTGCCTTTGTCAGCGGCGTGCCAACTTCCACGTTCCGTCTCGGCGTCCACAGGGCGGGTGACCCTTCGACTGTAATCTACTGCTTCAATTACGTCACCTCGTGGGCGGCAGTAGCTTTGACCCAGTTCAATACCGCGTGCTGGGACAACAGCGGCACCTATTTTACCGCGGCGGACGCGGCCAACATCGACCTGCTCAACGTGCAGGTGCTATCGGCGTCGACAGCGATCACGCTGACCAACATGTGTCTCAACAGCATCACATTCGGCGATTAGCGCGACAAGCTCTGACAGGGCCCCACGATGCGCCCGGCAAAAACCACGGCCTCGTCACGCTGGATACAGCCCCTGATCCGGCCGACGCGCATTCGCGGAGCATCCGCGGGTTGATCGCAAAGGCGATCGACCCGATGACAAGCTGAAGCTTCAACGGCAGCATCGGTCGCTGGCCCGACGGTTCGGGCGTGCCGCTGGAAGCGGTTCATCCTCGTGAATCAACCCAAGCATCCTACCGATTCCTCAATGGACACGACGGGGGCTGAATCCACCCGCTGGATGACCGGCTCGTTTTACGTCGATTTTGTCGGGACGGATGTGTCCGCCTCGGGCACGAAATGCGCACCCCACAAGGCGACGGGGCAATTCGGCGCACCGGTTTGCGCCGGATTCTAGTCGCGCCAGAATAGAAGCCCTCACTCTTCCCGGGAAAACAAACCCAAGTACATGGCCAGCAGCGAGTCGCGGGGGGTCTCGCCCACCGGGACACGCGGCACGGTGAACACCGGGCGCGGGGCTGCGAACTCGCGAACCGCATCCACGACCTCGGCGTGGAGCGCGGCGGCCGACTCCTGCTGGCGGCGAAGCTTCTCCAGGCGATCCATGAACGCGCGCGTCTGCTCGCGCTCGTCCAGGCCGCCCAGCAACGCCGCTGCGCGCTCCACCGCGCGCTCGATTTCGCCGGTGGCAGGCCAGAAGGCTTCTTCCACCCGGTTGACGATGAAGGCCCGTGGCACGCAGCCTTCGTCGGCCAAGTGCTCGCTGATGACCTGGGCCTCGACGATGCGGGCGGGATCCGGCGCGCACACCACCAGAAACACGGTGCGCGGATCGCGCAGCAGGCGGCCGACCTCCTCGCCGCGCGAGCGGAAGTGACCGAGCAGGTCGGAAAACGCCGCAAAGAACCCCACGGTCTCGTCCACGAACGACGGGCCCGCCACCCGTGCGATGAGCGAGGTTGCCGCGGCACCGGCACGGCTCCAAATGCGCGAGGACCAGGAAGACGCGGCGGCAGGCATGAACCAGCGGGTAATCTTGTCGCTGAAGAAGGTGGCCACCCGATCAGGGGCCTCCAGAAAATCCAGGGCGTTGCCCGTGGGCGGGGTATCCAGCACGATGCGGTCGAAGCGGCGGGTGCGAAACAACTCGTGCACGCGCTCGACCGCCATATATTCCAGCGTTCCCGACAGACCGCGTGAGATGTGCTGGTAGACTCGGTTCGACAGCAGCGCCTCACGCCGCGCCGGATCGGGCACCAGCAGGCCGATCATGTGATCGAAGGTCGCGGTGGGGTCGAGCATGAGCGCGCTCAGGGTTCCGGCAGGGTGCATCTTGCGGAAACCCGTCAACTCCATGGGATCGTTGGTCAGCTCAAGCAGGCCGAGCGCATCGGCCAACCGGCGCGCGGGATCGATGGTCAGCACCAGGGCGCGCTGCCCCGCCGCAGCCTGGCGCAAGGCCAGCAGAGCCGAGAGTGTGGTCTTGCCCACGCCGCCCGGTCCCACGCAAACCACCAGCGGCGCATCGGCGATGAGCGTGGCCAGTCGAGCGGCGCCGCCCGCGGATGGCTCGGCCGCGCGCGAGGAGCGCCCGTTGTCAGGGGCGTGCGTCGGAGGCCGGGCCGGGAACTCCACCACGCTGGCATTCTCCAGGCCGCGCAGCCGCTCGATCTGGGTTCGCGCGTGGTCCAGCCCATCGAGCTGGCTTTTCGCCGAAACCGCCAGACGCGCCAGGGCCTCCTCGCTCTCGCGCTGCAGGACTTCTAGTAGCGGCCGGTCGCTGGCGTGCAGGAGCATGGCCGGGACCTGGTTCACTACGACCACCCGGGCTGCGATGCCCATCTGGCGCGCTTTGCGCAGAAGCTCGATCGTCTCATTGACCGGCAGTTCCTCGGGCAAGGTGATGGTCACCATTTCGCAGCGCTTGCCGTCGAGCAGCAGGCGCTGAAACCGCTCCGCCGCGTGGGCGACGGGCCCGATGCGGAACATGCGGTGCACGGCGCGCGGCGTGTCCAAGAATGACAGCGCGTGACCCGTGGACGGCAGATCCACGATCACCGGCGTGTGCCGGGCTGTGCTCTGGTCGACCAAGGCGCGCAGTTCGTCGAGCACGATCATCTCGCGCATGGCCGGCGAGGTGCGGATGAACTGGCGCACCACGCGATTGCGCAGGACAGCCTGGGCCAGCATGGGGATGTTGACCAGCCGCCGCAAGGCCGGTTCTACCGCAGTGTCGAGGTCGATCTTGACCACCGTGACGCCGCTGTCAGGCGCGATCAGGTCAGGCAGGCGCCGGTGCACGGAAAACTCGACCGCAACGGCGCCCCCACGGCGTTGCGCCGCCAGGACGGCCAGCGCGGCCACCAGGGTACTCTTGCCCGTGCCCCCCTTGCCGGTGACCAGGATCACGTCGCGCTGATCAACCAGCGGTCCAAGTGAGGCGACATCAAGCATGCGGGTTGCCATCCATCGTGGCGGCTTACGGTCCGGCTGACAACTGAGAATTGCGACTCTAGAGCCTTAGCTCCGCCAGCCCCTTTTGGAACGACACAATGGGGCGAAAGCCCAGCTCGCGCTCGGCCTTGCGGTTGTCGTAGCGACAGTCGCTGGCCATGAGGCGCACGCCGTAGCGGGTAAAGGGCGGCGGCGAGCGCCACCGCAGAAGGCGCGCCACCCCTTCCATGGTGGCGGCGGCCAGGTACAGGACGAAGAACGGAACGGACCGTCGTGGTCGCGCCTTGCCCAGAAGCGCGGCCAGACCATCGATGACCTCGCGGGCGGTCACAGTCTCACCGTCAGTCAGGTGATACACCTGGCCGGCCGCCGCTGGCGCCTCGGCGGCAAGCCGCAGCCCGAGGGTGAGGTTGTCGACATGGGAAAGCGCAAGGCGGTTGGACGCACGGCCGATGTAGACCGCGCGGCCCCGGCGCAGCAGGGCCGCTATGCGCGGGGTGATGCTGGGATCGCCGGTGCCCCAGATCGCCCCGGGCCGAACCGCGACGGTTTGCAAACCGCGCTGGCCGTGGGCCTCGCGCACGATCTTCTCCGCCTCGATCTTGCTGGCCGTGTACGGATCCTGTGGGGAAAGATCAAACGGACTCTGCTCGTCCACGGCCGCGCCCCGGCGTGGCAGACCCAGCACAGTCAGCGAGCTGACGTGGACCAGGCGCTCGACGCCGGCGTCCTGGCAGGCCGCCACCACCTTGCGCGTACCATCCGCGTTGACCCGAAAGAACTCGCGGCGCGGGCCCCAGTCCGGCACCTTGGCTGCGGCGTGAAACACCACCTGCTGGCCGCGGGCAGCCTCGCGCATAGATGCGAGGTCGCAGACATCGCCGCGCACGATCTCCGCGCCCAGCCCCGACAAGCGGCGCAAGTCGCTGGTGTGCCGGACCAAGGCACGCACCCTGAGCCCCCGCTCGCAAAGGGCCGCCACCAAGTTGCCGCCGAGGAAACCCGACGCCCCGGTCACCAGCACGGCTTTCATGGACCGGTCACTTGACAGGGCACGAAGACCGCCTGCTGCCGGCATTCTGTGCACGCGTCTTTCGCTGTGCAAAGCGTGCAGACCTCCACCGTCTTCATTGAGCCCACGAGCGACACCCGGGGATATCCAGCGATGTCACTGCTGACGCTCTCGATGAACCCAGTGGCTTCCAGGAAGCACCCGCTCGTGACTGGTTCCCCGCTGCACGCTTCCGGGGGGAAACTCACCGGAACCTGTTTGGACAGGTAGACATCAAGGAAGCAGGCGAGTCCTTGTTTCGATTGATAGGCAGGAAGGCGGGGATTGGCCTGGTTGGCGCACAAGTATCCCTCGACCAGGTAGCCATCGAGCACCTTGTCGCCGCAAGCGGTGGATTCGGGCACGGCGTTGTCGATCCCCGTCCTCCCGCAGGCGGTGCTCCCCACGGCAACAAGGGCCAACAACACGAGGGTCTGAGTTCTCATGGCTCTCTCCCTGGAGGTCATGACACGGAGAGTACACCCGAAGACAGGCCGAAACTTGGGGGATTGCCTACCTGACGCATGCTGCGGAAGGGCACGGCAAAACGCTCGGAACGACGAAAATCTTGCTACAGATGGCTTTTGAGGACGTCCAGATCCACGTGAAAGCACCTGCAAAGACCTTTCAGATAGTCATCACCGATCTGGCTTTTTTCGCCGTTGTGAGCCGGGATGGGATACGTCTTGCCGTCCTTCTTGGCCTTCCAATGTGAGCCGCCGTTAGGACGAACGACTTCCACTCCCATGGTTTCAAGCGCCCGCATCAATGCTGACAGGCGCGCTGGCATAAGCTAGCAGCGGCAGGACTGTATGGCAGAGGGAGAAGACTCCATTAGTGCCAAGGGCACAGCGAGATAGGGAGCCTCCTGGACGGGCTGGACAGCGTTGGCGGTGACTTGTGCAAATTTGCACTTGAAGACCACATTGCAGGCCACGTAGCTAACTTTGGTTTCGTCTAAGGTGCCGAAATCGACGGCCACGCCATGATTAGCAATGTTGAACATGCTGTCCCAACATGCCTGTGGGGCACGGCGATCTAGCGGATCCATACTAGACCGAATGTCATCGCATACCGTCATAGAGCAGGCTTCGGACAACATCTGCATCGCGTGTTGCAGGGAGGTTCCCTGAGTCACGACGTCAAGATCAAGACAATGGCCCACCCATTCGCCCGGAACATCCCCGGCGCGCTTAAAAACGAACCAGAAGTTGTATTCGCGAGTGTTCATGGTGTTGCTCCCAAACGCAGATCCCCAATTTCTAGGATGCTCTCACCGCTCGCGCGTATCAAGCGCCGCGAGCGATGGAGTCGTCTCCTATAACGGTTTCGGCCGAAATGGTATTCCAATTAAGCCACGCGTTGCGCCAGCCGCAAATTTTGCATTTCGCCGCGCGTCTCGATTATTCGCCGCGTAGGGGCTACCCCGCCAGCTTGTGCTGATTCTGGATAGCGTGGAGCCCCGCCAGCCGCAGCCAGGCCGACAGGGTTAGGTGATCCCTCTCCGCGGCTTCGGAGAACATCGTCTTCTCTTCCTCGGTCAGCCGAATCTGGAGAGGCGTTTCGCGTCGCGCCTTTTCCTTCTTGCCTGGTTTTACTGCCATGTTCAAAGTGTATACTGCGTCATGCGATTGTCAATACATTTCTCTTGCAATGCCTGCCATGACGTTGTATACACATATACATGACAACGAACATGATGGCCGGCCTGAACAGCCTCACCTTCGTCGAGATGGTGACCCGCTTCCCGAACGAAGCTTCAGCGATGAGTTTCCTAGAAGCCATGCGCTGGCCCACTGGCCCCGTCTGCTCCCGCTGCGGCTGCGCCGATGCCTCGCCTGTAGCTTCCAAGCGCGCACGTCCGATTTTCTACTGCGCCGGCTGCAAGAAGCAGTTCAGCGTCACCACCGGGACGGTCATGGAAGACAGCAAGATCCCGCTGCACAAGTGGTTGCTGGCCATCCACCTCATGTGCGCGAGCAAGAAGGGAATCAGCAGCCTGCAGCTCCACCGCATGCTTGGGATTGCCTACCGTTCAGCTTGGCACCTCTCCCACCGAATCCGCGCCGCGATGACTGAGGCCGCACCAGAGATCATGTCCGGGACCGTCGAGGCTGATGAAGTTTACATCGGCGGGCTTCGACGCGGGAAGGGCCGTGGTTATCGTGGCAACAAGACGGCTATCGTCGCCATTGTCGAGCGTGGCGGTCGGGCTCACGCGCACGTCATGCCGGAAGCCAAGGTCACTAGCTCGACCGTCGCGGACATGTTGGAAGAGCACGTTTCGTCGGACGCCATTCTGAACACTGACGAATCTTCGATCCACACCTGGCCGGGACGGGGATTTGCTTCGCACGACACCGTCAACCACCAGGAAGAGGAGTACGTGCGACGTGACCGCAGAACAGGGCGAATGGCATCGACCAACGCAGTCGAAGGGTACTTCGGCAACTTCCGCCGACAAGTCGACGGAACGCACCACCACGTCAGCTGCGGGCACCTTCCCCGCTACTCAAACGAGTTCGAGTTCAAGTACAACACGCGCAAGATCACTGACGGCGAGCGGACGGCCCAGACGATTCGCCGTCTTGAGAACCGCCGTCTCACGCTCTACAAGATCGCGAAGCACATCCCCTCTTTGCAGGACACGCGCGAATCGCGGTAAAGTGTGGACGTGAAGAAGCGAAAAACGAAACAGCGACCGCCGCCGAAGAAAGTGATTCGGGACGATCCGCCTCTATCGCTTCACCCGCTAAAATTCACAGAAGCCGTTGGCCTACTTGTTGGTCAAATGACGCCCAAGGATCGGGATGGACAATAACCGCGCTACATCGAGCCGTACCTATCAAGGTCGTTCTTGTCCCAGGATTCAAAATGGATCTTCTCCGATATCCCAGCAGATTTTCTGAGTTCCTCAAACTGTTGAGTTAGAGAAGCCCTCTCGGGAAGACTCAAGCTTCTATATACGAGCAGGACAACTATGACGTTACGGAATATCATTTCCTTTCCCGCAACGAGCCTACTTACGGATCTTATGTGGCGACCAATCTCCGGTGTCACAATTGGATCGGAGACCTCTCGGATTGCGAAAGTGTCCGAAAGATAAGTAACCGAAGGATCATGTTGAGAGTATTCCAAGAAGAATCCGGCACTCCCAATGGCGCTGCGAGCGAAGGAAAAGTACTCTGATTTTTGCAGTCTTCCGTGAACCGCCCTTGTAATCTCGTCCTCATGTTCCTTCGGATTGAGGAGTCTTGAGGCGTCTTCCTGTGAAGGCGAAGCCAACACTCTCCCCTGCGTTTCCTTGCGCGCCTTTAAGATAATGAGTGACCATGCACAAAGAGTTGCAGTTCCTAGTACCACCTGAATAAGTGTCGATAGGGTGATGATCTTGCCAGAGATCCAGATCATGACGACACAGACGAACACCCCAAGAGCACCTATGGCCATCATCACGTAGGATTCCCGTATCCCCCACTTCTTAACGGCCCACACGATTAAGCCTCCCAGGCCGATTTCCATGAACGAAGGAAGGAAGTTGATGGCAGCGGTTGCCGTATCCGGGATGGTCATGTTCTCCAACGCTACCACCGACGCCTGCACATTGTAAATACAAATGCATCATCGCGTTATCCTTCCGCAGCATGCGTCAGGTAGGCAATCCCCGAAACTTGACGAAGCGCACTTTGTGGGTTTTTATCCTACATGAAAACACCTTGCCTACCGTCATGAAAGGAGAGGTCGCAATGAACATGGACCGCCGCTTCGATGATCGTCTGCCCCTGGAGACACTGCTTTGCGCCTACGTCATGGATCGGCCCCAGCGCGGCCTTGCCGTCGACATCAGCGAGCGCGGGTTGTTCGTCAACACCTTGGTCCAGGATCCGAATCCGCCGCGCACGCCGGTAGGACTGGAGTTCAAGCTGCCCGGCATGCCTGAGACCATTTGGGCCGCAGGCGAAACCTGCCGGGACACCCTGGACGACTACTTCTACGGGATGGGCGTGCGTTTCACCGCCATGGCGTCCTTGCACCAGCGCATGCTGCATGCCTACTGCCGGCAGGTACGCCGCCAGCGCAGCGGTCTTTGGGCCTGACCTGCGCCCCGCCGCCGCTCGGAGGTTTGCAAGGGCTCCCAGGCAGGGCTGGGAATGGACATGGCCGGAAATGAAAGAGACGGATCAACGCAAGACGGTTCTGTGGTTGACCTACGGCCTGCCCTGGCCCGCTGACCGCGGCGGCCCCATCCGCTACTTCAATCTCATTCGTCAGGTGGCGACCCGATACCGCGTCCTGCTCTTCGCCATGCTCGAATCGGCTGACGAAGCCCGCCACGTGCCCAAGCTGACGCCATTTTGCGAGCGGATCGAGTGGGCCGTGATGCGTGCTGGCTCCGAGATCGAGCGCGCGCGCGACTTCTTGGGACACATTCTGCGTGGTCGGCCGCTGGCCACTTGGCCGTATAGCTCGCGATCCCTGGAAACCAAGCTGCGCGACCTGGTCGGCACCGGCGCCATCCACATCCTTCAGATCGAGCATTCCTTTCTGGCGCCCTTCCGCGATGCTGTGCCCGACGGCTCGCCTTGCCGCACGATCCTTTCGTTCCACAACTTCGGGGAGACCCAGTACCGCAGCATGCTTCACATGCACGCGGGCGCACTGGAGAAGCTGGGCTGGCTGGTCAAGGCGGTCCTCATGCGCGGCTGGGAGGCTCGCCATGCGGCGCGTTTCGACCGTTGTCTGGTGGTCTCGGAAATCGAGGCCGAGCGCCTGCGTGCGGCGGCCGCTGGCACCGCCGTGTCGCTGGTCCCCAACGGTGTAGATACGGCGGCCTTGCGCCCGCTTGCCGAGGCCGCAGCCGGCAAACGGCTGATCTTCGTGGGCCACCTGCGCTACCCGCCCAACATCGACGCGCTTCGTTTTCTCGCGCGCCACATCCTGCCTGCCCTGCGCGCGCGCATCCCCGAAGTCCGCTTGACCGTGGTGGGCGACGGTGCGCCCCGCGCCTTGCGCGAATTTTCCGCACACGACGGCATCGACCTGATCGGCCGCGCTGCCTGTCCCCTTCCCTACTATCAGAACGCCCATGTCGCGGTTGTGCCCCTGCGCGCAGGCGGGGGCACCCGCCTCAAGATCCTCGAGGCCATGGCGCTCGGGCGGCCGGTGGTTTCCACCCCGCTTGGCTGCGAGGGCCTCGCGGTCGAGAACGGCAAGCACCTGCTCATCGCGAAAGACGCCGAGGGCTTTGCCGCAGCCGTGGCGCGCCTGCTGACCGACCGCCATCTCGCCGCCCGCCTGACCCAGGAGGCCCGGGCGCTGGTGGAAAGAGACTACGACTGGACGGCCATTGCAGAACGGCTCCTCTCCGTCTACGACGAACTGCTGGCAAGGTGATTCCA
>Ga0182021_10006872_pt1 | contig 13510 bp, 13 predicted proteins | sample 612E3MmetaG_FD_120493 | JGI IMG/M metagenome (GOLD analysis project Ga0182021, IMG submission 120493) | Permafrost microbial communities from Stordalen Mire, Sweden - 612E3M metaG (Illumina Assembly) | ecosystem: Environmental > Terrestrial > Soil > Wetlands > Permafrost | place: Sweden...
AAGCATCTGAAATAAAACGAATGCAAACCGAAGATATATACCAAGCAGAACGTGCTCAAATGCTGGCGGCTGCTCATAATCTTCCCCATTTTGATGTTCAAATGGCACGGCAACACCCTTTAAGAATACTCCTTGCTGAAGACAGTCTTGTCAATATTAAAATTGTTCTCTGGTTTTTGAGAAAACTAGGGTATCATGCTGATGTTGCTTTTAATGGAATTGAAGTTATCGACGCGCTCAATCGCCGAACATATGATGTGATTCTCATGGACGCTGAAATGCCTGAGATGGATGGCCGGCAGGCGACGATGTTAATTCGCAAAGATTTCCCATCCGATCAACAACCGAATATCATAGCGATGACAGCTAATGCACAACCTGGTGATCGTGAAGAGTATTTGTCGATTGGCATGAATGATTATATTACAAAGCCGATTAAGATGGAAGATATGATTCGAGCATTGCAGGCGAGCGAGCCAACACCTGAGATTATCGAGGTAGAATCGGAACAGACTCAGACAATCCGCATGGTTGCCTGATAAGTCTGTAAAATGGGCATTGATTTTGTCAATGCATTTGTATATTGAGATCATTCCCAGAAAATTATTTGATATTGTGTGTGCCTTCATAAGAAGAGGCGGCATGACAGTGACAGATATTTGTTGCTCGTTCGCTTTTCACTTCGGACTTTTCGCATCAGTAAAATATAAATAAAAGATGTCCACCTCTTTTGTCGGCTTACAGTAATGGTCTGCCACTTTTCCTTGCTTTCCCCAAAGAAAACCGATACATTCATCACAGAAACCCAACTGTTTATTGCTCCGTCGCCAAATTTTAATGAAATGGAGCGTTTTATGAAAGAGCATTTATATAAGTTTACTATTCTTGCATTTATAAGCATAACTGATTGACTGAGCATAATTAAACGGATGTTCCTTAATTGCACGAAATTTGAATTATAAATTATTATATTCTTGAGTATAGACAAATTAGTATAAGTTGAAAAGTGAAGTGTGAAGTGTAAAGTGTAAACGATGAAAAAGGAAAATATGAAAATAAAACAAGATAAATTATAAGAAGAGCTTTCTTCTAACGAGAGTATTGTCGTACAGCTCCAAGACCGCAGGAAAGAACTTGAACAAGGAGGGTTTGGAATGCAGCCGATACAATGGAAAGAACAATTCAAAATTGATGTACAGGAAATCGATGAGCAGCACAAAGTATTGTTGGACATCTTCAATCAAATCGTTACCTCTGTTGAAAAGAAGAATGAATGGCAGGCGACATCTTCTATTGTTGATTCCCTCATCCACCACGCATACAGGCATTTCACAACAGAAGAACGATATATGATCAAACACATGTATCCGGATTTACCAGTGCACATCGATAAACATCTTGATTTCATTAAAAAAGTTACAACAATGACACAAGAAGTAAAAGCGAATAGCCCGGATAAGCAGAGAGAAATGGTTACCTTCCTGGCAAAATGGTACTACGATCACGTCCTCGTCACCGATAAGAAATATTCACAGTATCTTGACAACAAGGGAATAAAATGATTTTGAAAATAATTGTTTACTATTGGACTTATAAAAGTTATTATGAAAACAAAATATCCGATTGAGCATTTCGTCGATACCCTTGAGGATGAATCAACGATTCCGCGAAAAATTGCCGATGGGATCAGAAAGACTGTTGAAGATTTTGCCGGTCGTATTGACAATTTAGATGAAGCAAAAGCCTCTCAGAAGCCCCAACCGGACAAATGGTCGCATAAAGAAATTTTGGGGCATCTTATAGATTCTGCTGCCAACAATCATCAGCGTTTCGTACGCGCTCAGTATTTAAAAACGGTAAACCTTCCTTCTTATGAACAAAAAGAGTGGGTGAACATACAACAGTACGGATCGAGCACGTGGAAAGAATTACTGGTCCTTTGGAGGTCGTACAATTTCCATCTCGCACACATTCTTGACCATATGCCGGCAGAATGTTTACAGATATCATGCGCGATTGGTTCCAACGAACCGTTGACAATTGGATACGTTATCGTTGATTATCTGGGGCATCTTCAACATCATCTCCGGCAAATAGAACAGATGTGATGGTATGTCATTTATACGGATGTACTGAATAGAAAGAACACAACAAGGATATGGCTAAAAAGACATTCAAAAATGTACAAGAACTAGGAGATTTGCCAAATATAGGGAAATCTATTACGGGAGACCTTAATCTTCTCGGAATATTCAAGCCGGAAGATCTTCGCGGCAAAGATGCTTATGCGCTTTATAATACACTTTGCAGCCTTACAGGAAAAAGACAAGATCCGTGTGTCATTGATGTCTTTATATCAGCAATAAGTTTTGTTGATGGCGGTCCGGCAGTGCCATGGTGGCATTTTACGGATGAAAGAAAAGCACGGTTAAAGAAATAAGAACGAACAATTCTTGACTTTTCGTCATAGAGAATCAAGATATATCTAATAAGCAATGAGAATACACATGAAGGAGAAAATAATGAAAATTCATAATTCCCTTTGTTGGGCTATCATATTCATTCCGATTTTTGCAATAAGTACTTTTTCACAATCGGGTGAACATTTAGCGACCTTTCTACCGGACACATTGGGTGATTTTGTTGCAATAAAACCTGCGGGAAAAAAAGAGAAACACGATGAGACTAGATATGACATTGTACAAACACGTGTTCAAAGAAGTTACAAGTCCCCAAAGGGGTTAATGGCTGTCATAGCAATACTTCATGGGCAAGGAATACCTGATTATATAAAGGCGGTATTTTCAAAAAAAGGTACGCCAATCTCTATTTCAAAATATGATGCTATTATTTGGCCCAAAGGAAAGGATGACCCAATTTCAAATTCCATAACAGTTTCAGTCAAGATTCTGGACGATATGATGGTAACAATTAGAGTCCTCAATACAACTAATAAAAAGTATCCTTTATCAATTTTACAAAAATTAGATCTAAAGAACTTAAGTACCACGCGTTGATACATATGGGAGTACAAAAAAATCAACATAAATAGAAGTTTAATTAAAAGTATTGAAAGTGAAGTGAAAAGATCAATATTTGAATTGCGTTTAAAGAGCAAGACATAAATATAAATAATTCTATTATTGGTATTGGTATAAATACTGCGATGAAAGGCACAGTTAAAAAAATATGTTTGTTTACAAGCGCCATCCGATAAGCGGTTACATCCACATACTACGATTAGATAAATGTTCGAAACAATGGTTATACGAAAGAATCTGGAGCAATGCTGGTCTCTAAAGTCAAGCTCGTTCTGGACTCCAGATAATCCTGCCGCCGGACAGTGTGGAGTTACTGCACTTGTCATTCAAGATGTTTTCGGGGGAGAAATTTTGAAGACGCGACTGCCAAACGGGCAATGGCATTTCTATAATCGAATTAACAACAAAAGAATTGATTTCACGGATGAACAATTTGCCGAACCGATCACGTATCTTGATCAACCTGCGAGCCGTGCAGAAGCATTTACAGACACAAATGATGTGCAATATAAATATCTCTCTAATGCGTTTCGCAGTGTCCTAAAAATAAGAATGCGATAACCGCTAACCATCGGCAAGTTGGCAGTTGGAGGTCATGATCAGACGCACGCTTTGCAGGGACAGTATCAGGTATCCAGCTAAACGGCTTGCCCACCTGTCAGGCGGAGAATCCAAGATTTTATTCGTTGCTTTCTTTGGACGCAAAGAAAGCAACGGAAAGAAACGCTTAGAAATCGAAATGGAATTTATCTTTTTCCAATTAAAGAATTATCAAATTTATTAAAAGATAAACGCGAGCCATAGCCATTTTAAAAGGGAAGGGTCAAGTAAATTATATACTCCCGGTGCGTCCTGCATGAGCGGAATTCAGAGTTTTTTAACACTATTTCCCCCAAAAACCACTTGACAAATCAGAACCAGCTAGTTATATTGGAAACGTAAGAAACGATAATAGTTTCTTAAAAGAATAAATGAAATATTTGCATTCATTGTAATATAATCCTGTATAATCTTTAAGAAACTGATAATACCATTATAGTTTCTATCGGAGATTAAAACTATGTCCGAAAATGATGACGAAACAAGAATAATCGATGCGGCTTCCGACAGATTCATGGACGCCGGGTTCTATAAAGTTACAATGGATGAGATTGCATCGGATCTTCGAATGAGTAAAAAAACTGTCTACAAGTTCTTTCCAAGCAAAGAAACTCTCTTGAAAGCAATCGTTCATACATTTATGAGGAATGTTGAAGGAGAAGTGCAGGGCATTGTTTCTTCAAACAAACCAATTGAAGAAAAACTTACAACACTTCTTGCATTCGTCGGGAAGCAGTTGCGAAGGTTTTCACGTCCATTCATGACAGATGTTCAGCGGTTTGCACCGGCGTTGTGGAAAGAAATTGAAATATTTCGCCGCGAACGAGTGTTGAGCCAGTTGCAACAGATGTTCAGACAGGCAAAAAATGAGGGAGTATTTCGAGAAGATTTAGATCCCGACCTCTTTTATCTGGTCTTAACAACAACGATACAGGGTATTATGAATCCGCAGGTTCTCTCTCAACAGCCATTTTCAGCAGAAGAAGCCTTCAAAGGTATTTTCAGAATTCTCTATGAAGGTGCTTTTACTCAAGAAGCACGAAAACGATTTCAATTGAATAATCTCAGTCTGTCAACACATGAATCAACGAGGTATGTATGAACAAAACTCTAGCAATTCTCTTTTGTGCTGTTTTTCTTTTTGGCTGCAGCGGCAGTGATGGAACGACCATCTCGGCAACCGGAACCATAGAAGCGACGGAAATTACTCTGAGTGCTCAATCCGGCGGCCAGATTAAACGCCTCATAGCTGATGAAGGACAACTTGTCCGGGCAGGCGATACGCTCCTGATTATCGATGATACTGATTGGCGATATCAATTGGACCAAGCGAACGGCGGTTATGAAATGGCCGAGGCTCAATATAGGCTAGCCCTCAAAGGAGCACGAGAGGAAGATCTTATTCAAGCGGAAGCAAGTTTTAAAAATGCTGAAGATGATTTGAAGCGTACGGAAGAACTCTATCGTGCAAAGAGTGTCACGGAAAAGCAGCTTGACGATGCAAAAACCCGTTTTACCATTAGCCAGCAGATATGGGAAAAAACAAAACGTGGTTTGCGTCAGGAAGAAATAGATGCAGCACGCGCCCGGCGAGATCAGGCAAAGGGATTGCTCAGTTCTCTTCAAAAAAAAGTAAGTGACTGCAATGTTGTCGCTCCTATTGCCGGGAGCATCACGAAACGTTTTGTGGAGCAAGGCGAGCTTGCCGGTATTGGCACAGCACTCTATCGAATCTCAGACCTCTCAATAATGGACATTACTATTTATGTTACGGAAGCTGATCTCCCAAGAGTTCAACTGGATCAGAAAGCGGTTGTAACTATCGATGCATTTCCAAACAAAGAATATGACGGGAGAGTGGTGTTCATTTCATCGATTGCAGAGTTCACACCGAAGAATATTCAAACCAATGATGAACGGACAAAACTCGTGTTTAGTGTCAAAGTGAAAGTACCGAATCCCGACGGTTCATTGAAAGCTGGTGTACCGGCAGATGTGATATTGCACGTGGCAAAGAAATAAGGTTGTGCTTTATGGCTGATGCCGTTATTCTCGATAATGTTGTGAAGGTGTTTAACGAAGGACTGAAAGACCGTCTCGTCGCTGTGAATCATCTCTCTTTCAATATTGCGCGAGGAGAAATCTTCAGTATGGTTGGACCGGATGGCGCAGGGAAGACGACAACGATTCGGATGATGTGCGGAATCTTGACACCGACGGAAGGACGTATTTCATTATTGGGTTATGATATCCGAAAGCAGAAAAGTGAAGTAAAAAAGCACATCGGCTATCTCTCTCAGCGTTTTAGCCTTTATCAAGATTTAACTATTGACGAGAACATCGACTTCTTTGCAGAGATCCACAAGGTGCGTAAGTATGAAGACAGAAAGGAAGAACTTCTTGCTTTTACACGGCTTACGCAGTTTCGTGGCCGTCTTGCCGGACGTCTTTCAGGCGGAATGAAACAAAAGCTTGCACTTGCATGTACTCTGATCCATACACCGGATATAATCTTTCTCGATGAACCGACGACGGGAGTTGATCCGGTATCCCGCCGGGATTTCTGGAAAATATTATCAAGCCTTCTCAAATCTGGGATTACCATCGTTGTCAGCACGCCCTATCTCGATGAAGCCGAGCGAAGTACCCGCGTAGCGTTGATGAACCAAGGAAGGCTACTCAATTGCGATACGCCGGAAGCTATTAAATCATCTTTTCATTCTGAAGTGATTGAACTCGTTTGCGATAATGTACGAGCTGCTTCGGAAGTACTATTGCGATCCTTCACGCGAAAAGATATCCAGTTGTTTGGAGACCGGCTCCACATCCTGATTCAAGACGCGAAGATGAAAGAAAATGAAATTCTGAGATCGCTAAAAAAAGAACAGATTGAAGTCCACAGTTGCCGAATTATTCCGGCATCGTTGGAAGATGTATTTATTGCGAGTTTGAATAAATAATAATTTAATGAGGTTGCCATGAATTTGAAATTCTTGATGATTCCCTTTATAATAACAAGCCACGCGTTCACACAGCAGAATGTTCAGCCTCTCCGATTAGCTGATTGTATTGCGACGGCACTAGGTCAAAATCCGTCGATACAGATAAGTCAGGCAAAGGTGCAGGCAGCGGAGGCGCGTTCATCAGAGTCGACGACGGCATTGCTTCCTCAATTGAAATTAACAGGACGTGCGGAAAAATTGAGTTCAGTGGATCCATTTGGAATTAATATTCAGACATATTATTTCAATTACTCGGCTGTAATATTTCCCTCTATCACCGATAACTATGCCATGAGACTTTCCTTGCAACAACCGCTCTTTACCGGATTCAAACTTCTGAAGAACCGGGAGATGGCTGAACTGAATGCCGGTGCGATCCGTGAAGACCTCACAAAAGATCAATCGGATTTGGTTCTCAATGTCATCATTGCTTATTGGAATCTCTTCCGTGCACATAAGGTGGAAAAAGTTATTCGCCAATCGGTTGAACAAATGTCCGGGCACCTCAAAGATGTCACAAACCTCGCGAAGCAAGGTTTGGCAACAGATGCCGACGTGATGAAAGTGCAGGTGCAGTGTTCAGATGTAAAAGTAAAGCACATCGAAGCACGGAATGCCATTCGCATTGCATCGATGGCGTTGAATAGTATTCTTGGAAATTCTTTGGACTTAACGGTGATGCCGAGTGATACACCGGCAATTTTCCAGGGAACGGATGTACCGGTGCTTCAAGAAGATTTACAGGCATTGCAAAGACGTGCTCGTGATCATCGCCCTGAATTGAAATCGATGCAGTTGCGCCGCGACATGAATAGCGCAGGTGTCACTGCGGCAAAAGGGGGCTGGTATCCGCAGATATATTTTATTGCAAACTATGATTATGCCAGGCCAAACCAACGAATCGTTCCTCCAAAGGATCGATGGGATGAAACCTGGGATGTCGGTGTGACACTTCAATGGAATATTTGGGATTGGCTCGCAACACATTATCAAACCGTACAGGCACAAGCCGCCTTGCGTCAGACGGAAGCGGGGATGACGCAGCTGAATGACGCAGTGACATTGGATGTTGCACAGCAATATTTCAATGCTCAGGCAGCTAAGGAAAAAGTTGATGTTGCCTATGATGGAATGCAACAAGCACAGGAATCATACCGCATGACTTCGGAAAAATTTAGAAACGGGATTACATCTAACACCGATATGCTTGATGCGGAGATCGCACTTTTGCAGGCAAAGCTGACACATACACAATCTGTCGTCGATTGCACTCTTGCATTAGCAAAACTGAAAAGAGCGATAGGAGACAACGAGTGAAGTTGTGGATTGGCAGGAAAGAACGGATCGACAGTGCAAAATCCGACCTGGAGTACGCAGTCGTTGCCGATAGTTTGACGAAGAAATTCGGAAAATTTATCGCGGTCGATCACGTCAGTTTCAAAGTGAAACGAGGCGAGGTATTTGGTTTTCTCGGGCCGAATGGCGCCGGAAAGTCGACGACTATTCGAATGCTTTGCGGACTTCTTTTGCCAACCGAAGGCGCGGCGAGTGTTGATGGGTTCGATATTGCGAAACAATCCGACGATGTCAAAGCACATATCGGGTACATGTCACAGCGATTCTCTTTATATGAGGATCTTTCAGTCGAACAGAACATTAACTTCTATGGCGGTATTTACGGCCTTGAAGGTAAACATTTTGAGGAACGTAAGCGTTGGGCGATTGAGATGGCTGGATTGACCGGTAAAGAAACAATGCTGGCTCAAACGCTTTCAGGCGGCTGGAGGCAGCGGTTGGCGCTGGGATGCTCTATTCTGCACGAGCCGCCAATTTTATTTCTTGACGAACCGACAGGCGGCGTCGATCCGGTATCGCGGCGCAACTTTTGGGATTTGATTTATGATTTGTCGCACCGCGGAGTCACCGTGTTTGTCACCACGCATTATATGGATGAAGCGGAACATTGCAATACGATTGGACTGATTTATAACGGAAAACTTATCGCCACTGGTTCCCCAACAGAATTAAAGCATAACCTTGATCGGTATTCTATCTTTGAAGTTCAGTGCACGCAGCCTGTGGATGCAATGGAGCTGCTGAAGGAGCAATCATGGACAGCGGAAACATCGATTTTTGGATCGGCATTTCATATCAGTACGTTCAATGAGCCTGATACCGAGAAAAAAATTAACCTGCTGCTGGCGAAGAATAAGATTCAGACAGAGAGAATCGAAAAAATTATTCCTTCACTCGAAGATGTCTTTATTCACATGATTGCCGAAGAAGATGCACGGAAGGACGGAAATATTCATTTATGATAATAAAATCTTCTCTGAATATTCTTCCTATTGTGCGTAAAGAGTTTCGCCAGATCATTCGAGACAAGCGTATTCTTGGCGTTTTATTGTTCTTTCCTGCGCTGATGTTGTTTGCGTTTGGGTATGCCTTGAACTTCGATGTAAAAAATACAAGGATGGCAGTGTATGACGAAGATCGAAGCAGTGCGAGCAGAGATTTTATTCAACAATTTTTTACTTCGGAGTATTTTGTGAAAGTTCAAACGCTATCAAGCAAAGCAGAGATTAACGATTTGCTTGATGGAGAAAAAGTTCGTGTCGTGTTAGTTGTGCCTTCTTCGTTTTCGAAAGACATTCAACGGGGAAAATCTGCATCTGTTCAAGTCATCGTCGACGGAGCTAACTCCAACGCAGCAGCGACTGTTCTGGGATATATCAATGCCATGATCCAGCAGTACTCACTCAAGATTATGGCTGAGTCGTTTATGAGAATAGGGGGACAGCAAATCAATTTGCCAATCGATTTTCAGCCGCGGGTGTGGTATAATCCGGAATTAAAGAGTGCAAAGTTTTTAGTCCCGGGGCTTATCGCTTTTATTCTCATGATAACAACAGTGGTTTCCACAGCACTCTCGGTCGTTCGCGAGCGTGAACTTGGCACCATGGAACAAATTATGGTCTCGCCTATTAAACCTATTGAATTGATACTTGGCAAAACCATACCGTACATTATTATTTCTCTTATCGCAACACTAGTAATTTTATTTTTGGGATATATCTTGTTTGATGTGAGCATCAAAGGAAGTATTTTTCTCCTATCCGTGATGACAATCCTTTTTCTCATCGGTGGATTGGGAGTCGGGATGTTGATTTCGACGCTCGTAGAAACACAGCAGCTTGCTTTCATGATTGCAGTGATCGTTTCGATGCTTCCGACGTTTATCCTTTCGGGATTTGTTTTCCCGATCCGCAATATGCCGGCGATTATTCAAGGAGTCACGTATCTCATTCCAGCAAGATATTTTCTTGTCGCCCTGCGAGCCATTATCTTAAAAGGAGCAGGACTCAGTGCTTTCTGGGATCAGGCGATCTTTCTTGCGATCTACGCTGCAATGATGATCGGAATTAGTTCGCTTCGTATGCGGAAATTTCTTGCGTGAGGCAGTGGAAATGAAAATCATTCTCCATATTATAAAAAAAGAGTTCATACAGTTTCGCCGGGACAAAAAAATGTTCATCGTAAGCTTTTTTGCGCCGGTATTCCAGTTGCTTGTCCTTGGATATGCCGCGACATTCGATGTCAGTAAGATTCCCATGATTGTCTGCGATTTTGATCATTCGTTGTCGAGTCGATCTTTGGTACGGAATTTCACCAGCACAGAATATTTCAGAGTTATGGGATATTACGACAAAACCTCCGAAATCGACAATCAATTGGATAACGGGCATGCGTCGATCGCGGTTGTCATTCCAAGAGGATTTGGAAAAAAAATAGGCGCCGGCCAATTTGCACCGCTTCAAGTTATTGCAGACGGTACGGAAACAAGCTCGGCAACGATCGGCCTCAATTATGCGTATATCATTATGAGCACGTATTCGCAAAATATTGTTTTGGAATCGCTCATCAAACGTGGTTCCGTTCTAATGCCGGCACGCTTATCAACGGAATTTCGCATTTGGTACAATCCAGATCTGAAAAGCCGCAATTTTATGGTGCCCGGAGTACTTGGATTGCTTCTCATGGTGATGACGATGATTCTGACATCGCTGGCAATCGTTAAGGAAAAAGAACTCGGCACACTCGAACAGCTTGTCGTCACGCCCATCAAACCGTATCAACTTATTATCGGAAAGCTTACGCCATTTTTTGTTATCGGAGTCATCGATGTTATCCTCGTTGTTTCCTTCGCTTCGTTAGTTTTCAACCTTCCGGTGAAAGGCGGTGCGCTGCTGTTGCTTGGATTGAGTCTAATTTTCTTAATGACCACCCTCGGGCTTGGACTTTTCATCTCTACCATCTCACGCACGCAGCAGCAGGCAATGATGACTGCGATCTTCTTCTTTATGATGCCGATGGTTTTTTTCTCCGGCTTTGTTTTTCCTATTGAGAATATGCCGGCCATTATCCAATATGTATCCTATCTCTTGCCGCTGCGTTATTATTTTGTTATCGTGCGCGGATTGTTCCTCAAAGGAGTCGGTATGAACATCCTATGGACTCAGGCACTGGCATTGTTGATATTCGGAAGTGTCATTTTAAGCTTGAGCGTGATGCGATTTCAGAAAAGACTAGGATAAAAATCCTATTATTTAAAATACACATTATCTTCTCGTTCCCAAAGTCTCTTTGGGAATGTGCACGCGTTGCGACTTGGCAAGACTTCCGATTTCTCCTGAAGAATTTGCAAGAAAAGAAATCGGAAGTCTTTCAATGTGGAATGGCAAACATCCTTGAAAATCATTGAAAATTTATCTAAGATTGTGATGCAATACGGTAGGTTATTTTTACGCCAATGGTTTTTATCTAATTGTGGGGAACCATACATGCAAACTCAAACAAAGGATGCCACGAAAACTATTCTTCTTAACTAAAATACAGTTGTATATTGCCATGATGAAAACCAACGAAGTCCTACTTATACATCGTATGCTTCTTGTAAAATAATGGAAGCAGGATAAGACCAATGAAAAAGATTGCTATTACACTTTTACTTTTAATTACAGCTACTCATGTCTATTCACAAATCGATACAACACGAAAAGATTTTTTCCCTTTACATGTTGGCGACATCTGGCAATATAGAGATGAAGTTAATAAACTTGCCATACAGCGAGTAGTTGGAGACACTATTATTGCTGGAAAGAGATATTTTCTCCTTATACATTCATTACGTACTTCAAGTGGTGTGACTAGAGTAGACTCACAAATGCGAGTGATATTTAATGGAGGAGGAGGGATATTTAGACTTGGAGAACGAGACAGTACAATATGGCCGGTATCTTATACATTTTGGGGATTGCCTACACCACAACCCCTTGTTCGTTATAATGGTATAACAACCATGAGCGTTTTTGGTACACAAAGAGATGTAATGCAATTCGATTTTGGTGGTACTCCTGCCGCTCCCTATGACACCTTATGGGGATTTGGTGCATTATTAGCGAAAGGGATAGGTGTAATACAAGAGCAGTACTACGAAGGAGAATATTATACTTTACAAGGTGCTATTATTGAGAGTGTTCAATACGGGACGATAGTTTCGGTTAATGAAATCTCTACCATCATCCCTCAACAAATAACACTTTACCAGAACTATCCAAATCCATTTAATCCACGAACAAAAATCCGATATGAGATTCCCCATGGTAATTATGCATCATTGAAAGTATATAATCTTCTTGGCCAAGAGATTGCAATATTAGCAAATAATTTCCATCAAGCAGGTAACCATGTAATCGGGTTTGATGCGTCACACCTTAACAGTGGTATGTATATATATGTTCTTCAAATGGGAGAAACGAAACTTGTAAAGAAAATGCTTCTCTTAAAATAATAAATAGTAAAAATCAACAAACATTTCTCATTCTCTGCGTGAGCCTTTTTTTTGTATTCAAAATGCCAATACTCAAGATATGTCTAGCAAGACTTCCGATTTCTCACAATGAATTCGCACTGGAAGAAATCGGAAGTCTTGCAATGTTTGACAGAGTTTGAACTATCAAATAATTATCCGAACCCCTTCAACCCGTCAACGGTCATCAATTTCCATTGCCTAATGTAGAGACACAATACATTGTGTCCTTAAAACTAAATGATATGCTTGGCAAAGTGGTGGCAACATTAGTAGATGGTATGAAGAACGTAAAATATTATTCAATAACATTTGATACGTCTCGCTTAGCGAGCGGAGTCTATTTTACGAGATTCCGCAGGATGGCAAACAGCCGTTCACCAAGACGATGAAAATGCTGCTGACGAAATGATTACGCCGCTAGCACTTCGCTATTTGTTTGGTGGAATGCAAGTGCTCCTGCATACAGGATCAAATAGTATAAGGAAGTAAAAAAAGATAAAGCCGGGTTCTAGAAGTATGGAATCGGGCGTTATAATTTTAAGTTTTATGAAAGCTCCGGAAGAATCTTTCCTTGAAGCTTATAATTGCTTGCCAGAAGAGAGTTTTGTATTTTATATGCAATTGATAATTATAAAGCGATTTATTTTCTGAAACCGTATGACCAAGCAGAAACAGGATATTCCTCAGTTAAAAATACTCATTGTCGATGATATGGCTTCGATGCGCATATTGGTAACGGAGTATCTTCGGCGAACCGATCATGTTGTTGTTGTGGGAGAAGCCAGCACCGGAGATGAAGCACTCGCTCAGGTTCAAATGCACTCTCCCGATATCGTCTTGATGGATATCAGCCTTGCCGGGGTCAGCGGTATTGCAATAACCCGAAGAATCAAATCTAGTTTTCCGCATATACGTGTTTATCTTTTTTCGGCTTACGACGTGGATGAGTATCGCGATTTGAAAAATGATTCCCCTGGTGATGGGTTTATTCAAAA
>Ga0182021_10006873_pt1 | contig 13510 bp, 10 predicted proteins | sample 612E3MmetaG_FD_120493 | JGI IMG/M metagenome (GOLD analysis project Ga0182021, IMG submission 120493) | Permafrost microbial communities from Stordalen Mire, Sweden - 612E3M metaG (Illumina Assembly) | ecosystem: Environmental > Terrestrial > Soil > Wetlands > Permafrost | place: Sweden...
CACCCTCTCGGGAGTGTATGCGGTGGTATTACTCACGGCGGGCGCCCCCGACGCATCGCCAGCCTGCGGCGACCAGGACGATCCGATTTCGGCCATCAAGAACCAGGTTCGGGCAGCCCAGACCGAGGGAGTGCCGACCTGTGTCTACTCCTTACCCGGCACCGGCACGGCGCGAGATTTGCTGGTCAATATCGCCAAGATCGGCGCGCCCGGGAGCAGCTACCCCGATGCGGAACCTCCGTGGTACTGCTTCTGGGATTCTGACCAGGGTGCGAATTCGACAGAGGAGCTGGAGGCCGGACTGCGGTGCATTCTCGAGGGCTATAGCCCGACGGACAATGAGTGCATCGGCTACGCCAGGGACTTTCCCCGGACTTGCTTTCTCCAGCTTGGCATTGACTTTCAAGGGGCGGACCCCGCCAATGCCACCGCCGAGGTGACGGTCGGGGTGGAGATGCCGCGCACCATGCCTCGGGCCGATTGTTCGCTGGCCGGGGCGAATGGTTGGGATCTTACGCCCGACATGAAATCGGTGACCTTTTGCGGGCAGTCCTGCGACGACTACCTGGCCTCGCTCAATTTCACCCTCACCTTCGGCTGCAAGGACGACTAGTCTCGACGCTCTCCACCCCACGTTCCCGCAGGATAGCCGTGAACCCCTCCACGAACCGCGAGTCTCGATCGTGGACTAGGTACCTCGCGTGCCACAGAAAGCCGTCTACCGGGTCGGTCAGGTTGCGCGCCATCCGCTTTCTCCACTCACCATCGGGGTCCACGCGTGTCCCCGCGATCTCCCCGGCGCGCGTCTTCAGCGAGATGACGAGGAAGACCAGGTAGCGAACCGTTCCTCCGAGTCCCAGAGCCTCGACCGCAAAGAAGTCGCACCCATGGAGCGAGTCCCAGTGCGCCTTGATGAACCGCTTCCAGGTTCACTTCTTCTCCCGCTCCGGCGCTGGCGCGATGCCGGCCGCAGCCAAGATCTCCGGCACCGTGGTACGCCCGATCTCGATCGCTAGACCGATCCGCATCGCATCCCTGATCTTGGTGTACCCCAGGCAGGGTTGGCCTTGGCCATTTCTACGACGAGCTTGCGGACATCCTTGGGCTTGGGAGGCCGGCGCCTCCGGTGGCGGCGTCAAGTTGCTCCCGGCGGATGCGCCCCTCTTCCTCCACGTAGTCGAGCTTCCGCCGCAGCCGGTCGTTGATCGCGGGACAGCGAGCGAGGGGAGCGCGTGAGTCCTCCCATCGCGGCCAGGTTGTGCTAACTCTAGCGGGCCGTGGCAGACGCCGTCATCGTCTTCGACAAGGTCCACAAATCCTACCGCGACGTGAAAGCCGTCGACGGGATCAGCTTCGACGTGGCGCCCTCGACGTGCTTCGGCTTGCTCGGGCGCAACGGCGCCGGCAAGAGCACCATCATGCAGCTCATCTATCGCAAGGCCGAGCGCGACCCGACGCCGCCTGGAACCATCTCGGTGTTCGGCTTCGATCCCGAGCGCGACGAGCTTGAGATCAAGTGCCGTTCCGGCGTGGTGCCCCAGGACGACAATCTGGACGAAGAGCTGAACGTGAGCCAGAACCTGCGCATCTTCGCCCGGCTCTACGGCATCCCCGCCAAGCGAGCCGAGTCCCGCATCGCCGAGCTGCTCGAGTTCATGGAGTTGCGCGAGAAAGCCAACGCCAGCATCCGTGAGCTGTCGGGCGGCATGAAACGCCGACTGGTCATCGTGCGGGCCCTGCTCAACCAGCCGCGCCTGCTCATTCTCGACGAGCCGACCACCGGTCTCGATCCGCAAGTCCGCCATACCATCTGGGACAAGCTGCGCCAGCTCAAGCGCGGCGGTCTCACCATCATGCTGACCACGCACTACATGGAAGAGGCCTTCCAGCTCTGCGACGATGTCCTCATCATCGAAAATGGCAGGGCGGTCGTGCGGGGCAACCCCAAGCTGCTCCTCGGCAGTCACATCGAACCGTACGTCCTCGAGTTGACCGACGTGAAGCTGGCGCCGCAAGTCCTCGCACGCCTGCCCGCGGGAACCGCGCGCGTCGAACCTTCGGACGAATCGGTGCGCGTCTACGCCACCGACTACGCCGTCTTGAAGGCGGTGGCCGACGAGCTACCGCCGGGCGACCACCACTTGCGCCCGAGCACCCTCGAAGATGTTTTCCTCAAGGCGACCGGCCGGAGGCTCGATGCCCGCCAGTGACATTCGTCCGCCACGGCTCGCGGCGCGCCTGTACAGCGTCTGGTTCCGCCACATGCGCGTGTACACCCGCAACCTCTTCAGCAACGGGCTGCCACCCTTTCTCGAGCCCGTCATTTTCCTGGTCGGCATCGGGCTGGGCCTTGGCCGCTACATCGCCACGATGGATAGCATCCCCTATCTCGTCTTTCTCGCCACGGCGCTACCCGTGACCTCGGCCATGTTCACGGCTTCCTACGAGTGCACCTTCGGCACCTTCGTGCGCCTGGATTTCCAGAAAGCCTACGACGGCATGATCGCCGCCCCGGTTACCGTCAACGACCTCTTCGTCGGCGAGATCCTGTGGGCGGGCAGCAAAGGTCTCTTCTTCAGCGCCTGTGTCGTCCTGGTCATCTCCCTCTTCGGCGCCATGCCCATGCCGATGGGCTTGCTCGCGGTGCCCATTGGCTTTCTGACCGGGGCCATGTTCGGCGCGCTCGCGCTGGTCGTGGCCTCCTTCGTCCGAAACATCAATCACTTCAACTTCTATTTCACCGGGTTCCTCTCCCCGATGTTCTTCTTTTCGGGAACCGTGTTTCCCATCGACAGCCTGCCGCGCGCCCTGCGCCCCTGCGCCGAGATTTTACCCCTGACCCACGCCATCCGCCTGGCGCGCTCACTGGCCATTGCCCGCTTCTCGCCCGTGCTGCTCGCCGATCTCGCCTTCCTGGCCGTGGTGACCCTGGTGGCCGGCTATTACGCCATCCACCGGCTGCGGCGGCGGATCGTGATGTAGTCGTGCCGAACAAGCTTCACAGGCAGGTCGTGGTCATCGGCGGCGGCTTTGGCGGCCTGGCGGTAACCCGTGCGCTGGCGCGCACGGCGGTGCAGGTGACGCTGGTCGATCGACGCAACCACCACCTCTTCCAGCCGTTGCTCTATCAGGTGGCCATGGCCGGGTTGTCGCCGGCCGAGATCGCAGTCCCCATCCGCAGCGTGCTGCGCCGGCAGAAGAACGCGCGCGTCTTGCTTGCCGATGCGATCCGTATCGATACCGCCACCCGGCGGGTCGTGCTGCGCGAGGCGCCACCGCTGGCCTACGATTTTCTGGTGGTGGCGACGGGGGCACTGACCAGCTATTTCGGGCACGAGGAGTGGCGCGACGTCGCGCCCGGGTTGAAGGACATCGAGGACGCGGTGGACATTCGGCGGCGGGTCCTGCTGGCCTTCGAGGCCGCCGAGCGGGAGCCTGATGCCGAAGCGCGGCGCCGCCACCTGACCTTCGTCGTCATCGGCGGCGGCCCCACCGGGGTCGAGCTGGCCGGAGCCATCGCCGAGCTGGCGAGCTACGTCCTGGCCCGCGATTTCCGCGCCATCAACCCGGAGAGCACTCGGGTCGTCCTGCTCGAGGGCGGGCCGCGCATCTTGAACACCTTCGCGCCTCAACTTTCCGACCGCGCCTTGCGCAGCCTGGCCGGCATGGGTGTCGAGGTCCGCACCGATGCCCTGGTCACGCAGATCGACGACGACGGCGTCCTGCTCGGCGGCGAGCGTATCCGGGCCGGCACCGTGCTGTGGGCCGCCGGGGTGGCCGCCGCTCCCCTGCCCCAGGATTTGCCCGCGCCCGTGGATCGGACGGGCCGGGCCCTGGTGGAGCGCGACTGCTCGCTGCCGGGGCATCCCGAGATCTTCTGCATCGGTGACGCCGCCGCGTTCGTTCCCGCGGCCGGCAAGAACCCGCTGCCCGGCGTGAGTCCCGTGGCCATGCAGCAAGGACGCTTCGTGGCCCGGCAGATCGGCCGCCGCATCGACGGCCGCCCCATGGCAACCTTCGTCTATCGCGACAAGGGCTCGATGGCGACCATCGGGCGCAGTCGCGCCGTGGCCGAAATCGGCAAGGTCCGCTTGAGCGGCTTTCTTGCCTGGCTGATCTGGCTGCTAATCCACATCTACTACCTGGTCGATTTCCGCAATCGCACCTTCGTCATCATCAACTGGGCCTGGTCCTATCTGACCTACCGGCGTGGGGCTCGCTTGATCACGGGTCGCGACCAGAGCAAGCGAAGCACCAGCGACGGTCGCGTGCCGTAAGAGGAATCTACTTTTTGCGCTGCTTGGCCGGCTTGCGCGTGGGCTTGGCGGCCATGGCCCACACGCCGATGGCGGCGCCGCTGGGATCGGTGAAGATGCCGATGGCGCCCATGTCGCCGATTTCCATGTAGTCGACGAGGATCTCGGCGCCCAGCTTGCGCGCCTTGGTGACCGTCTTCTTGACGTCGTCGACTTGCACATAGGGCAACCACATCGAGGGCGCCTCGGGCATGGGCTTCTTCTGCATCCCGCCCCCGGCGCCGCCCTTGCCGACGTCGATGCCCGTGTAGCCGAGCGACAGCGTGCTGATCTTCCAATCGAAGAGCTTGAGGTAGAATTTCTTGGCCTTGCCGACGTCGTCGGTATTGAGCTCTACGTGAACGAATGGGTTTCCCATGATTGATTTCTCCTGGCAAGCCGCGGCAAAAGCGTTGCTTCACACCGCGAGCGTATCTGAGGTTAGCGCAACCCAAGCTGGACGCCAGCGTCCTGCCGTGACGATTGGCCGCACGCTCACGAAACCGGCAGGGGCAGCTTCAGCATGAGTCCGCCGGTGAAGACGAACCCCATCCCCACCACCGCCTGCGCGCGCAGGAAGGGAAATAGGGGGAATGCCCAGGGACGGGCGCCGGCGTGGGCGTAGTTGCCCCAAAGGGTCGCCTGGCCACCGTAGCGAGGCACCTCGCCCGTGACATCGATGACGAATCCGGGGTGGAACATCTGGCCTTTGCCGTCGCGGTCTGGGGAGTAGACGCCATCGAGAAAGGCGGTGTAGGCACGCAAAACCGCCATGCGCAATGTGCGTGGGTTATCACTGTCCGACGGCGGCATCGAGGTTGCTCTGGTCAAAGCCCGCCGGGATGAGTCCCGCCTCTCTGACCACGCGAACGTCGGGTAGCTGCGGGATGGTTGCCCTGGGCGATTGGTCGCGAAGGAAACCGGCAAGCTCGCGGTCCGTCTCGCGGATGTGATAGATGAGCCAGTCCTCAAGCATGAAGTAGATGGAGAGCTTGCTCACATTGCGTCCCCCTTCGCGCTTGGAGTGCGCCACGATCGCGGCGCACTCGCGGCGAAGACGGTCGTGGAGCTCCTTGTGGAAGCGAGCTCCGGAGTATCTAGTATCGGCCATCGCGGCCTCTTCGGCAGCGAAGTGATCGATGACGTAGCTGGCAAAGAACGAGACGGCGTGCCGGAATAGCGCCGGGTTCACCCCAAGATCGGGCATCTGGAGCACATCGTTGGCCAGACCGAACAGCACCCGGTGTTGGGCATCGATTTCGGTCACTCCGGTGATGAGATCGGGCGTCAGCTCGAATTGGTGCATGGTCTTGCCTCTTGGCGCTGTGCCAGCTGATTTGTGGTGGGGTGGCGCTTCCACGGCCTTTTTTGCCCGACGTGCGTCGGGAAGAAAACACAGGGATTCGGTGGGTCAAGGCAGCCTGGGTGGCTGCTCTGCTCCCAAGCTAGCAAATCCGGGACCACCTTGAATCGCCGCGGGGGAGCCCGCGAAACCCGGCCGTGCATCGGCGATGAGGTGGCTTTGACGCGCGACCAGCGTCGGCCCGCCGACGATCTCCCAAGACCCCCGTGCCACCGAACGTCGGCTGACCGTCGCTTCTGGCGGAAGCGGCCGGCTTTCCGCCACTTTGGGTTGGTCGCGCGATTGCAGTGAAGAGCACCCGGAGGATCATGATGGCTGAGCTCACAAAGCACCGCGAAATGGGAGCTGCCGGCGCGCAGACGCTTGGAATACTGTGTTTCCTGGCGCTCGCGGGGATGAACGTCGGCGGTTGCGCCACCGGTGGGGTGCTCGAATACCAGCCCTTGGAGCAAGCGTCCACGGCGTCAGTCGCGGCTCGCTGGCAGGCCTTGCAGGCGCTGGTGGGGAAAGAGGATTGGAGGGTTGTTTCGGGCGACCGCCAGAAGGGCACACTGGAAGCGCTGGTGCCCACTGCGGACGCGGAAGGAATCCGCGACCGAATCAAGATCACGCTGCTTGCCGAGACGACCGTGGTCGAGGTGCGCAGCGAGATCCAGTCGGCAGGCGTCTGGCACATGACTCCGTTCCGCTGCCCAAGCTACCACTACTTCCGTGAAGCGAACCTCGTAGCTCTGCTCGATGGAGCGCCGTCCTTCGACGCGAACGTGGCGTTCCAACGGCCAACGCTGACTCTCGCGCGGCGGTAGTAGCCCTGAGCGGAGAGGATCAGGCAGAAGCGCGGTTTTCCGATCGCGCTGGGCGCGATCGACCCATGTGGTCAAGATGAACAGAATCAGGTGCCTGCACAGAGATAGCCCCGCGCTCGGCGAGATCGCTGCCCCGCACTTTTTGAAGATCCGCTCCAATACTAGGGGGAGGTCGTGGTGATATTCACCGAGCCAGCCGTGAGCGAGCCAGAGCTGGCCTTCAACGTAACCGTTCCGGCGGTGGTCGTGGACTGAACGATCGCCATCAGCTTGCCGCTGAACGCAGCATGCGATGTGCCTTTGTAGGAATCGTGGTTTGTGGAGTCTCCAGCATCGAGGCCCACGAGGGCTCCAGCACCGCTGATCGTGAAATCGACTTTGTTGTTGGCTTGGGGAACGACGACTCCCTGCGCGTCGACGATGTCCACCTCGACGTAGGCCAGGTCGCTACCATCCGCCGTGATGGACGCGCGGTCAGCCTTGAGAGCCAAAGCTGCCGCCGCCCCGGCGGTCTGCACGGTATCGGTCGCGACGACCGCGCCACCCTTGGTGGCTTTGGCCTGAAGCGTGCCCGTGGCAAATGGGACCGACCACTGAGCGTGGGCGGTCGTGGCTGAGATAGTCTTTGAACCCTGGGACTTGTCGTTGAGGAAGAGCTCGACACTGTCCGCATTGCTGTAGACCCAGACAGTCACGGACTGCCCGGCCGTCCAACTCGTCCAGTCCATGGGTACGACGTGGACCATGGTGGGCCCAGCGGCGTTCCACTTGCTCTTGTAGAAATAGAAGATGTCCTTCGGGAAGCCTGCCGTGTCGATGGCGCCAAAATACGAGCTCTTGGACGGCCAGCCGTACGGCGTGGGCTCGCCAATGTAGTCAAAGCCGGTCCAGAAGAACTCGCCGGCAATGTAAGCGTCCGCGTTGACGGTCTGCCACGAACTCTCGGCGCTCGTCCCCCAGGACACCACGCTGTTGTCGTAGGACGAGCACTGGTTGTCGCTGGATGACAGGATATTCGTTGTGACCGGCGTCTTGTAGACGTTTCGACTCCTGACGGCGGAGGACGTCTCGCTGCCGAAGAGCTTCCACGTCGGATTGCTCGAGTGCGTCCCGGCATACGAGTACGGAGCGTAGTTGAGGCCGACCACATCTTCCAGGGGAGCTGTCGCGGCGCCGGTGGCACCGGAGGCAAAGGCTTGACCGATCACGCGCGTGGTGTCCTTGGCCTTAACCGCCGTGATGAGGGATTGTGCGACGGTGGCGTTGTTGTCATCGGGAATCTCGTTTCCAATGCTCCAAATAATGATGCCTGGGTGGTTGCGATCGCGCATCACCATGTCGCCGATATCGGTCTTGGACCACTGGTTGAAGAAACGTCCGTAGTCGTACGTGTTCTTGCCCTGGTCCCAACAGTCGAACGCCTCATCCATCACGAGAAGACCCATACGATCGGCCATATCGAGGAACTCGGGCGCGGGCGGGTTGTGTGACGTGCGCAGCGCATTGGTGCCCATGTCCTTGAGCATCTGGAGCCGCTTCTCGATGGCTCGGTTGTTCACGGCAGCGCCGAGGGCGCCGAGGTCATGGTGATTGCACGTGCCGTTGAGCTTCACGCTCTGACCATTGAGCGTAAAGCCCTTGTTTGCATCGAACGCGAAGGTGCGAATTCCGAAGGGCGTCGTATACGTATCAACCACGGCACCCCCGACCGACACGGTTGTCACCACGGAGTAGAGCGCCGGCGAAGAGGTTGACCACAGCTTGGGATTGGACACGGTCGCGGTGTGCGTGACGTCGGCGGTCTTGCCGGCGGTCACGGACGTCGCCGCGGAAGAGCCTTTGCCCACCTCTGCTCCGGAGGCATCTCGAACCGAGCTCGCCACGGTCACCGATTGGTCGGTGGTGGCGTCGTTCTGGACCGTCACCGCGATGTTCACCGTGGCGCTCGTGCTCGAGACCTGCGGCGTGGTCACGAACACACCGGTGTAGGCAACGCGAACCGGGTTCACGGTCTTGAGCCAGGTGTGACGGTAGATGCCGCTTCCCGAGTACCAGCGGCTGCTCGGCTGCTGGTTGTTGACCTTGACCGCGAGCACGTTCGACGCGCCCGACTTGGCGTTGGTGCCTAGATCACATTCGAAGGAGGAAAACCCGTAGGGACGGGCGCCGATTTGGGTGCCGTTGAGGTAAACCGTGCTGTCCATGTATACGCCGTCGAACTGGACAAAGACTTTTTGTCCCGAGCTCGCGGCTGGCAACGTGAAGGTCTTTCGGTACCAGCCCGTGCCCCCATCGAGGTAGCCACCACCACCCCCGGCCTTTGAGCCTTGGTTGAACGCCAGCGATATGCTCCAGTCATGGGGAACGTCCAAAGAGGTCCAGGCCGAGTCGTCGAAAGTCGTGGCCTGCGCGCCAGTCACGTCGCCGAGGTGGAACTTCCATCCTTGATCGAAGCTCACGGTGCTTGATCGGGCGCCGTCGTAGTTGTTCACAAGCTTCGCGGACGAGCTGCTCGAACCGCCTGCGCCACCGGAGCCGCCAGAGCTGGCACCTCCAGAGGCCGCTGTCCCGCCCGTTCCAGTGCCGGACTGGCCTCCTGTCGCAGCGCCTCCAGCTCCGCTGCCGCCTCTCCCGCCTGTTCCTGTCCCACCCGCTCCCGTGCCGGACTGGCCTCCCGCTGTCGCCCCTCCAGCTCCGCCACCCCCTCTGCCGGCCAGTCCCGACCCACCGACTGCGGTTCCTGCTTGACCTCCCGCTGCCGCCCCTCCAACTCCGCTACCGCCTGCTCCCGTCCCGCCCGATCCCGTGCCTGCCTGGCCTCCCGCCGCCGCACCTCCGGTTCCGTTGCCAGTCTTACCGGCCGTGCCTCCGCTGCCGAGGGTTCCCGTGTTTCCACCACTCGCTCCCGGACCAGAGCTGCCGCCGGATCCGTTGTTGCTCGGGTGACTACTGGTCCCGCAGGCCGGGAGACAAAACATGCTCACAAGTAGGGCGGCGCCTCGTCGCGACAAGACTGAACTTCTCATGATCGTCCTCTTTGTTGTGTGGAGGTATTCGGCTTCGTGGCCATGAAGAGTGACCGCAACCGGCGAATAGAACCGGCACGGCCACCCGTGATCCACGATTGCTATCGCCAGCTACTGACAGAGACTTCATGCAGGCAGTGGAGGCAGCCACGGAAGTCCGTCTGGTTGACCGCACGATGCCCCCAGATTTGACCATCGCATCTCCAAGAGGGCGTCTGAAAAGTGCCAGATGGCCGTTTTTGAGCGTAGTACAAGGTAGTCGGGAAGGCCGCGAAAAGCCCTGGGTATAGGGATACTTTGGGGGAAAGTCCCGTGTAGGTCCCTGTAGTTGACGTAATGCTTCTTATCGGACACTTGCTGCGGATGCGTTTTGGTCAAGGCAAAATGGCGCTTAAAATGCCTATCCACCCCTTCGGCTTCACGCTGGCGAGGAAGGCTCGGGCCTCGGGGCCGAAGGTCCCGCCGGATATGAAAACGATCTTCGGCACGAGCTCGGGCAGCTCCCGCTGAGTCCGGGATGCCGCGGACTAGTTCGCCCAGAGCCAATGGCACGGGCCTCCGCACGAAACGGACCACCCTGAAACGAACAATGACCCCAAGCAAATGCCTGTTACCTGACTTCGCGCCGGAACGAGGCACCTGCTCACGGAGATGATGGTCGTAGGCACGGCGCGCCGATGGCGCGGCCGACATGACTGGCGTCAATAGTCCGTAACGATCTGCTCGGGGCAAATCTGGTTATTGGACAGGCACGGGAAGGTCAGGCCACCCACGGCGGCAAGAATGCAATTCAGAACTTCGGAGTCGGTGCCACCGTCGGCTGTTGCGCGTACGTCGACGACGGTACCGTTGCCATCGAGGACGACGGCGTAGCCGGCGCCGTAGCCGGCCGGGCTGCAGGACGAAATTGCGCGCACCAACTTGGCGTCGTCTTGATTCTCGACCGTGGTGTACAGGGAGCAACCACTGGTATCGAGTCCCTGCAAAGCGGCGCTCGCGGCGTCCGCCAATTCGGAGAAGCGGGCGGTGGTGTTGCCGTCACAAGGGCGGACGGTAATGTTAGTGGACAGGCCGAAGGTTGCAGCGTTCTGTCCGATGTAACCGGAGATGTAACCGGAAAAGCATGGCACGGCGGCAACAACGCGATCCACTGCACTTTGCGCGATTGCGGTGCCGCAACTCGGAATCGCGATTTCGGCATCGGCCAGCGTCAAAGTGTCTTGCATCACGGCCGCGTCTTGCCTCGACGCCCTCGGTGAGGCACAACCAGGGCTCGCCGACGCGAAGAGGAAGAACAAGCTCGATGCTGCCACCGCGACTACGGGCGAGAATCTCCGTTGGGTCACGCCGAGCGCGCGATGAAAGTCCACCTCGAATTGCTCGATTTCGGTATCGAACAGAGCAGCCAGTTCTGCCAGCTCGCCGATGAGATCGCCCACCTGCTGGCGGTCGAGCGAGCTGCGCGCCACCTCCAGCGCCTTGTGCAGCGCCATGGCAGCAAGGCGGCTCAATCGCGAGCCCAGGTCTTCCAGCGTCCGAGCCGTGTCGCCGGCCTCGACCTTCAGTCCCAGGCGGCGAGCTACCGCCAGTTCCGTGTGCAACTCATGTAGGCGCTGGACCAGGCTGTGATTGCCGAAGACTTCCATGCGAATCCGCACTGAAAGCTCGGCGAATCTCTGCGCGACGGGATCGGCGAGGAAGTAGTCCCAGCGCAGGGGATTGCCGCGAAGCCGCCCCTCTGCGAGGAGGCGCCGGAAAAGCACGGTGCCGTGGTAGGCCTTCATGTGGGTAGCTTCGAAAAGGCCGTGCTCGATGCCATCGAGGAAGCGCAGTCCCTCTTCGATCGAGGAAGCGGTCGAATAGGGATGGACGAGCATCAGGTTGCTCATGGTGGCCACGCCGCATGCATCGAGCTCACGCAACATCGAGAGCGCGTGCGCGGGCCGGCAACTTCGCTTGAACAGCTTGCCTTGTTCGGCGCTCGGGAACTCGACGCCGACATAGCAGCGTGCGAGGCCGACTTGGGCGAATTTGTGGACGATGTCTCGGGTCATTCGCTCCGCTCGCAGCATGCAGCCCGTGGCAAATGCGGGTGTGCGGGCGGCCGCAAGGCGAAGCTGCAGCTCCGAGAGCCAGGCCACTGCGTCTGGTTCGCGAGAGGGCAGAGGGTGCTCGTCGACGAAATACAGGTAGCCGTGGCCCGCGCGGGCAAGCTCGTCCATCTCGACAGCGACATCGGCCACGCTCCGCCGACGAATTCCACCGACACCCGCAGCGGCGAGTTGCTGCTTGGAGTGTCCCCCGCGCAGCCCTTCCTCGACTTCAGCTTCCTGCAGGGCTGCCGGACCGCAATAGCTGCAACGGCCGGCGCAGCCGCGGGTGGCAGACAGATGGGCCGCCTTGCGGCCGAGAATGCGCATGCCGTCGTGTCGAACCGGCGCAAGTTGCATCGGCAGTGGATTCAAGACGTCGGCGGGCGGACCGTCGCCGGCTCGGGTCGAGACGCCTGCGACAGAGGTGATCGGATCCCCCTCGATCGAGGCGCGAACCAACGCGAGCAGGGGGGCTTCCCCCGCAAAGCGGACCACGCTGTCGAGCCAAGCGTAGCGGTCGAGTAGCCACGCCCGCGCGAGCGTCGCGAAGGGCCCACCCGCAGTGATGTGGCCGCGATAACCCTTCCGTCGGAGCAACTCGCCGAGCGCAAGTGGCAGCACCGCCGAACCGCCATCTTGCAGAGAGATACCAACCACGTCTGGTTGCTGGGCGCAGATGGCCCGGGCAATGGGCATCACGTTCTCGATATGGTTGAGCACGTGAGTGCGGCACTGCACGGCGGACGCGGCCAAGGCTGCTTCAAGATAGCCAATGCCCAAGTGGTCATTGTGTTCGAGCCTGCGTCCAACCAATGCCACGCAACCGGACCTACCCGTTCTCTTCATGGGGAGCCTCCGTTTTGACCTACCAGAATATCATGGGGAGGCGCGTCCGTCGGCGCCTTGGGTAGAGGGGTCGTTTGGGCGTGTAGGTGGCTGTAGTCTACAGAATCTCGGTTATCGGACCTTCTGCGGATGCGATTCGGCGAAGGAGAAATGGCACTTGTTCGGACTATGCTCACGCCCAGCGGATCGGCAGGGCCGCTCGCCGATCCTACTGACCCTCTTGCATGGTGATCTGCTGTGCGATGATGAATGAATTCGATCCAATGGAGATGCACCAGGCATCGAAAGGATCGGGGTAGCCCAGCGCCGGCAGGAAGCAGCAGTTCGCATTTGCCGGCGTCTGGCCCTTGCATGGATACCAGACTGTCACATCGTAGTTGTATGCCGCGTCCGCGCTTGCCACCGTCGTCTTGCACCCCGAGGGTGTCGAAACCTCCGACCCGCAGGTGAGGACGGCGGCCTCGTCGATGTTCTTGCCAAAGCATGGAGCGCCGGCGCCGACACCGTTTACCGACACACTGCAGGTACCCTCCCGAGTCGAGGCGGGCATGAGGTACTCGGACCTCGGGAACGGAGGAGCATCTTGGAGTTGGAAGGCTTGGGGATTGGGGGCGCCGATCGGCGCGAAATAGGAGCTGGCGGCGACGCCGCTCGCGCAGTAGAGGTTGATTCCGTCCGAGAAGCAGTTCGCCGGGTAGAGCGAGTCGGGATAGTTGGTCGTCGTCTGCCAGGGCCCTATCCCGTCAGCGGAGACCTTCGCGAAGAAGACCGGGATCGAGAGATAGTAGACGTAGGGGCCCGCGAAGGCACTCATTGCGGACACCGCCGTCGGAAGCTCGCTCGTACGCAGCCATGTCCCGATCCCGCTCGCGGTGAGAGGCGCGTAGGCGGACGGGCTGTAGCAGTCGCTCGCCGGCCCATTGGGGGGGCAGCCCGCTTGGCCGACGCAATAGGCGTAGCCGGCCACGGAAGAGCACCTCGTCCCGGCCGGGGGCATGGTGGTCGGTGCCCACGCGCCAACGCCGTTCGATGAAAGGGGGGCGAAATAGGCTGCCGACCCGACGGAGATACAGTAGATGTA
>Ga0182021_10006874_pt1 | contig 13508 bp, 12 predicted proteins | sample 612E3MmetaG_FD_120493 | JGI IMG/M metagenome (GOLD analysis project Ga0182021, IMG submission 120493) | Permafrost microbial communities from Stordalen Mire, Sweden - 612E3M metaG (Illumina Assembly) | ecosystem: Environmental > Terrestrial > Soil > Wetlands > Permafrost | place: Sweden...
AAATCGCGCATTTGCGTCGCGTCCCTTCGTTGCTCGTCAGTCAAATACGTCGAGTATTCTCCTTCCTCGCGCCTCGGGCCGCTCGCAACTGCGCAATTTCACTCGGTCCGTCAAACCGTTCGGTGCTCTAGCTCAGGGCCCGGCGCGCGGCGACCCGGCGCTGCGCCAACATGTCGCGCACCTTGGGCGGCAGGAAGATGTGTTCCGTGTCCATGGTGGCCAACGCCTCACCCAGAATCGACGCGCGCTCCGTGGCCGCGGTCTTCCGGTCGATGATGATGAACCACTCGCCCTTGACCTTGCACAAGCCGCCCCCTCCGGTCGGCCCGGAAGCAGCAAGCGTCTCATAGCGCACCTTCACGCCAAGCTGGCTGGCGGCAGTTTCCAAGGCCTCGGCAAGCTGTTCCGGCTTCATGGGGTCGACTTATCTCCCTCAACGTTGTGTGACAGGGGATGATTGACAGGCAGGGTTACCACAAAGGTTGTACCGCTGCCGAGCTTGGACTGGAAGGTGATCTGCCCGCCGTGGGCATAAACGATATCGCGCACGACCGAAAGTCCCAGACCGGTCCCGCTGCCTGCCGGCTTGGTGGTGAAAAACGGGTCAAATATGCTGGCCCGGTATTCCTCGCGGATGCCGGCGCCGGTGTCGGTCACGGCCAAGCCAACTACGGCCTCCCCCTCGTGGAAAGTTCGAACTCGGATGGCGCCGCCCTTCGCTCCCAAGGCTTGCGCCGCGTTGGTCACCAGGTTGGTCACCACCTGCATCACCTGGTCTCGCACGGCGCGAACCGGTGGCAAGCTGGGCGCCAGGTCTCGATCCAGCGTGGCCTGGGCTTCGGCGAAAATGTGCTCGCAGAAGGACAGCGCGTGCTCGACCACCTCGTTGAAATCCAGCCGTTCGATCTCGATGCGCGAGGGTCGAGCGTAGCCAACCAAATCGTGGGTGAAACGCCGGATGCGTTCGACCCCGTCCTGGATGCGCTTAAGCCGCTCCAGGTCGACGGGCTCGATCTGGTTCGGGACGCGGCCCTGCGTGGCCATGCTGGCCTTGTGCAGGACCGCCTCGACGCACGCCTGGATGGAGGTGAGCGGATTGTTAATCTCATGCGCCACGCCGGCCGCGATCTGTCCAACCGTGGCCAACTTCTCGGCGTGAATCACCTGGTTCTGCAGCACGCGCAAGGCCGTCACGTCCTGGCCAACCGCCAGCACGGCGGAAGCCCGGCCGCCCTCGGCACGCACGGTGGCCACATTGAAAGTCGCACGTGCGACCGTCCCGCTGACTGACGGCAGTCGAACCTCGCAATTCGACAGGTCCTCGCCGGCTGCCACCTGCTTCATGATCTGGGCCAACTCCGGCATCCCGGCCTCGGAAAGCCAGGGGAGCAACCCGCGGCCCACCACCGTCTGGCGGGGGAACCCTGTCAGCCTGACCATGGCTCGGTTCCACACCACCACCCGGCCGGCGAGATCTGTGGCGATGACCAGCACGTTGGCCTGGTCCACGATCTGTTCGAGGTAGTCGCGCAGGCGAGCGGCCGGGCGCGATGGCGCCGACCCGGCCCGCGGGCGTCCCGGTTTCTTCGCCGCCGGCTTGCGCGGCTTCCGGGAGAGAGCCCTCAACCTCGCTTCCTCCCCTGCGACGGCAGCAGGCGCGATGCTGCGGCGGCCGCCGCGGCCAGAACGGTGCGGACAGGCACACCTGCCTGCTGGGCGAGGCGCCGGCAGTCGTCGAACTCCGGCGCGGCTCCGAGCAGGCTCGCGCCGTCGGCAGCCAGCTTGACTGACACCGTCCCAAAGCGGGTTTTCACGCGGTCGATCGAGCGCGACAGCACGGCCCGTTGCATGCTCGCGCGCCGCACGCCCAACGTCGTCGAATGGCGAAAGAAGGCCTGCTCGACGGCTCCCGCACCATCCGGCGGCACCAGCGCCGACACCTGCCAAGCCGGCCGCCCCTTCTTCATCAGAATGGAGGTGGTCCACACATCGACCGCTCCTGCCGCGAAGAGAGCCGCCATCAGGGGCTCGATCAATTGGGGACTCATGTCGTCCAGGTTGGCCGCCAGCAAGACGACCTCGGCCGCTGAGGCGGGCAAGGCACGTCCCAGCGCCTCGCCCAGAAGGACGCGCAGGACATTGGCGCGGTCAGCAACCTCACGCGTGCCCGCGCCAAAACCCTGGGCAGCGATGCGCATGGGCGGCGGCGGACCGTACTTGCCCACCAGCGCGGCCAGGATGGCGGCTCCTGTGGGTGTGGTCAGCTCGCCCTCGCCCTCAAGACACGCCGGAATTCCGCGCAGGATCGCGGCAGTGGCCGGCGCCGGAACCGGCATCAGCCCATGCGCCGTGTGCACCTGGCCCGAGCCGAGCACCGGAGGCGTCGACGACACCGACGAGGGCTGCAACCACGCCATGGCAGCCGCCACGCCGACCACGTCTGCGATGGAATCCCACGCCCCCACCTCATGAAATGCCACGCGATCAAGCGCAACCCCGTGCAGCGCCGCCTCCGCCTGCGCGATGCGCTCGAAGATGTCACCGGCCAGTCGCTTGGTCTCGGCGTCCAGCCGCGCCCGCTGCAACAGACGACGAATCTCCGCGTAGTCCCGGTGCTCGTGGTGATGCCCGTGATGGTGCCCGTGATGCGAACCGGGTGCGTGCACCACGAATCCCTTGCCGGCAAAGGCCCCGCGGCGCCGCTTCTCGAAACCCACCTTCAACCCGCGTACGCCCATCTCCGCGATGGCGTCGCTGACCACCTTGGCGGGGACGCCAGCATCCACCAGGGCCGCCACCGCCATGTCGCCCGCGATCCCGGACGAAGGGTCGAAATGTACATGCAATCCGCGCAGATTCATGGCTGGCGCACCCGGTTGAGCATGGAGGCGAGTCGCCCGCCGCCGAAGCCGTTGTCGATGTTGACCACAGCCACGCCCGTGGCGCAGGAGTTGAGCATGGTAAGAAGCGCCGCCACGCCCCCGAAAGAGGCCCCGTAGCCGACGCTGGTGGGTACCGCGATGACCGGCCGCGAGAACAGACCGCCGACCACGGTGGGCAGCACGCCATCCATGCCCGCCACCACCACCAGAACCTCAGCCTCCTCGATGTTCTCGCGATGGGCGAGCAGGCGGTGCAGCCCCGCCACGCCCACGTCGAAAATGCGCACCACCCGGTTGCCGTCCATCTCAGCGGTGACCGCGGCCTCCTCGGCCACCGGAATGTCGGAGGTTCCAGCTGACAGCACGCCCACCACGCCGCGTCCGCGATCCGGCGCCGGTTGCGGCCCGAAGACCAGCATGCGGGGAACATCCAGGTAACGCACGGCCGGCAGCGCCGTCGCCACTTGGGCCGCCACATCGGGCGCCACGCGGGTGGCCATCACCGGGACGCCGCCGCGGCCCAACTCGCCGAGCAGGGTCGCGATCTGCGCGGCCGACTTGCCCGAACCGAACACCACCTCGGGAAACCCCGTCCGCAGGTGGCGATGGGTGTCGGCGTGGGCAAAGCCCAACGAGCGGAAAGGCAGATCGCGCAACTCACGCAGGCCGTCATCAGGCGACGTCTTGCCGTCCCGAATGTCTTCCAGGAGCGAGCGCAGGCGGGAAGGGTCCACAGCCAGCAGACTACCATCAGACGCGCGAAATTCACCAGCGCAGGAGCGCACCTCCTAGTCCCGCGATAGCCGCAGAAGGTCGTGGCCGGGCGAGATCAACTTCCTGGCGCGCGAGACTCACTCCATGATACTGGGGCTGCACAGTTGCAGTCTCAGCAGTGGCTATGCCCAGCTCAAGTCGAGGCAATCGGTGCGGGAAGGACAGCCGTGACGACACATCAGGGACCATTCTCACGCATCCATCGTGGGGTCGGGTGGCGTGCCTCTTCGGCATCCGCCGTGGGGTGCCAGCCCAAGAGGCAGAGCCGGCAGACGGTCCCTTGGTCGATCACGATCTGGCGGGGGTCACAGCCGGGTGGCGTTCGTGAATCTCGTAGATGACGCGCGTGCGGGCAGCCCGATCGTGCGGGGCCTGGCGATCGTGATCGAAAAGCGCGTACAGGAATCCGGCCAGCCATGGGATAGCCACGATCAGGTTGGGCACCAGCAACATGCGGAGAACCGCTCCGGTACTCCAGTCCCAGGAGGGAACACTGGCCCCCGCTGCCGCGCCCGCGACGTGATCCTTTGCCGACCCCAAGTCCACGGCTGCGCCCCACTGCAGGCCAATGATGGCCAGGGCCACCAAGGGACCCCAGAACTCGACTGCAAAACGCAAGAGCAGGTTGGACACGCGCACCGGGCGTGTCGTGCCCACGATGCGCAGTCCCAGTAGGCGTTTGCCCATGGTCTTGCCCCACAAACGGTGGGCGAGAACGTAGTAGGCGGCAAAGAGCAGCAGCCAGATCGGCGCGGCCGCGTGCTGCGACAGTCCTAACGCAGCAGCCGCGAGCGGACCTGCCGGTGCACTGAGCATCACATCCACGGCCAAGGCCGCCGCACGTGGCACCAGGCCTCCGGCCACGCGCGGCTTGGGCCGCAGCGACTCCAAGCGCGCCAGCAAGTCCTCGTAGCTGCCGGGGCGCTTCTGCGGGTCGGGGTCCATCATCTCGGCAATGAGATGGCGCAGTCGCCATGGTGCGGCCTCGGCCGGGATCTCGGGTCGCGGGGCTTCGCGATGGAGTTGCAACATGCCCCACAGGCTCTCGGCCTGAAACGGCACCCGCCCAGTCAAGAGCTCGTAGAAAGTGATGGCCAGCGCATACACGTCGCCGCGCATGCTGGGTCCCTCGCCCGCGATCTGCTCGGGCGCAGCGTAGTAGGGCGTGCCCACGAAGCTGCCATCGGCCGTACCCGCGGGCGCAGCCACGCCGAAGTCGGCCACCTTGATCGCGTTGACCTGCGCGCCAGCCGGAATTGCGCCCAGCAGGAGGTTGGACGGCTTGATATCCCGGTGGACCATGCCGCGCGCGTGGGCTGCCGCCAGGGCCCGTGTGGTCTGGATGATGTGCTCCAGCGCCTCGCCCCAGGGCAGCGGCCCTTCGCGCTGGATGTGATCGGCCAGGGTGGCGCCTGGCACGTACTCCATGGCGAAGTAGGGCGCGCCTTGAAAACTGCCGATGTAGTAGATGGTGACGACACTGGGGTGCTGGAAGCACGCCTGGGCCTGCGCCTCCATGATCAACCGGTCGACGAGTCTTTGGTCGCTGGCCAGTTCCCGGCGCAGCACCTTGATGGCCACCGTCCGCTCGAGTGACAAGTCCTGCGCGAGGTACACCGCGCCCATCCCGCCCTCGCCCAGCAACTCACAGATCTGGAAGTGGTCGATGCGCTGGCCGACCAGAGAATCATCCGCACGCTCGGGGTGCTCGACCGCCGGGCCTTGCGCGTCGAAGGCGGTGGCCGCAAAGGCCCGCTCCGCGCTGGGCGGCTCGTGAAGAGGGAGGGTCTGCTGCCGGGCCATGGGCCAGGCACGATCTTAATCCCGGCGGCGTGATCGCGAAATTTTCTAGACAGAGATGGTCTCGGCCGCATCTTGCAGCGGCATGAATCTGGTGCCCCGGCTGCGCGCTTCCTTCAAGGTGGCGTCAAGCGCGGCCAGTTTCCGGGCCAGCGGGACACGCAGGTCGGGCTGCTTGGCCACCAGCGCAGCAGGAAATCCGTCAACCCCAGCGTCGGCCAGATCGATGCCGTGCAGTTCCAGATTGAAGAACGGGCTGCCCAGCGCCGCGGCCGTGAGGCGCCGCCGCAGCCACTCCGGCGCGACAACCAAGGTGGTTCCGATTACATGCAACCGCAGCCACGGGGTGACGGTGATGGGCAGCTCCACGATCGGCTGATCGCCGCGCCGATAGGGCGAGCCGGCCGCGGGCCGGTAGGGCTTGCAAGGGGCCCGCAATACGGCAGGGCTGCCCAGGATGCTGCCCGAGCGCCGGCCAGCTAGGCGAATCAGCCCCAGCACGGCAGCCTTGGCCAGGTAGTAGGGGATGGCCGGAAAAGTCGATGAGTCGTAGCGATAGCCGCGCTGGCAGAGCAGCTCAATCACCTCAGCCGAGATCTCGTAGCCGGGCGCGCGGAAGCCGACCGGCGGCCGGCCGCAGACCGCGGCAATGGCGGCGTGAGCCCGATCGATCTCCTCAACGATGCGCGGGCGTGCAAGCCGGACCAGGTCGTAGGGATGGGTGTGGGTGTGGCTGGCCAACTCGTGACCGGCGCTGGCCAGGTCGGCCACAATGCGGCGGCCCTCCGCGTCTTCTTCAAGGTCGCGCCCCACCACGAACAGGGTGGCGCGGATTCCGTGTCGCGCGAACAGATCAGCCAGGCGGGGCAGACAACGGCGCAAGATGACACGCCGGACCTCGTCCGCCGGGCCGCCGGGCAGCCCATGGATGCGAAAATAGCACTCGACAGGATCGAGGTCGACGGAGACGGAAACGATGGAGCTGGCAGACACGCGGCTATCGTACCAGAGCACAGGTCCCTGGTAATGTTGTAGCAATGCCTGCCTCCACTCCCCTCCGCTATCGGGTTGCCATGCCCGAGCCGTCGAGTCACGAATTCCACGTCACCCTGGACATCCCCGCCTTGCGCGACCGCCCGGTCCTCGACCTGGTTTTTCCCGCGTGGACACCGGGCAGCTACATGGTGCGCGATTTCTCCCGCCATGTTTACGACCTGCAGATAACCAGCAAGGCTCACGCCCTGGCCTGCGAGCGGCTGGACAAGTCGCGCTGGCGGGTACAAACCGGCGGCCGGCCGGTTCGGGTCAGCTATCGTGTGTTCGCCTTTGAGCAGAGCGTGCGCACCTCGTTCCTCGATCAGGATCGCGCCTTTCTGAGCGGCAGCAGCCTGTTCTTCCTCGTGCAAGGCGAGGAACTGCGCCCCTGCCTGCTTGATGTCGAACCCCAGGAAGGTTGGCGCATCAACACCGCCTTGCCCGCAGTTCGCGGGGCTAGCCATCGCTTTCGCGCCGCTGGCTATGACGAGTTGGTGGACCACCCGGTGGAGATCGGCAAACACCGCCTGTACGCTTTTCGCCAAGGCGGCACGCGCTTCGAGGTGACGATTGCCGGGCCCACCAATGCCGACGTTGCACGTCTGCTGGCCCACCTGCGACGCATCGTGGACGCGACCAGCGCTCTCTTCGGCGGCTTCCCTTTTGACCGCTACCTGTTCATCATCCACGCCCTGCCGGAAAGGGGCGGCGGGCTGGAACACGCCTCGGCATGTACGCTCGACATCGCGGGCATGGCCTTCGAAGACGAGAAAGGCTACCAGCGCTTCGACGAGCTATGCGCGCATGAGTTCTTCCACGCCTGGAACGTCAAACGCATTCGCGACCGGGTTCTGGGGCCATTCGACTACACCGCCGAGAACTACACGCGCCTGCTTTGGTTTCACGAGGGTTTCACCGAGTACATGCAGGCCATCATCCTGCTGCGCGCCGGCCTGCTCACGCCTGAGCACTACCTGAGAGACCTGGGCGAGGACTGGGCCAAGTACGCCGGGCGACCGGGGCGCAACGTCACGCCCCTTTCCGAGCTTTCCTTCGAGGCGTGGATCAAACAGTACAAACCCGCCGAAAACTACGCCAACCGCGCGGTCAGCTACTATGAAAAGGGGAAATGGGCGGCCCTGCTGCTGGACCTGATGCTTCGGCAAGCCACGGATGGCCGGCGCGGCCTGCCCCACGTGTTCCGGCGGCTGTGGCAAAGCCACGGCCGGCGCGGGCGGCCCATCACGGTCCAGGACATTCGTGCGGCGGCAAAGTCCGTGGGGCGCGCTTCTTTGGGCCGGTACTTCTCCCGCTTCGTGGACGGGACAGCCGAGCTGCCCGTGCCCTCCTGGCTGCGCCAGGCAGGCGTCAGCGTGAAGGCCCGCTCGCCCGCGCAGGCGGAACTCGAAGACCGGGTGAAAGCGCGCCGGCAGCAGGCGTGGGCCGGACTCAGCTTCGCTTCGGGCGGGGCCGCGGTGGTCAAGAATGTGGTCCCGGATTCGCCGGCTTGGCAGGCGGGACTGACCTTCCGGGACGAGATCGTGGCAATCAACGACCATCGTGTGGATGGCTCGACGGTCGCCAGGCGACTGGCGGACTGCGCCCCCGGCCAAACCGCGACGATCGCGTTCTTCCGCCAGCAGATCCTGCGCACCACCACCCTGCGCCTGGTGCGCACGCCCGAGCGCAAGTGGACCTTCGCCATCGATCCCGCTGCGTCGCCAACTCGCCGGCGGATGCGCGCCGCCTGGCTGCGCGGCTTCTAGCCCCCAAAAAAAAGACAGGGTGCCGGAGCACCCTGTCTTCTAGATAACGATCAACCTGGTCGGACTAGGGGCCGAACGTGATCTTGCTCAGGCAAAGATTGGCCACGGAGATCGCTGCGGCAGTCGAGGAAACCTGCACGCCAACCTTGTCGATGTTGGGCGCATCCGCCGCGGCGAAGGCAGTGCCGCTGTTGTCCCAGCACGCTGTGTTGAAGCTGGTCAATTGCATCGCCGCGCCGGTGTTGGCGGCGCAGTAGGAGACGGCCTCGCCATCGCCCTTCCTGTGCAGCATCACACGCAGCCCGGACAGCGGCATGCCGCTGAGAGTGACCTGGATGGTGGAGAAGGACGTGCCGATCGCAACCGTGTCATCTGCGTTTGCATTCACGCCAATCTGAATACCCCAGTTGTCGTCGTAGTCTTTCTGCACCGGGGATGCGGGCAGAGCTGGAATGGTTCCCGTAACGCACAGGGCGTCCGGCGCGTTCCAGGTGGTCCCGGACATACACGGTGTGGCCTTCGTGATTGGAGTTCCGCCGCAGGTGGGATCGCTCGCGTTGTCCAGAACACCCATAGCGATCCATCCCCAGCCGGTCATCGCGCCCGTGGCCGCGCCAGAGCTGAAAGTAACGACATTGCCGCTGGGTCCAGCACCGGTGCTGCCTCCGGCGCCGCCAGCAGGGGGCTGGGTGCTACCACCGCCGGAAGTACCGCCGGTGCTCGGGTTCTCGGTGCCGCTGCTGCCGCAGGAGCTCGCGAAGATAACGAAAGCGCTGCAGACGGCTACTGAAGTCAAAGCAAAACTGGTCTTAATCATCGTACTTTTCCTTGCGTTCATGTCACCCTCTCGGTTGGTGTTTGCCTATTCAATAACAGAACGGCCCCAGATGGGAAAAACTATATGAACCAATTCTCTGGTTTTCGCAAATCACGCGTGGCGTCCAACCTTCGCCAACTGACGCGCAATGTCTTCAGTCCATGGGTGTCGGCTGGTGTCACGGTCAGGGACGCGTCGATGACGTGAAACCGACCTACGGGACGGCAGGCCCTGCCTGGTAGACTGGGTCCCACCATGAAACTATCTGCCGGCCTTCATGACCGCGTGCTGGTGGCTGCCGAGGCGGTTCGTCAGCACCTGGGCGCTACCGGCGGCCAAGTGGCCATCGTCCTTGGCTCGGGCCTGGCCGCGTCTTCCGCGCCTCTGACCGACGTGCGCTCTATCGACTACGCCCAGCTCCCATGCTTCCCTGAGACCACGGTGGCGGGCCATCCGGGCCGACTCCTGTTTGGCAAGCTGGCCAGCAAGAGCGCGCTGGTGCTCTGTGGTCGGGTGCACGCGTACGAAGGGTATGCGCCGGCGGAGATCGGCTTCGGCGTGCGGGTGGCGGCAGCGCTGGGTGTGGGGACCGTGGTGGTGACCAACGTGGCGGGTGGCATCGAGCCGGCGCTGGCCGTGGGAGAAATCGTGTGCATCCGCGACCACCTGAATCTGACCGGCCTGTCGTCATTGGCCGGTACCAACGACGAACGCCTGGGGCCTCGTTTTGTCGACATGACCGACACTTACACGCCGGCTCTGCGCATCTTGGCAGCGCAGGCGGCGCAGGCTCTCGGTGGCAAGCCCTTGCGTGAAGGCGTGTACGCGGGCATGTGCGGTCCTTCCTACGAGACGCCTGCTGAGGTGCGGATGCTGCGCATTCTTGGCGCAGACCTGGTGGGAATGTCCACCGTCCACGAAGTCACCGCCGCGCGCCACGCCGGCCTGAAGGTTCTCGGCCTGTCGCTGGTGGCCAACCCGGCTGCCGGCACCTTGAGCACGCCGCTCCGACACGAGGACGTGACCAGCGCGGCAGCCGGCGGCGCCGCGCGCATGGGCGAGCTGCTGGCAGCGGTGGTTGCCAGGCTGTAGTCGCGTGGGGAGGGTCTTGGAACCCTCCCAGGGTTCCCATGTGAATAATCGGTGCTATGGTGCCTGGTCATGTCTGCCATCCGCACCGACGAGCTGATGGCCCGCATTGCGTCCTACGAGGATGGCCCCTTTCCGCAGAAAGATCACTTCCACGCCGCGTTGGCGCCGTGGAAGGATCGCCTCGACGAAAACGCCCTCTTCGTACTGACCGCGGCTCTGCGCAAGAGCGACCGACGACGCGCGCGCCTGGTTGCCGAAGCGCTGGGCTGGCTGGCAGGCCCACCCTGCGGGCCACTGCTCGTGCCCGTCATGCTCGATCCCGGGGCGCCGCTGCATCAGCGCGCCGCCGCTGCTGCCGCCATCCAAGAATATGCGCCGAGCGCGACCCACACGCTCTCCCCCGACGAGCGGGGCGTTTTGCTGGAGCTTCCCGTACGCGAGATGGTCTCCGAAGCTGGCGACGATTCCTTTGCGGCCGAGGCCATTCGCGCCGCCTAGCGCAGCACGCCTGCCCAGGACCGCAGTGGTTTCTCCCAGGCTCTGGTCCACCTGGCGGGCTCGGACGCCGGCCGCGCGACCGTGGTGCTGGGTCACCTCCTGGCGGTCGAAGACGACTCCGAACGGCGCAGGGAACTGATTGCCCTGCTGGGTGCCAACCCCAGCCAGGAGGCGGCGGACTTCTTGGCCGGGCTCGCCGCGACAACCAAGGATGCCAACGAGACGACCGTGACCACGCGCTTGCTGGAAGCGCTGCGCACGCAGGGCTTCTCGGGCGAGGTCAAGCCGGTGTGGCGGGAGACGACCTGTTTCGCCACGGGTTCTGACGGCGATTCGTGCTTCGCCTTGACCTTTGTGATCCCGCGGCCACCCGCCTTCACCTTGGTGCACTTTCTCATCAGCCTGGTGGACGGAGTGCGCGACGCCCTGGTGCGCGCCCCGGCCAGCAAACGCGAGGCAGAGGAGTTCGTCGCGCGCGAGCGCGAAATGATGACACCCCTGTCAGGCGATGTGCCGCTTGAGGTTGGCCTCTGCATCCTGCAGGAAGCGCGCGACCGCGCGCAGCCGGCCCGTTTGGATGAGGAGCCGGACATCGAGTCTGCGTTGCGCGCCATGCAACCGATGCTGGGCGGCGCACGCGCGGCCCCCGAGGCTTTGCCCGCACGCAAACACCTGCCCGCGAACGCGCTTCGCAGTCTGCTGACGAGTCCCGGCTTCGAGTACTGGTACCTGGAGCCCGGAGAGGAAGTCATGCGCCCGGCCCTCGCGGCCATCAGCCGCCCCAGCCGGGCCAAGACCAGCCGCGGCCTGGAGAGCGAGATGACCCGGCGCCTGGACAAGGTGATGCCGGTCCTGCTCGAACGCATGGTGGCCACAGGCGAAATCGAGCGCCTCGGCCGCATGTTGCGCCACCAGGCCCGGGTGCTGCGCGCGGCCGGAGATGACAAGCGAGCCAAGCTCTGCCTGCAGGTGGCTGCCAACTTGGCGGCGGGCGATCCCGAGTTTCTCGTCCACTTGGCCATGCGTTCGCTGGCCGTGGCCGCCGATTCCGCCGCTGCCGAGCCACGCCGGCCGCGCGGTCACGAACAAGAGGGTCGGGATTCACTCCTGCACCGCATCGAGGAAGCGGCCACGCGCATCACGCTACGCGAGGTGGCCGAGCTGGACCTGGCCACCGAAATCTACCAAACCATCAACGAGGCCAATCGCGCGGCACCCTCGGCGCGGCGCTCGTCGCTGGCGTCGATCGAGCACGCGGCCCTCGCCTTTGCTCGTTTCTTCCTGGAATGGCTGGAGAAGCGGGCTACCCACGCCGAGCCCTCCGAACCCGAGGTGGTCGGGCTGGTCACCGGCCTTCGCAATTTGCTGGTGGAGAAAGGCGTGGTGGATTCCGCCTATCGTCTGGACGCCGCAGGCGAGTCCGCGGCCGCGGCACTGAACTTCATCGAGCATCACTGCCGGGGCACCTGCCCGCATCGCTGCCTGGACCGCGGCGAACAGGACGGCCGGCTGCTGTTCTATTCGCGACCGCCCCTGTGGGAGATCCGTCCCGAAGATCTGCGCACCCACGCGAGCCTTGACCGCAACAAGCGCCCCCAGGCGTAGATACCAGAAAGACCAGGTAACTTCGCAGCCATTCGTGTCATCTCAGCTGAGCAAGGAGGAGACCCGTGGAACACAAGCTGCCTGAACTTCCGTACGCCAAGGACGCCCTGGCCCCGCATATCTCGAAAGAGACCATCGAGTACCACTACGGCAAGCACCACGCGACCTATGTGGCCAACCTGAACAAGCTGATTGCCGGCACCGAATTCGCCGACCTCTCTCTGGACGACATCATCAGGAAAGCCTCGGGTGGGATCTTCAACAATGCCGCCCAGATCTGGAACCACACCTTCTATTGGAACTGCCTGGCGCCCCAGGGCGGCGGCGAGCCGAGCGGCCCGCTGGCCGACGCCATCGCGAAGAGCTTCGGCGGGTTTGCGGCGTTCAAAGAAAAGTTCAGCAACGCGGCGATCACGCTCTTCGGCTCGGGCTGGGCCTGGCTGGTCAAGGGCGCCGACGGAAGCCTCAGCATCCAGCAGGCGAGCAATGCGGGCACGCCAATCAAGGACAGCCAGAAGGCGATCCTGACCTGCGACGTCTGGGAGCACGCCTACTACATCGACTACCGAAACGCGCGGACGAACTACGTCGAGGCGTTCTGGAAACTAGTCAACTGGCGGTTCGCTACGGAGAACTATCGGTAGCAGCTGCTTGGAATGCGCGTCCATCTCAGCAGCCACGTACCGCTGAGAACACAGAGATGAGAGGGGAGGACACAGAGTGTCGGGTCACGCGACTTGCGGGCCCAACGGCTGGGCGCGCTTGTCGGATTGCGAGGCGGCAACACCCGACTGTGCGCGCGCGGCTGGCGCCGCGGGCATGCGGTTGGCAGCGAGAAACTGCTCGATGAAGGCCAGCGAGGGATCCACCTGGTCGACCTGGACCAGGACCAAGTCCCCTGGCAACAACATGCGCAGCCCTGCCTCGATGGCGTGCTGCTCGCCCCGGGTCTCGATGATCTCGGCCACCCGCGTACTGCGCGCCAGACCGCGGTGCATGAGCGACACCACCTGCCCATCGGGCCGGCCGCGCGTGCACTTGTCCTCGTAGATGATCACGTGGTCGAAGCCGTTGCCGATAATCTCGGCCTGGCGAATGATGTCCGCGTCGCGCCGATCCCCGGCCGCGGTGTACACCACCAGCCGTCGATCGTGTGGCATGCGGCCAATGGCGTCGATGAGCGCCACCAGGGCGTCGGCGTTGTGCCCGTAGTCGACCACAATGGTTGCCTCTTCGTAC
>Ga0182021_10006875_pt1 | contig 13508 bp, 13 predicted proteins | sample 612E3MmetaG_FD_120493 | JGI IMG/M metagenome (GOLD analysis project Ga0182021, IMG submission 120493) | Permafrost microbial communities from Stordalen Mire, Sweden - 612E3M metaG (Illumina Assembly) | ecosystem: Environmental > Terrestrial > Soil > Wetlands > Permafrost | place: Sweden...
CGGCACTCGCGGCGATATTGCGGGAACGCCGTGAAGTCGCGGGCAAACGGATCGGCGTCGTCTTCAGTGGCGGCAACGTTGATGCGACCACGTTCGCGCGGGTGCTCGCCTCGTAACAATCAATCGGTGGCTTGGCGGTCCCTTCTCCGGGTCCATCGAACCGTTGAAGCGACTTTCGCGCAGCGGAGGTTGCGCATGGGTCCGGCGGTGGGACGTCCCCAGTGGTGACTAATATCGGATAAGCGATGCAGCTGTTCGTTTATCGCAACAAATTACGAGGCCCGAAAGGTCGACTGCGAGCGAGGCGTCAGCAGTGGGCGCGCACTGCGCCAATTTGGAGGGGCTGGCCGTTCACGGGAGTAATGGCTACGGCGCGGCTGGCTTGGGCCGCTGCAGGCCCACGGCGGAGATGACCAGGGCCACACCGACGAGGCTGGCATACCCGATCACGGCCGGCATGCCTTGCCGCCAGACAAAGAAGAGCCAATTGGACGCGCCATCGAAACCCACGATTATGAAATAGAATGCCAACGTCAAACCGGCGAGCCGAGGGAGTGCCGTGATTGCGAGAAGAAGTCCGACAGCATAGACAACGTCGTAAGCCGCAAATGCCGACCAGCCGTGAACGAGGAAGTAGCGCGACACGACATTGCCTTCGTAAGCCGTTTCCGGATGCGACCAATAGCTGTGCGGCTGGCCCAGCAGCGTGAAACTCATGTCGAGGAGGAGAGCCACGACAGCGATCCACCGAATGCGGCGGTTGAGCTCTGGGCCGGTAGGGACAACCGCCGCGATTCCAACCGCCAGCGGAAACCCGAGGGCCAGTCCATAGACCGACGAAGCCAGCATGCCGCCGTGCCAACGGACCGCCAGCCAGTTGGTCCCTGCATAAACGTGGGCCAAGGTCACCGTGAACAGCAGAACCAACGCGAGCCTGCGGGGCAGGGCGGAAGCGAGGAGAAAGGCGGCTGCAAGGTACCCGGCGCTGCAGATGAGATAGGCCCACCAGCCGTGTCCAAGAAAGAACTCGAAGGAATGGTTTGTGGGATCATGGATGCCCAGTCCGTCTCCGCGGATGGCGGTGGCCGGATCGCGCCAAAAAGCCGACGGCTGGCCAGTGAGGGTTAGCCCGACGCCGGCCAGCATGACAGCGAGCATCACCCACCGCAGCTTGTCCACCAGGGGATCCCGGGAGAGGTTGCGAAGTCGGACCGGGCGCATGGTCAGGGACTGACGTGGTTGGGCTGGCTTATTGAACCTTGCTGGTACTGAAGTTCGGATTCTCGATCAAACCGACCAGGTTTCCAAAAGGATCGGCAATATCCACCACCTTAATGCCACCGCCAACCTCCTGGACTTCGCCCAAGACCGTGACGCCTTGTTTGCGGAGCCGTTGTATTTCTAACACGATGTCATCAACACCCCACAATGCCTTCACCCCCGATTCTCCGGGTTTAGCATCTGGAACCAGCCCGAGCTCAAATCCGCCAATTTCAAAACCAACGTAGAATGGCTCATCAAAATACGGCTTTCGCTGAAAAACCGTTTCATACCACGATTTCCCTTTTTCGAGATCCGGCGCAGGATAAATGGCCGTACGTAGTCCTTTAATCATAATGGGGGCTTCGAGTCCTGGTGAAGTTGGCGCCTGCCTCCCGGAGCATAGGGGATTCTCGAATTACTGTCAAAGCAGTCACCAAGAAAGCGGCCCGGAATTGAACTGAACAACCCTCGCCTCCAAGGCGAGGGTTTCGCTAGCGGTGGACGGGAAGCCGACCCTGTTGGGCTGCTGCCTATCTGCCCCGGGCATCGCCATAACCGCGTAAAATTGTTGCGTCGCTCAGCGGGAGCAATTGCGGCGAGACTTTCGAGCGAGCGGTTTGACGCAGGCACGAGCTACCGCGCGAAGAACGGATTGTGCTTCCGCTCCTGCCCCAAGGTGGTGATGGGACCGTGACCGGGGGCGATGACGGTGTCGCGGGGCAGGGTGAAAATTTTCTCCACGTTGTTGCGGTACTGATCCTCGTACGAAACCAGCCCGCCGCCCATTGAACTCGCGAACATGGAATCGCCGCAGATGGCGAGCGGCCAGGCCAGACCGCTGACGAGGTAAGTGGTCTGCCCGGGCGAGTGGCCGGACGTGAGCAATGTTTTGATCGCGAGGCTGTCCAGATGGAATGTCTGGTTCTCCCGGAAGGTCTTCCCGCCGGCGAAGGGCTCGCGTTCCGAGGAATAGACTTCGGCACCGGTGGCCGCGATCAGCCGGGCTGCGTCAGCCACGTGATCTTCATGGGTGTGGGTTAGGAAGAGGTAGCGCACGGTGAGTTTCTCGACGGCGATGGCATCGAGCATCGTCGCGCAGGTAGCGCCGGTGTCGAAGGCCGCGCCCAGCCGGGTGCGCGGATCCCACACGAGGTAGCTGTTCACGGTCATGTCCTCGAAGGCGGTGTTGAACATCGCAAAGCCGCGCGGGGGCAGCACGGCTTCAGGATACCAGGCCTTGCGCCCCAACGCCACGAGCTGATCGGCGCCCAGCCGGAGGATCGGGGCAACGGCCCGGGCGGCGGTCTCGTCGAACGCGCCGCCTTTCAGCGCCCGCAGTGCGTCGGCGCCGATTCCCGCCCGCAGGGCGAGTTCCCCGTCGGCCAGGCGCAGGCCGCGCTGTGCCTTGTTGATGACATCGTCAAAATTGTCTTCCAGCGGGATGCGCGGCATGAAGACAACAAAGCCGACTCGGCCACCGCTGCAAGTCTGGCCGGGGCGTGAGCATCTCGCCGACAGGGGATGATGCCCAGGCCATCTCTCCCACCGTCGATCGGGCGTTGCGCCCTGCCGGACACAACGGTCCACCTTTGCCATTGCGGAATTGCGCCCGATCCGGCTTGGTTGAAGCACTCACTTCAATCATGGACACCCCGAAATATCTCAACTCGTTGTTTTCCCTCGATGGCCGGGTGGCCGTCATCATTGGTGGCACGGGCGAATTGTGCGGAGCGATGGCCGAAGGCCTGGCCGGCGCGGGCGCGGAGGTCGTCCTAGTCGGGCGCAATGAGGAAAAGGCCAAGGCGCGGCTGGCGAAGATCGCTGCGGCTGGAGGGAAGGGCTGGTTCCACGCCGCCGAGGCCACGGACCAGGCACAGTTGCAGGGACTGCTGGCCGCCGTGCTCCAGCGGTCGGGGCGCGTCGATGTGGTGATCAACGGCGCCGGGGTCAACTCGGCGACGCCATTCCTCGACATCACGGAGGAGGAATTCGACCGGATCGTGCGCGTCAACCTGAAGGGCGTGTTTCTCGGGTGTCAGGTGTTCGGCCGGCACCTGGTTGAGCGCGGCCAGGGCGGTTCGATCATCAATCTCGGTTCAATGTCGGGCGTGCTGCCGCTCTCTCGCGTATTCACCTATTCAGCGACCAAAGCCGCCGTGCACAATCTCACCAAGAACCTGGCCCGGGAGTGGGCGCTGAAGAACGTGAGGGTGAACGTGCTGGTGCCGGGCTTCTTTCCGGCGGAGCAGAACCGGAAAGTGCTTACGCCCGATCGGGTGGCCAGCATCATGGGACACACTCCGATGAAGCGTTTCGGCGAGGCCCGCGAGCTCATTGGGGCCACGCTCCTGCTGGCGAGCGATGCCGGCTCTTTCATCACGGGGGACGAGATCATCGTCGATGGCGGGTACCACGCGATGACCATCTAGTTTGAATGGGGCGGGCAAATCGGGCGCTCAGAGCCCGCCTGCCCACCCCATGCGAACTTAACCAAAATCGCTGCGCGATTTCGGGCAGAGAATTCGGGGAGGGCGATTTGGCCTCTGGAGGCGGTGGCCGCCGCGGACGGAAACCCGCGAAGGAGTATCGCCCCTCTGGAGTGTGCCGGGAATGGCAGGCTCCTCCATCTGCATTCGATCGTGGAATTGTCCTGGTGACTTCCGTTTCACGACACCGCCATTTATATACAATCCGCGCCGGGTCGCGTGATTATAGTACCATTCGACGAAAGAAATGCTTGTCTGCGTCGGAGCGGTGCATTTGATAATCAATATATGGTTACCGACAAAATAAAGCAGCTGGCTGATTATCAGAATAAGATCGTGGCATTACAGAAAGACATCGACAAGGAACGGGCAGGGGCGCTGGCGCATCTGCATGAGAGATTCGGATTCGCTACCCCCCAAGAGCTGATCAAGGCGATTCGCGCGGCGGCGGGCGGGACTGGCCGGGGCGCGGGGCGCAAAGCCCGGCGGCATCGGAAGCACGCGAGGATCACGACGGAGATGAAGGAGAAGATCAAAGCGGCCCTCCAGGCCGGCAAGTCGGGTTCGAAGGTCGCCGACGAGTTCGGGATCTCGCTGCCGAGCGTCTACAACATCAAGAAGGCGTTCGGCCTGGTTAAAACGCGCAAGAAGAAGTGAACCTGAGGCGGTGCTGGCATTTCGGGCCTCCGCAGGAACGGAGGCCTTTTTGTTTGCCGGTTTTCCGTGGGGCGTCCCACACTGGATGATTCCGATTTTATGGGCTCAGACTATATTCAAGGCAACACTAACGGAAGGCTCCATGACGCTTGCGAGCCTTCCATCTCCCCGCTCAATCGCGGTTTTCTTTATGGCGATGCTGTCTATGAAGTCTGGCGGAGCTACCATGGGGTGATCTTCGCCTGGCAGGAGCATTGGGAGCGCCTAGTGAATTCCGCCCGGGCATTGACGCTGGCGCTGCCGTTGTCCGACGAGCGCCTCCGGGCGGAGATCCACCGCACCGTGCGGGAGTTTCTCGCCCGAGGCGGAGAACGGGGAGAAGTCTACGTGCGGCTGCAGGTTACCCGCGGGGGTGGTCCGATCGGTCTGGATCCCGCGCTGGCGGATCAGGCCGATTACGTGCTGCTGGTCCAAAACAATCGGGAGTTTTCGCCGGAAAAGTTGCGCGCCGGGCTGAGACTGTCGCTGGCGCGGGATTTTCACCGCAACGACCGGCGGACCCTTGATCCGGCCTGGAAAACCGGCAACTATCTCAACAACCTGCTTTGTCTGCGCGAAGCGAAGACGCGTGGAGCCGACGAAGTCGTGATCACCAATTTGGCGGGCGAGATCACCGAAGCAGCCGTTTCCAACGTCCATTTCGTCCGCGACGGCGTGGTGCTCACGCCAGGGATGGAAAGCGGATTGCTCGGGGGCATCACCCGGCGGTTGCTGATCGAGAAGATCGCGCCGGCGGCGGGCGTCCAACTGCGCGAGGTGGTCCTGAAGCCGGCCGACCTTGGCAGCATGCAAGAATGCTTTTTGACCTCATCGACCAAGGACGTGACCCCAGTAGCGGCGATCGACGACCAATGCTTTGAACTGCGGCCAGATTCGGTGACCCTGCGATTGAAAGCGGCGTTTGCCGATTATGCCATTGCCTATGCCCGGGCCCATCCGGAACTGAAGGTGCTGCCGGGGGAATAGTGCGTCTCCACTTGTTCGGCCAAGGGGCCTCCGAACCTTTCTACAGGAGGCCAAAGAGGCAGCGGAGAAGATGACCGGAATGAAGACGCTCACCGTTCCCTCTGTTTTCTCCTGTGAGAAGTCCGGCCAACGGGCGGCCGCTCGCCGGCGCGTTGCTCAATAGCGCCGCAGCGCGGGGTCGATGCGGTCCGCCCACGCGGCAATCCCTCCCCGAACATTGCTGACCGCCGGAAAACCCTGGCTGCGCAAATACCCGGCCACCTGGCGGCTGCGGCCGCCGTGATGACAAATCACGAGCAGACGCTGATCGCGCGACAGCTCGCCCATCCGCGCCGGAACCTGCTGCACCGGGATGTGTGCACTGCCCGCAATCCGGCAGATCTCCACCTCATAGGGTTCCCGCACATCAAGGAGCAGGACCCGGTTGGTGGTCGCAGCCAGCAACTCGCGGGCTTCCTCGACCGAGATTTCCGGCGCGAGCTCGCCGCCAACCGGCGCCGCAACTTCGCAGCCGGTCGCATAGGCCGCTTCGTTGATCTCCCGGATGCTCGGTGTGCTGCCGCACAGCGGGCAACGCGGATCGCGCTGCAGGTTCAGGGTCCGAAATTCCACCGTGAGCGCGTCGCAAACTAGCAGGCGTCCGCGCAACGGCTGGCCGATCCCGAGAAGGTACTTGATGGCCTCCATGGCCTGGAGGCTGCCGATCACTCCACAGAGCGCGCCAAAAACGCCGGCCTCGCCGCAGTTCGGCACGCTGCCCGGCGGCGGCAGATTGGGGAAGAGGCAGCGATAGCAGGGGCCGTCCTTGGCCGGATCAAAGACCGACACCTGGCCTTCGAATTTGAAGATGCTGCCATAGACGAGCGGCCGCCGCGCAAAGTAGGCGGCGTCGTTGTTCAGGTAGCGCGTGGGGAAATTATCCGAGCCGTCCACGATCAGATCGTAGTCGGAGAAGACGCCGACGGCGTTGGCCGGCGTGATCCCTTGGTCGTGAAGCCGCAGTTTCACGTGGGGATTAAGCCCGGCCAGGCGGCGTGAGGCCGACTCGACCTTGGGCCGGCCAACGGACGCCGTATCGTGGACGATTTGCCGCTGAAGGTTGTGCATTTCGACCAGGTCGAGATCCGCCAAGCCAAGCACACCCACGCCGGCGGCGGCCAGGTAAAGAGCCGCCGGGCTGCCCAAACCACCCGCGCCGACCACCAACACCCGGGCGGCCGCCAGCTTGCGCTGACCGGCGACACCGACCTCCTGAAGCAGAACCTGCCGACTGTAGCGACTGAGTTCCTCGGGCGACAGACTTGGTGGACTTTCAGACATGATCAGAACGCGAGACCCGACTCCGCTAACTGCGTTCAATCCCGCGGTTTTCGCAACTGCATTTGCGCCTCGACGGCGGCGGGCCGGAGGCAAAAACTGTGAAATATGCGGTCGAGCAGGGACAATCCGGGCGGTGAATGGCTTTGCGGCAGAGGCGGTGATTTGGAGGCGCCGCGTCTCCAGGTCTGAGCTAACGCGATTCCTCCATGCGCTGCCTTGGGATTGACTATGGCGAGAAGCGGATCGGCCTCAGTTACGGCGATGAACTCGGCGTGGCGACGCCACTGCCCGCCCTGATCGATCCGTTGCCAAAGGTCCGGCAGCAGCGGCTCGCGTCGCTGATTCGCGACCGCCGGATCACGGATCTGGTGCTCGGCCATCCCCTCAACATGGACGATACCGCTGGCTTCAAGGCGAAGGAAGCCGAGGCCTACGCGGCCCGACTCCGGAAAGACTTCGGGTTGCCGGTGCACCTGGTGGACGAGCGGCTGACCTCCTATGAGGCGGAGCAGGCGATTCCCAAACATAAACGGCGGGCGCTCCGTGCCACCGGGCTGATCGATTCCCGCGCGGCGTGCCTGATCCTGCAGGATTTCCTCAACCAGCGATTCCCGCTGGCGCCAGCCGGGGAGGCGTAATCGCATGATTGGAACCCTCACCGTATCCCCCGTGGTACTTCCCAAGATCCACCGTTGGAAATGCGTCTGTGCCTATGACGGCCGCTATTTCAGCGGCTGGCAGAGCCAGCCCGACGGCAAGGCCGTGCAGGATGTAATCGAGCGCTGTCTCAAGGGACTTTTCAGCCGGGACGTGCGCATCCACGGCAGCGGCCGCACCGATGCCGGCGTGCACGCGCACGGGCAGGTGTTTCATTTCGACGCCGAATGGAGGCATGGGGCCGCGAAACTCCTGGCGGCGTTCCGGGGCGGATTGCCGCCGGCAATCCAGGTGCAGTCGGTGCGGCCGGTTCCGGCGACGTTTCACGCGCGCTTTTCGGCCCGGGGCAAGGTCTATTGCTACCAACTCATGGTGGGCGGACTGGCGGACCCGTTCCAACGGCCGTTCTGCTGGTCGATTCAGCAGAAGCTCGATGTCGGAGCGATGCGCGTGGCTGCCCGGCGGCTCACCGGGCGCCATGATTTCCGGGCGTTTTCGGCGTTCAATCGCGTGGCGGCGGAGAACACCGTGCGACATCTGCGCCGGTTGGAGGTGACCGGGCGCGGCGCGCGGCTGCGCATCACGGCAGAGGCTGACGGATACCTTTACAAGATGGTGCGCAGCCTGGTCGGAGCGCTCGTGGCCGTGGGGCAGGGAAAACTCACGCCAGGGGAGGTCGAGACGATCCTAAGTTCCGCCCACCGCACCCACGCGATTCAAACGGCGCCGGCCCAGGGGTTGTTTCTCGTCCGGGTGATCTATTGACATCGCCCTATGAAGTCGAAGGTCGACCGCCGAGTGTCTGGGGCCAGCATCCCGGAACGCCTTTGCGGAATTGGGCCGCCAGCCGGCGCGGCCGTCTCCGGCAGGCCGCTCGGCGCTCGTCGCTCCACGCTCGGCCCGATCGCTCCGGTCCAGACATGAGCACCCTGAAAGCGCTGCGCGCGTTTGGGCGCACGGCCGGCGACCTCGTGTTTCCGCCGGTGTGCGTGCATTGCGGGGCGCTGGTGGAAGGCGGCCGCCTGCGGCACCTCTGCGCCAGGTGCGAGCCGTTGATTGCCTTCGCGGAGCCGCCATGCTGCCAGACCTGCGGGTATCCGTTCTACGGGGAAATGCAGGGGGCGCGGCTGTGTCCACACTGCGCGACGCTCGAACCCGTGTTCCGGCAGGGCCGCACCTGCGTGCTGCTCAAGGGACCCGGGCGCTCGCTCGTGCATGCCCTGAAGTACCACCGGGCGCTCCATGTGCTGGAAGATATCGTTGCGCTCATCGGTGTCACCCCGGGAATGGCCGAGTATTTGCGCGGCGCCGTGCTGGTGCCGGTGCCCCTGCATCCCCGCAAGGAGCGGGAACGCGGCTACAACCAGAGCCGGCTGCTGGCGGAGAGTTTTGCGGTGGCGGGTGGTGGGGGCGCGCACGTCGAAGAGCCATTGCGCCGGATCGTCGACACGCCGACGCAGACCGCTCTGGACCGGCGCACGCGCCAGGCGAATTTGAAAAATGCCTTTGCGTTGCGGACACCCGCTGCCATAAAAGCCGGCGAACGCTACGTTCTCATTGATGATGTCTTCACGACGGGTTCCACCCTCAATGCCTGCGCCGCCGTGCTGCGCCGCGCCGGCTGCCTGAAGCTCGACGTCGTCACCTTTGGCCACGGCTAAGCTCCCATGGTGCATTTCAACAAGCCCCAATACCCGACGATTGTCCAAAAGAAGAAGGACATCCCCAAGGGTGTCTGGGTGAAATGCCCGCTCTCCGGCGAGATCGTCTTCAACAAGGACCTCGAATCCAACCAGATGGTGGTGCCCAAGAGCGGCTACCACTTCCGCATCGGAGCCCGGGAGCGCCTGAAGAACCTGCTCGATCCTGACACGTTTGTGGAGCTTGGGGCGGAAGTGCGGGCGGCCGATCCCCTGGGCTTCGTGGACTCCCAGCGGTATCCCGACCGGCTGAAGAAATACGAGAAGGATAGCGGCCTGACCGAGGCAGTGGTCTGCGGCTCCGGCCGGATTCACGGCATTCCGGTCGCGCTGGCGGTCATGGATTTTCGCTTTTGCGGCGGGGCAATGGGCGGGGCGACCGGCGAGAAGATCACGCGTGCGATCGAGATGGCGCTCGCTGAGAAGATCCCCTGTCTCATCTTCAGCGCGGCCGGTGGCGCCCGGATGCAGGAGGGCATCTTCTCGTTGATGCAGATGGCGAAAACCAGCGCGGCGCTCGGCCGGCTCGCCGCGGCGAAACTTCCCTTTATTTCCATTCTCACTGATCCGACCACCGGCGGAGTCACGGCGAGCTTTGCGACCCTTGGCGACGTGATTCTGGCCGAGCCGGGCGCGCTGATCGGGTTCGCCGGGGCCGTGGTGATCAAGGAAACGACCAAGCAGACGCTGCCGGCGGGTTTCCAGCGGGCCGAGTTTCTTCTCAAGCACGGGTTGATCGACCAGATTGTCAGCCGGCTGGAGATGCGCGACCGGTTGCGCGACATCCTGCAGGCGCTTTACGTGAAAAAACTGCCGGCGGTGGCGCCGACCCCGTGACGGCCGCGCCGCAAAAGACGGCGTGACGCGGGCTCCGAGGGCTGCTGAACTCGCGCCTTTTCATGGGGACATTCACCGACTACGCAGCGGTCCAGGATTACCTTTTCAGCCTCAAGGCGCGCGGGCTGAAATTCGGCATCGACCGGATGCGGGTGCTGGTGGACGCCCTGGGGCATCCGGAGCGGCAGTACCCGGTTGTCCATGTCGCCGGCACCAACGGCAAGGGTTCGGTGGCGGCGATGCTTGACGCCATCCTGCACGCGGCCGGCTGGCGTACGGGCCTCTATACCTCGCCGCACCTCGTCAAGCTGGGCGAGCGGGTGCAGGTAAATCGGGAACTGCTGGGTGAAGCGGAGATCATTGCCTACACGAACGAACTGCGGCCGGTGGCGGAGCGACCGGCGCTCTTCGAGGCGGACGATCATCCGAGCTTCTTCGAGTTCATGACTGCGATGGCCTTTCTCCAATTTGCGCGGCAGGCCGCGGATCTGGCCGTGGTCGAGGTGGGACTCGGCGGCCGGCTCGACGCCACCAACGTTGTGGAGCCAGAGGTGACGGCCATCACCTCGATTGGGTTTGATCACTGTGACATGCTCGGCGACCGGCTTGAGCTGATCGCAGCGGAAAAGGCGGGCATCATCAAGCCCGGCAAGCCGGTCGTACTCGGCCGGATGCCGGCAGTGGCGGAGGCGGTGATTCGGGCGATCGCGGCGGAGCGGCACGCTCCGGTGACCACGGTCCGCGAAGAGTATGGCGACGATCTCGGGTGCTATCCGGAGACAAACCTCGAAGGCGACTACCAACGCTGGAATGCGGCGACCGCCACGCTGGTCGCACGGCTGCTGCCAGTGCGATGGGGCCTGACAGATGAAGTCATCGCCCGCGGGCTGATGCGCGCAAGCTGGCCGGGTCGGTGGCAGCGAACCAAGTTCGGCGGGCGTACGCTCATCCTCGACGCTTCGCACAATCCGGAGGGCGCGGAAGTGCTCGATGCCAATCTTTCGAAGCTGGTCGCGGAGACCGGCCGGAAGCCGATTGTCGTGACCGGGGCGCTTGGTGAATACCGCGCCCGGGCGCTGCTCGAGGTGATTGCGCGGCACGCCAGCGAGATTTACCTGGCGATTCCCCATCAGGAGCGCGCCTGCGGATATGCTGAACTGGAGCACTGCGTGCCGGCGACCTTTGGGGGACGGGTGGTCCGGACGACGCTTGGCGACGTGTTTCCAGGGCCGGATCGCTGCGCCCTCGGCGGCGCTGGTGACACGGTGGTCGTCACCGGCTCAATCTACCTCATCGGCGAAGTGTTCGAACGCATCGAGCCCGGCCGCGGCGCCGGCGAAGGCAGGCTGCAGGATTTTTAGGCCGGCAGGAGGATTGAAGGATCGGAAGCCGGCGGCCTCTGCCGCCGGTCTCCTACAGGCTGTCGCCGAAGTCCTTCTTGAACTGCTTGACCAAACGGTCGGGCCAGTTGCTCGTCGGGGCGAGGCGCCCCATGAAGAACCGGAGCACCGTCGGCTCGTCGACAAACTTCAGGCCACCGACCAGTTCGCGGTTCTTGTAGAGCCAGACCAGGCGGTCGAGGACGAATTTCGTCTGCGAGAGCGTGAAGACGCGGCGAGGGAAGGCGAGGCGCAGCAACTCGACGTCGGCGAGGATGTCGTTCCCCTTGTCGTCGCGGACGCTCGAAATCGTGCCGCGTTCCATCCCGCGGACGCCGGAGATGATGAAGAGCGCGGCGGCGAGCGCCCCGGCGGGGTATTCGGTCTGCGGCACGTGGGGCAGGAATCCGCGGGCATCGACGTGGCAGCCGAGCGCCCCGGGCGGGGTGATGACCGGGATGCCCCGTTTGTCGAGTTCGTTGACGAGATAGGCGATGAAGGACGGCGACTGGCTGATCACGGTCTCGTCCGTCGTCTCATACATGCCGATCGCGAGGGCCTCGATTTCGCGGACGGACATGCCGCCGTACGTGACGAAACCCTCGTAGAGGACGACGAGATCGCGCACCTTGAGGAAAAGGTCCTTGCGGCCGGTGCAGATGGCGCCGCCGCGCGTCGAGCTGACCTTGCGGCTGGAGAAATAGATGATGTCCACGAGGCCGCACATCGTGAGCAGGATGTCCTTGATCGAGGTGTTCTTGAATTTCGCCTCGCGCTGCTTGATGAACCAGGCGTTCTCACCGATGAGGCTGGCGTCGAGCAGGACGGTGATCCCGTGCTGGTCGGCGACCTTGCGCACCTCGCGCATGTTCGCGATCGAGAAGGGCTGGCCGCCGATGAGGTTGGTGGACGCTTCGAGGCGGATAAAGGGGATGCGGGCCGCGCCGTATTCCTTGATCAGGTCCTTCAGCTTGGCGATATCGAGGTTCCCTTTGAATGGATAGCTGCTCTTGATCTTCAGCGCCTCGTCGGTGTAAAGCTCGAAGATCCGCCCGCCGTTCATCTCCATATGGGCCTTGGTGGTCGTGAAATGGTAGTTCATCGGGATCACGTCGCCCGACTTGATGAAGGCCTTGGAGATGACGTTTTCGGCCGCGCGCCCCTGGTGGACGGGAATCACATACTGGGTGCCGAACACCTCGCGCACTGCGGCTTCCATGCGGGCAAAACTCTGCGACCCGGCATAAGCATCGTCCGCCCGGAGCATGGACGAGATCTGGTTGTCGCTCATCGCGTTCGTGCCCGAGTCGGTCAACATGTCGAGGAACACGTCCATCGTGCTCAGCTGAAAGGTGTTGAATCCGGCGCCCTCCATGGCCTTGCGGCGCTCATCGATGGGGCGCAGATGCAGCTTCTGCACGACGCGCACTTTGTGCAGCTCCAGCGGGATGTCCTCGCCGCTGAAAAACTTAACCTTGGTTGGGGTGGCAGGGGCTTCGTTCATGAGCAGGATCGGGGGTTGCGAGCGTTATTCTGGGCACCGGCGGGGGCAGGCTCCGGGCACGCGTCGTCCAATCTCTTTTTCGAGGGAGGCGACGTCTATCCCGTTTTTTGGCAGCAATGCAGTCGAAAGCCGGCCTAATAGCCACCAATGGCGGCGCTTCAGGGCCGGCCGCTGTCACGGAATGTGCAAACGAAACGATTCCGGGCTTGGGCCCGGTAGCGCCGTTTCGCTACGCAAGGCTCACGAGGTCCGCCGTCGTCGGCACGTCCTTGATGATCTGGGCGTGGAGGGGACCGACGCCGAGGTAGCGGAGGTTGGGCAGGGTGGCGGGCCGCGGTTCGCCAGCGTAGGCGCTGTCGAGGATGCTTTTCATCATGCCGGCGACGTAGCGCCGGGCGGCGGCGGGCAGGTCGGCCCATTTGCGCGCGGTCGAGATGTCCTCGGCCCAGCCGGCGTAGCGTTCGTACTCCGGCACGAGCGTCTTGCGGATCTCCTCGTGGCGCGGCACGTGCCGGAGCAGCCGGCCGTCGGGCGCGGTCAGGCACTTGCCGATGGGCGCCTCGTCGAAGAGCTGCTGGTTGCTGGCCGCACCCTTCACCATCTCGCCCTCGGCGATGGCGAACCGGTGCATCCCCCAGGCGATCGCCTCACCCAGCAGCACGCAGACCGGCACCACGAA
>Ga0182021_10006876_pt1 | contig 13507 bp, 12 predicted proteins | sample 612E3MmetaG_FD_120493 | JGI IMG/M metagenome (GOLD analysis project Ga0182021, IMG submission 120493) | Permafrost microbial communities from Stordalen Mire, Sweden - 612E3M metaG (Illumina Assembly) | ecosystem: Environmental > Terrestrial > Soil > Wetlands > Permafrost | place: Sweden...
CTTGAAGAGAATATTCAACAACGGTTTCGTTGGATTTGGATCCATATGGAACACGTGCAGTATCGCCGAAGTAAACAATGTTCTCATTCGGCATTAATCGTGCAACCGATCTAACAACAGTTAATCCGCCAATACCGGAATCAAAAAAACCAATCGGGTTTGTTCTGTTCATAAAATTCAATTTATCACCTCATATTTGAATGCTGTCAACTTTATCTTGATAAAATTCTTTCGCGTTATTAATTCATAAAAGTTGACAACATTTTGTTACAGCATCTCTTCAATTGTTTGAGTTAATTCATGAGTTATTAATTGATAAACATCGGGAGAAATCTTTTTTCTATTTCGGTCAAGAATGTAAAATGAATCTACAACATCATCGGCTTTGGTAGAAATTTTTGCGAAGTAAATCGAAAGACCAAGTTCGTTCATCTTTTTTGTTATTTGATAAAGAAGTCCGAGGCGATCCGGAGAAAAAATATCTATGATTGTATATTTATCATGTTTTTCAAATGCAATTTTAATTTTTCCCTTACGCTTAAAAAGTTTATTCTCTATTCTCCACCATTTCGATTTTATTTTGTTAAACTCTTTTGTGATTTGTAATTCATTCTCAACAGCAAGATAAAGATCATTTGTAATTTTAGAATAACGGGGTTCATCAACAACGCTGCCTGTTCTGAAATCGGAAACATTAAAACTGTCGATTACTATTCCGTCTTTACGCGTAAATATTTTTGCATCGTGAATGTTGAGATCATTAATTGATAGTGCGCCGCACATCCTTGAAAGCAGGGCTTCTGAATCACGAGTTATTACAGTTACCACTGTAAAGCCGCCCTCCTCTCTAAAGAAAACGGAAACCAGCGATCCTTTTTCAATTTCTTCTATGTGGCTGTTGATTTCCTCTGTGGAAAAATGCTGCAGGTAACTTATATCATTAATCGATTCAATATGATCCTTGAACGATTCTTCCGAATATATATCCGAACTTTGTATAATATCTTTTAAGTTATATGAAAGTAATTCCTGACCGGTGATCCTGTCGTCCAGCATAGTTTTTGTTTTCCGGTACAACTCGTTTAAGAGATCGCTTTTCCATTGTGTCCAAACTACTTGCGAAACTGCTGAGAGATCGGCATAAGTAAGTAAATATAAAAGATCGAGCCATTCTGAATTAGGAAATATTTCCGCAAAACTATTTAGAGTTGACGGATCGTTAAGATTACGGCGGAAGGCTGCTTGTTCCATTGTTAAATGTTGGCGGACTAAGAATTGGACAGTTTCAATTTCTTCAAAGCTGTAACCGAGCCGCTCCATAATCGAATTTGCAATCTCTGCACCAATGATCTCATGCCCGGATAAACTAATTGGTTTTGCAATATCATGAAAAAGAACTGCTAGATATAAAATATCTTTATGTTTTACACCTTGAAATAATTTACCAAGCAAAGAAGTTTCTTCAGAAAGTAATTCAAGCGTGGTTAGGGCAATAATTGTATGTTCATCGGCAGTGTAACAATGATAAACTCCCGGCTGAAAATATCCGACTAATTCTTTGAACTCGGGAAGGAATGCGCTAAGTACACCAAGTTCGTTCATCGTTGCTAAAGTTTTTCCCACATTTTTAGGCAGTTTAAGAATCTCGCGAAAGAAAACGGAAGACTGTGCATCTTGTGTTTGAGTTTCTTCATGATCAATAACCGCCTCAATAATTTTCGAACGGAGAGGTTCATCAAAACGCGCATCGTGCAGACCGCGGTAGTACATAGCTCGCAAAATTATTGACAGTGAAAGTTCTAATTTACTTGTTTGATAAATTACATCTCCCTTGAGAGAAAAATCATCATCTAAATTTATTAACAAGTAATCGCTGATTGGTTCTGAAAATTCTTCGCTGAAGCGTTTTATCATTGTGCTTGTAAATCTTTTTATGACATTCGCAGCCTCGAAGTATTTTTTCATATAGGCATGCCAGCCGTCATCAGAATAACCAAGAACATGTGCAATTTTCTCTTGATAGATAAATTCCAGGCGGTCATTTTTGAATTTACTTATTAAGTGAAGATGGTTGCGTGTATTAAGTACGTACCGGTAGCTTTCCTGCAGCCGTACAACAGCGCGTGGTACAAGAATCTTATTCTCTTTGATAATACTTAAGAAACTCTGCATCTGCGTAATTTCTTCTTGAGATGTGAGCATCAAATCATTCTTTAACGTATAGACCCACTCAATAACTTGCAAATCGCGCAAACCGCCGGCTGTATATTTAACATTTGGTTCCAATACTTTTGCCGATTCCCCGTACTTGGCATAACGAAGTTTTATATCTTCAAAATATTCAAGAATAAATCTTTGTTTGTGTTTTTTGGTCAATGAATCAAAAACTTTTTTATTCCACTTCTGGTAAAGCTTTTCATTACCAAGAATATACCTCGTTTCAAAAAATTGCGTGAATGCTTGCATATCCTCGTTAAGAAATCTTTGAATATCGGAAATCTCTCGAATCGTATGAGAAACTTCTATGCCAGCATCCCAAAGCATTGTAATGCAATTATTAATTAGTTCTTCATTCCCTACTACCTTTTCGAAAATGAACATCAGGTCTATATCTGAGTAGGGAGAAAGTTCGCGTCTGCTGAAACTTCCGACCGAAGCGACAGCGCAGTTAAGTTTTATTCCTTTTAAAACTTCAAGAATATATTCTTCAACAAGGATACTCCACTTAACGGAGAATTTAAACGGATCTTTGAGAAGTTCTTCATTGTTGAAAATGCTGTCCCGATCTTCGAAAAATTTTTCTTTTATTTTAAGCGGTTCCATAATTTAAATTACAATCTAATATATTTAAGGGCAAGCCTGCTTATCGGCAGATTATCTTGCCCTTAAATCTTTAGTCATTCTGAGTTGAGACAAGGTCGAGACGAAGAATCTCAAATATTGAGTTTGAGATGCTTCTCCCGACAAGCCTGCCTGCCGGTAGGCATGGTCGGGATCAGCATGACAAAAATAAACTATAGCTTCTTAAATCTTGCCTGGAAGAATCTCAAATACTTCGGTTCATAAACCATCTTCAATCCCTTGATCTTTTTTCTTACATCAAATACCTGCGCAACCGATTCAACCATAACATCAATATGCGCTTGTGTATAAACACGCCGAGGGAAAGTTAAACGCACCAATTCAAGTTTTGGATAACGGTTCTTGCCTGTTTGCGGATCTCTGCCGGATGAAACAATTCCGCGCTCCATTCCGCGCACACCGGAATCAACATAAATTTCTGAAGTGAGAGTTTGAGCAGGAAAAAGATCTTGCTTAAGATGAGGCAAGAATCTTTTTGCATCAAGAAATATTGCGTGCCCGCCGAACGGATAAACCAACGGAATATTATATTTCTCAAGCTGTCTGCCGCAATATTCAACCTGTCCTATTCTTGCTTTAACATTATCGAACAAAACCATTTCTTCAATACCGCGCGCCATAGCTTCCATATCGCGTCCGGCAAGTCCGCCGTATGTATGAAGTCCTTCATAAATTACAACCATGTTGCGGGCTTCTTCGTAAACTTTTTTGTTACGCGTTGCAAGAAATCCGCCGATGTTCACCATCAAATCTTTTTTTGCGCTCACCCACAATCCATCAAAGTAAGAACACATTTCTTTTAAGATCGAAGCGATAGTTTTATTAGCGTAACCTTTTTCGCGTAGCTTAATAAAATATGCGTTTTCCGTTGCGCGTGTTGCATCGAACCAAAGTTTAATGTTGTATTTTTTTGTGAGGTGGTAGATCTCTTTCAAGTTTGCCATTGAGAACGGCTGACCGCCTGCCATATTAACCGGTCCCGCCATACTTACATAAGGAATTTTTTTAGCGCCGACTTTCTTAATTAAGTCTTCAAGTTTCTGCGGATCAATATTCCCTTTAAACGGATGTGTGTTCTGCGCATCGTGCGCTTCATCAATAATTACATCAATAAAAGTTGCGCCTGCAAGTTCTTGATGCAGCCGGGTTGTAGTGAAATACATATTGCCGGGAATAAAATCTCCCTGCTTGATCATGATCTTTGAGATCATATGTTCTGCGGCGCGTCCTTGATGAGTTGGAACGAAGAAGGGCATTCCGTAATATTTTTTTACGTTATCCCATAAGTTGTAAAAGTTTCTGCTTCCGGCATATGCTTCATCGCCAAGCATTATTCCAGCCCATTGGTAATCGCTCATTGCATTAGTGCCGCTATCGGTCAGTAGATCTATATAAACATCTTCGCTCTTAAGTAAGAAAGTATTATATCCGGCTTCCTTAATACATTTTTCACGATGTTCTCTGTTTGTCATTTTTATCGGCTCAACCATTTTAATTTTGAACGGTTCAGCCCAGCTTCTTTTGATTACTTTTTTTGCAGCCATTGTCTCTCCAATTTTTTAATAGTTACTTGTTAAATGTTATCATAGTTTTCAAATCATTTGTCATACAAACTTTTTCTTCAATTTTTTTCTGTTCTGTTCTGCAATTATTTCTGATGAGATTCCGCCGCGTGTATTGAACTTAGCGGTGATCTTCATGTATCTCGGTTTACAAACCTTTGCAAGATCATCAAGAATTTTATTTGTTACTGCTTCAAAGAAGATTCCGTCATTTCTAAATGATTGGAGATAAAATTTATAACTTTTCAGCTCAACACAAATCTTATCCGGTATATATTCTAAAATGATTGTGGCAAAATCCGGCTGTCCGGTCTTAGGACAAAGTGATGTAAACTCCGGCGCTGTGTGAATAATTACATAATCTCTTTCCGGATTCGGATTTGGAAATGTTTCGAGGAGTTTGGTTTTGTCTGCCATTATATTTCTTCTTATTAATTTAAATAATTAATTATGTTCTCAATTCATCATCTATTAAATCTTGAAAAATATTTATCAATTTCCTCTCTCATGTCAATTCCAACTTTTTCAAAACACTTTAGTAGATCTTCATAGGCTCCTTCGCCACCTACAAAATCCCAAAATTCTTTTCCGACTTTAAGCTCATTTTCTAAATCCAACATACCGGCCATTGTCCAACGAGTATATGGTTTTGGTTCATAAGGATTATATGGAATTGCTATTAATGTATTTACTTTGGCATTTGGATTCTCAAATAATATTACTCCAACCCATTCAAGAAGCGTTCTTTTAAATTCCTTAAACCCACCCATATTGGGTTTTGCCGTTTTAATATCAAAAAGAAAAATTTCATCATCTTGATTCTTCAAATACAAATCAACATTAGTGGGACTAACATTTCTTTCTTTTCCTTTTTTAATAGCTTCTCTTATTGTTTGAATTTCTTTTGGTTTATTCGGTTTCATTGTTGCCGAATTTAATCCATCCATTATTTTTTGAATTTCAAACTGAGCATCTTCACTTAATTTTGTCCCTGCTACTATATGAGATTTAGCCTCTTTGAATTTTATTGAAGCTAAAGTAACAGCCACAGGTTCAAAAATTGTTGTACCAAAATTTGTAATTAAAGAATGAATAAACTGATATAATGCTAATCTATCCTTACCAAGTAATCTAGTGTGAAAAGGCATTGACGCTGGTTCTGGATTGTAATGCTCAAACTTATTTCTCAAAGTTGTCTTTAGAGTATTTTCAACGAGTACTTTTTGTTCTTCATTCAACGCCATTTTATTGTCCCCTTTTTAAATGGAAAATTGATTCGGAATACGCACCTTTATCTTTCTCTGTTCTATTTAAAACTGGACGTTTGAATTGTTGGACAATTTTCATTCCAGCTTTCTTTGCGATAGTTGGATACATGTTATATTTATCATTAGCAACCAACAATACATTGTAATCATCAGCTAAAAATCTTTTACAGTTATTCAAAACCGTTGCGATGCCCTCAATATAAGATTCTTTTGCTTCACGTCCTTGTCCATTGGATAAAGGACCAATTTCAAGTTCCTCTTTTTTTTCTAATCTGAACAAATCATATGCATAAGCATGTTGTTCGTGGTAATCGATCAGACCGACATATGGTGGACTTGAAAATATACCATTAAATCTTTGCTTAGTAAGCTGTTTTACAAAAGCCGGATTTACTTTTTCAACTGCAGAAAATAAATCTATTGTACGGCTATCACATGTAAAACAATGCTGGTAAGTTTCAGTCCTTAAGGAATTAAATTCTGCAATACGTTTCAAAGTATCTTTTGAATATCTTTCCCACCAACTCAAGATTGAGAACAAAGGCTTACAAATCTTTCCGTGTTTTGAACAATAATATGTTGTTGAGATCGGTTCGAGAAGTGTGGCTAAATCTGAGTGAGTGGTTGCACGACAAGAGCGAATTGTGCGGCTAAGAATTATGCTCACGATTTTTTTTGTGTTGTGATTTTTAATCTTTTTGATCAGGTTGAATACAAAATCAATTTCAGTCCTAACATGTTGCAGAAACCATTTGTCTAAAAAGTTCTCTGATGATTCTTGTTTTAACTCAATTCCAAATTCTTTGACCAATTTTTTATATATCGGTAGAAATTCTTTTTCTTTCGCACGTCCATATTCTTCTTCGTCAACTTTTTTATTCTGTACTCTAACTTTGAATTCTGGTGAGGGGAAATATTCGTTGTTAAACTCAGAAAGTTTTTCAAGTAACCGTTGTTCAAACTTCACTGTATTAGAATCAACTATAAACTGTTGTAATGCTTCAGTGATTTTTTTTAACTCGGAATTTAATTCATGCAAATTATATTTTCCGACTTTCACATTACTCATCAAAGAATTAAATGCTGAAACATCAACTCCGATTGCATGCATTCCAAGTTCATTCGCTTGAACAAGTGTGGTCCCACTGCCACAGAAAGGATCTAAAACGATGTCTCCTTTCTTAAAATAAATTTCTTTCTTAAACTCATCGGTATGATCATCTAAAAAGTATTCAACAAGCTGCGGAATGAATTTACCTTTATAAGGGTGAAGTCGATGTACATGTTTTGTTGTTTCAGCTTCTTTGTATTGTTGAAAAGATAAATGCCAATCAATATCTTTTCCTAATTTTTCTTTCCAGTTTAATTCTCGCTCTCCATAATAAGATTTATAATATTGTAGCACTTCAGTTTTGTTAACAAAAGTATTTCCATTTTCACCGAACTTTTTTATTCGTCCATAGTTAACAAGGTATGATATATTAGACGGTGTGACATTCCGCTTCAGTTCTAAACTGATCCATTCACTTGCTTGTTTTATAGTTAACAATTCTTTCTGCATTCTCAATTCGCTATTCTCAATTCTCAATTAAAAATACTTCGGTTTTACTTTATACGGAATCTGATCTTCCACTCCCGCTTGCTGAAAACCGCGGAGACGAAATGCACAGCTATCGCAAACGCCGCAAGCTTCATCTTCATTTTGATAACACGACCAGGTTAAATTCAACGGCGCTTTTAATTCAATTCCTTTCTTCACAATATCGGCTTTTGAAAAATGAATTATCGGTGTAGCTATTTTTATTTTTGTTTCCGGTTTTGTGCCGAGCTCAACCATTTTTTCAAATGCTTCAAAGAAATCCGGACGGCAATCCGGGTAACCGCTTGCATCTTCATAAACGGCGCCGATAAAAACTGCTTCCGCTCCAATTACTTCCGCCCAGCTTACACATGCACTTAATATATTTGCATTGCGGAACGGAACATACGAACTTGGAATTTCTTTATTTGAAAGATCCGCTTTAGCTACTTCGATTAATTTATCCGTAAGAGACGAGCCGCCGATCTTTGTGAAATGTTCGAAATCAATTACCAATCTTTTATCTGCTTTGTAAAAATCGGCAATATCATGAAATGCTTTTAGCTCGCGGTTTTCGGTACGTTGTCCGTAATTTATATGAATGAGCGCGAGTTTGTATGTTTGATTCGCAATCGCTGCGGTAACACAACTATCCATTCCTCCGCTAACGGCAACGACAGCTAATTTTTCTTTCATCATTATAAAATCTCATTAAACATTGGTAAAAATAGCAAATTGGAAAGTGAGAAGGAAAAAAGGATTTGCTGAATTGAACGCTGATTTTTATGATGATTATGATTGTTTAAGAACATAAGCAATCATAAATATCATATTGATCTGTGTTCAATCGCTTTGTTCCTAAATACCAATAGAAATATTGCAATAATTAATGTAACTAAGGAGGAAATTAGGAAAGGTACTTGCGCACCAAATTTATCCCACAAAATTCCGGTAAAAAGAGAACCAAACATAACCGCAAAACTTGATAGCGCAGTTAGTAAACCAATTGCTGAGCCGCGGAATTGATCCGGCACCAGATCTGAAACCCAAGCTTTTGATACTCCTTCGGTTGATGAAGCATAAATTCCATAAAACGCAAAGAGAAGCCCAACGATTAAATTGTTTTCGTTCATTGCAAATCCGAAATAGACAACAGAAAAAATTATCAAGCCGATTATAAAAATATTTTTCTTGCCGAATTTATCGGCTAAGATTCCAACCGGGTAAGAAGCGAATGCATAGACTAAATTGTAAAACACATAACCGAGAATGGCTATTATATCCGAGTGCGCTATTTGTTTTGATTTTAAGATTAGAAAAACATCGCTGCTGTTTACCAAAGAAAAAAGTGTGAGCGTAATTAAAAGAACTTTATACTCTCTCGGCGCGCTTTTCCAAAATTCGCGGTAAACTTTTTTCTTAGAATTTTTGACGCTCACTTTTGCATCTTTCACAACAAAAGTAAATCCGATAGCAAATAAAGACGGGACAATTGCAAAAAGATAAATCCATGAATACTTTCCGGGAAAAAAGTAAAGGAGCAAAAGTGCCGCTAAAGGACCGGCAACTGCACCCAGCGTATCCATTCCTCTATGAAAACCAAATACAGCTCCCGTATTTCCATTTGCATAACTTGCAAGAAGAGCATCCCGCGGTGCTGTACGGATTCCCTTTCCTATTCGATCGCCAATGCGGGAAAAAATTACTGCAGGTACAGTAGCAATCACTCCCGGTAATGATTTTACTAATCCAGATAGACTATAACCGATTACAACAAAGATCGAGCGTTTACCAATTCTGTCTGAAAGTGTTCCGAAGTATCCTTTTAAAAATCCGGCAGTTACTTCAGCAATTCCTTCGATCAAACCAACAACAGACATTGATGCGCCGAGAACAGCAGTTAAGAAGATCGGCGTAATTGGATAAAGCATTTCGCTGGCGAAATCAGTGAAGAAGCTGATCAATCCGAGTATAACAACCGGGCGGGATATATTTTTGAATTTTACCATAATTGTAAATTTCTAAAATGATGATCTAATTTCCTACAAATTTCTGTTGACATTCTGCAGATAACTTCATTCTTTTAGGTAGAACGATTCATTACTCACCAGAGAAAGAACTTCTAATCATTCGTTTGAAATTATTTATGCAAAGATTAAATTAAAAAGAAGGTCCGCTGATGGAATATTATGAATTACATCCTGTAACACCGCAAATGAGATTTATTAATAAAGCTGTAGAAGTATTGAAAAACGGCGGTGTGATAATTTACCCGACCGATACTGTTTACGGAATCGGCTGTGATATATTCAACAAGGAAGCTCTTGAAAGGGTTTATGCAATTAAACAAGATGCCGGAACAAAATTATTCAGTTTTATTTGTCCTAACCTGAAAAATATTGCCAAATATGCAAAGGTATCGGATTATGCCTACAGGGTAATGAAAAAACTTTTACCCGGACCATATACTTTTGTTTTACCTGCAGCACATGAAGTTCCTAAAAAACTTTGGACCAAACGAAGAACAGTTGGTATCCGTATTCCTGATAACCATATTGCTTTAACACTTGCAAAGGAATTAGGTAATCCAATTGTTAGTACAAGCGTTACAACAAGGAGGGGAGAAATTTTATTTGATCCGCTTGAAATCCAAATAGTATTTAATCAGCAAATAGATCTAATGCTCTCATCAGGCGCACTGGAAGGAAAACCATCAAGTATAATTGATTTAAGCCGTGAAGAACCGGAAATAATTAGAGAAGGCGCAGGCGATGTTAGTATGTTTCTGTAAGAAGGAAATAAAAACATATAACAAAAAGGCCGCAAATAATGCGACCTTTTTATTTTAAACACCTTCTCTGTATGAAATAGTAGCAGATGCCTGTCTAGCAGCTAGTAAAGTTATTTCCGCAATGTTAACATGCGGCGGTCTTGTTGCACAATATAAAACTGCATCCGCAATATCATCTCCGGTAAGCGGTGTTAATCCTTTATAAACGTTATTTGCTTTCTCTTCATCGCCGCTAAAACGGATTTTACTAAAATTAGTTTCAACAAGTCCGGCATCAATAGTACTGACCAAAATATTTTTATCAATCGTATCCATTCTAAGAGAACGCGTAATTGCATCAACTGCATGTTTGGATGCACAATAAACCGCTCCTTTAGGATAAGCTTCCCTTCCAGCTATAGAACCGATGTTAATTATATGCCCGCTTTTTCTTTCCAGCATGATTGGAAGAATAGCATGCGTAACATAAAGCAATCCTTTAACGTTAGTATCTATCATTTCCTCCCAGCCCTCAGGATTGTCTTCATAAAATTTATTAAGCCCGCGAGCCAGTCCTGCATTATTAATGAGTATATCAATATTCTTAAACTCAGCGGGCAATGATTTTATAGAATTAATAACATCATCTCGTTTAGTAACATCTAGTTTGTAGGAATAAACTTTAACACCGAACTCTTTACGAATATCTTCGGCAACTTCATCTACCAGATTTTTTCTTCGTGCACTGATTACAAGATTTGCACCTGCTTTACTGAAAGCATATGCACACGATTTGCCGATTCCGGAAGATGCTCCGGTGATAAAAACAATTTTTTCCTTTAACGATTCCATAGTTTCCTCAAAAAGTTTTTACAAAGTTAATATAAAAATGAATGTAAATTTAATTAGATAACCTTCAATATTTTTTAAGAAGAATTAACTAACAATTTTATTCTACACTTATTTATATTTTCTTAAATTGCCTGTTAGAAAATATACATCGAAAGCAAATTAATGCTAAAATCCTATTTGAACAGTACTCGGAATTACGTTTTGTCACTTCTTACTACAAGAACTCCTATTGAAAATTTCTATCACGATGTTAATCATACGAAAGAAGTTGTTCAATCTGTTATTGAGATCGGGAATGGAGAAAAACTTTCTGAAGGTGAACTTGAAATGATCCAGATCGCAGCATGGTTCCATGATGTTGGATATATTAATAAAACCAATGGACATGAAAATGTAAGTGTAGAATATGCACAAAAATTTTTAATTGAATTAAAATATCCATCAAACAAAATTAAAATTATAACTGGAGCTATTCTTGCAACGAATGTTCCCCAAAAGCCAAAAAATAAATTCGAAAAAATATTATGCGATGCGGATCTTTTTCATCTTGGTAAAGAAACGTTCTTTGAGCGAAACGATAAATATAGAGTGGAATATGAAAATCACCTAGGACATAAACTAAGTGAACTGGATTGGTTAGTAAAGACAATTGATTTTGTAAAAAATCAAAATTTTCATACTGATTATGTAAGAAAGAATTTCAATGATCAGAAAAACGAAAACCTTCGTCAGCTTAATGAACAACTTGAACATATCATAAATAATACTAATTAATTTTTCACTCAATCCTATATATGCCAATTACAAAAACACTTTATATAATCCGCCATGCTAAATCAAGCTGGGATAATCAAAGTCTATCGGACTCTCAAAGAACATTAAACGCCCGTGGACTAAAAGATGCACCACTTATGGCAAAGCTACTTAAAGGGAAAAAAATTGTTCCGGATTTAATCATTTCCAGCCCAGCAGTACGTGCTTTATCTACCGCAGAAATCTTTGCCAAAGAATTCGATTACAAAAAAAATGAAATACTTAGTAATGAAAGAATTTATGAAGCAACAATGCGTGAATTAATAACAACTATTCGGGAAATAAAGGATGAGTATAACACCGTAATGCTCTTCGGGCATAATCCCGGATTATCCAACATTGTAAACCTTATTGGTAATAAATTTCTACCCGCGTTGCCTACTTGCGCTGTTGTCGGAATAGAATTAAAAGTAAATTCATGGAGTGACGTTGAGAGAGACTGCGGTAAGATTATTTTGTTCGAATACCCTAAAAAATCTTTAAAGTAATCACTTAACTAATTTCGATATAGCTTTAAACTCATCTGTACCGCACATATTTAGCATTTCGAATAAAATGGATTCTGTTAATGAGATTTCAACTCCGTTCGATCTCATTCTTTCAATAGCGATTTCATAATCAAATTTACGGCGGGAAGAAACAGCATCAGCTGCTATATGAACTTGGAAATCGTTTGCAAGCAGATCGAGCGCCGTTTGTATTACACAAACATGTGATTCAATTCCGCAAACAACAACTTGCAGAATATTTTTACTTTTCAACTCTTCAAATAAATTGCCGGCGCCAAAACAACTGAACGACATTTTATTAATTGCGCTTCTTTCTTCCAGCGCTGATTTGATCCGCTGTTCTGTAGGACCTAATCCTTTAGGATATTGCTCGGTATAGTAAATAGGCGAATTAAAAATCTTGAATCCGTAAATAAGTTTAATTGCATTATTAACCACACTTTCGCTTTCGTAAATAACAGGAAGAAGTTTTTCCTGAATATCAATTACAAGTAATACTGAATTTTCTCTTTGCAATATTTTGGAATGGCGGTTCATGTTATTAGTTGTTGGTTGTCAGTTGAAAGTGAATTTATGATTGTAATTAAAAATTCATAACTCATAATTCAAAATTAATAGATCGGATTCATTCCATACTTACCGCAGCTGTACATCATAAGAAGTGAAGAAATATCAATCGCCGCACGCTTCTCTTCGTCTTCCGGAATGATAAAATCATAAACATCGGCAATAAACTTCATGTTGGATAATATTTTTTTGAGTTCGGAATATGTCGGCTCGCCGTGCCAATTGGCAACACGTTTAATCAAATTCTGTTCGTTGCGCCGCAGGAACTCTGAAAATGAAATTATATTTTGACTTAGTTTAGTGCGCGGTTTGCAAATATTTATTAAGTCGTTTGTGTATTGATCCCATTTGTTTGCGATATCTTCATTCTTATCGTACATAAGAAGTTTAGCTTTCTCAGGTGTAAATTGCGCATGCGTTATTGCTTTGAACTTTGGAACCAAAGCGTAACCGTCATAACTAATTATTCCGGTTTCTTCTTCAACATATTTCCATCTTCGAATAAGACGCGAAGCAGTTTGTACGGAAACAACTTTATCTAATTCACTGTCTATAACAACAAATTTTCCTTTCTGATAACTTACAACAGTACACCAGTGTTCCCAATTTTTTACGCTTAATATGCACGGATAACCTTTCTTAAAATGCTGGATCAACATGCGGCGTGCATCATCGGGATTGCTGGATTGAAAATGTTTCATTCTGCAGTTGAATCTTCTGGCAGC
>Ga0182021_10006877_pt1 | contig 13506 bp, 11 predicted proteins | sample 612E3MmetaG_FD_120493 | JGI IMG/M metagenome (GOLD analysis project Ga0182021, IMG submission 120493) | Permafrost microbial communities from Stordalen Mire, Sweden - 612E3M metaG (Illumina Assembly) | ecosystem: Environmental > Terrestrial > Soil > Wetlands > Permafrost | place: Sweden...
ACCTGGGTACGGATCCGGCTCACAGCGTCTTCGATAATGTGGCCGGGGGTCCACTGGCCGGTGCAGCCGCAGATTTTCCGGACGAAGGTGTCGATGAGGATTTCGCCCCGCGGGGTGTGGTTGACTTCGGGATGGAACTGGACGCCGTAGAGGCGGCGGCCTGCGTCCTGAATGGCACAGACCGGAGCATTGGCCGACTTCGCCACCACCTCGAAGCCGGAGGGAACACGGGAGACATGATCACCATGGCTCATCCAGACCGGGCTCTTCCCCTCGACGAAGAAACCGTCGAAGAGAGGTCCGGGACGGCCGCTGGCCTTGAGGTCGGCATGGCCGAATTCCCGCTTGCCGGCCGGTACCACCTCACCGCCGAAATGGCGGCTCATCAGCTGCATGCCGTAGCAGATACCGAGCACCGGCACTCCCAGCTCGAAGAGCTCTTCGATCACCGCCGGCGCCCCCGTGTCATAGACCGATTTCGGCCCTCCGGACAGGATGATCCCGGTGGGGGCAAAGGCACGGATGGCGGAAAGCTCCATATCGAACGGATGGAGTTCGCAGTAGACATGGGCCTCCCTCACCCGCCGGGCGATGAGCTGGGTATACTGGGAACCGAAGTCGAGAATCAGGATCTTTTCGCTATGGATGTCGGATGACATGAATGAATCCTTTTTCTGAGGAGAGTCATGACAGGAAATCGAATGGAGAAAGGAAGGAAACGGGAGATTTTTCGTTCTGGCAAGGCTGTCGAGGGAAGACGCGGAGGCCTAGCAGCGCTAGGCCGCACAAGGATTCCCGAAGACTTACGCCGCCAGGGCGGAAAAGAACCGTTTCCTAGTTGCCGCCGACGCGATAGTTGGGCGCTTCCTTGGTAATCGTCACATCATGCACGTGCGACTCCTTGAGCCCGGCGCCGGTGATCCTGACGAAACGCCCTTTTAACTGGAGCTCCTTGATGGTCAAGCAACCAGTATAGCCCATGCCGGCCCTGAGGCCTCCGGCAAGCTGGTGGATGTTGGCCGAGAGCGGCCCGCGCAGTTGCACCATCCCTTCGATCCCCTCGGGGACGAGCTTCACTTCGCTTTCCACATCCCCCTGAAAATAGCGGTCCTTGCTCCCCTCTTTCATGGCGCCAATGGACCCCATGCCGCGGTAGCTTTTGTAGGCGCGCCCCTGGTAGAGGATCGTGTCACCGGGGGACTCCTCGGTACCGGCAAAGAGGGAGCCGATCATGATCAGGTCCGCGCCGGCGGCTACCGCCTTGGGGAGGTCGCCGGAATATTTTACCCCGCCGTCGGCGATGACGGGGATGTCGTATTCCCGGGCAATGCTGGCGCAATTGCTGATGGCGGTTATCTGGGGGACCCCGACACCCGCCACAACCCGGGTGGTGCAGATGGAACCGGGACCGATGCCGACCTTGATGGCATCAGCTCCCGCCTTGATGAGAGCCTCCGCGGCCTCCGCCGTGGCAATGTTGCCGGCGACCAGCTCGATACCTTTGAAGTTCTGCTTGATAGTTCTCACAGCATCGATGACCCCCTGGGAGTGACCATGGGCGGTATCGATAACGAGCACATCAACCCCCGCCCTGATGAGCGCTTCGACCCGGGCCTCCATATTGGCGGTCGGGCCGACCGCTGCGCCGACGCGAAGCCGTCCCAGGCTGTCCTTGCAGGCATTGGGATATTTTCGCACCTTCTCGATATCCTTGATGGTGATCAACCCTTTCAGAAAGCGGTCATTGTCAACCACCAGCAGTTTTTCCACCCGGGTATGCTTGAGTATCTCCTTGGCACCTTCCAGCGTCGTCCCCACAGGCACGGTAACCAGATTTTTCCTGGTCATCCTTTCAGAAATGGGAATATCAAGATCGGTCTCGAAGCGCAGATCCCGGTTGGTGAGGATCCCTAACAGCTTGCCGTTGGTCTTGGTAATCGGCACCCCGGAAATACGGTACTTGGCCATCATTTCCAGGGCTTCGCGAATTTTCTGGGTGGGTCGCATGGTGATCGGGTCAACGATCATCCCCGATTCGCTCTTCTTGACCTTGTCCACCTCCATCGCCTGCTCTTCGATGGTGAAGTTTTTATGGATGAAGCCGAGCCCTCCTTCCCGTGCCATGCAGATGGCGGTACGGGCCTCGGTCACGCTGTCCATGGCGGCGCTGACCAGGGGGATGTGAAGGAGAATGTTTCGGGTAAGCCTGGTAGAGAGATCAACATCGCGGGGCAAAATCTGGGAATGGGCGGGGATGAGAAGCACATCATCAAACGTCAGGCCTTCGGGAATAGTTGCATCCAGCATCGCGGACTCCTTTGCGTTTGTCTGGTCAATCAAGCTCGGATTTGTAACGAAGAAGGGTAGTACAGGCGGTGCCTCCAGTCAACAAAAAACAGGTAAAAACAGCCTCATGCAGGGATGAACGCCTTCTTGTCCCCGATCCGGTAGAGGAGCGCCACGATGAGGTCCACGGCATGCTCCAGGTCCCCGAGGGAAAGCACCTCCACCGGGGTGTGCATGTAGCGGAGCGGTATCTTCACGAGGGCAGTGGCCACACCCCTACGGGAGATCTGCATGACGTTGGCATCGGTCCCGGTAGCCCGAGGTATCCCGGTGAACTGCACCGGGATGTTCTCATCCGCCGCGGTCGCGGCAAGCAGGTCGAACAGGGCCGGATTGATGTTGGCGCCTCGGGGGAGGATCGGCCCGAGGCCCAGGGCGACATCACCGTTGTGCTTCCGCTCCACATCGGGCTGGTCGGTCGCGAAATCGACCTCCACGCAGATGCCTATGTCGGGGTTGACCGCATAGCTGCTGGTAGTGCCCCCCCTGAGCCCCACCTCTTCCTGCACCGACGAAACGCCATACATATCGAGCCGCGGCTTTTCAGCGGCTGCGGCGATCCTCCGGAGCACCTCTGCTACGACGAAACTCCCCGCCTTGTCGTCGAACCCCCGCGAGGTGACCCGGTCGCCCTGGAGCCTTTCCAGTGAGTCGGCAAACGTCACCGGGTCGCCAACACGCACCAGTTCCTCTGCAATTTTCCTGTCCGAGGCACCGATGTCGATATACTGGCTGTCGAGTTTTACCACTGTCTCCCGGTCTTTTGCCTCCATGAGATGAATCGGCTTTTTGCCGATCACCCCGATGACCTGACCTTTCCGGCCATGGATATGCACCCTCTGCCCCGGTGTCAGGTGGGGGTCCACGCCCCCGATGGCACCGAAATAGATGAAGCCTTTGTCATCCAGGTAGCGGACCTGGAAACCGATCTCGTCCGAATGCCCCACGAGCATGACCCGGGGCAGATCCTCCCCTTCACCCCGGATCCCTCCGAACACGTTGCCCATCACATCCTGGGTCACTTCGGCGAAGGGGGAAATATAGGCGCGGAACACTCTCTGGGCGGGCTGTTCATACCCCGAGGGGCTGGGAGCGGCAACAAGTTCCTGGAGAAATTTGAAAGATTCTTCACGCATTGTAAACTCCGGAAGATAAAGATAATTAGATAGAGGTAGAGGTAAAGATAGAATTTAAGATAGAGATTGAAGTTGAGGTCACGAAAATGCTGAAATTAAGCACCTGTCCTCTATCTCTTTCTCTATCTGTTATCCAGATGCTACATCGGATACTTGCCCAGCGTGGCCGGATCGAGGTTGTCGAGAAACTCCGCAAAACGCCGGGCATTGTTCTCACCGGCCAGTTCCCCGCTGCTCATGGAGAGAACGGCAGCGCGCTCCAGGACCTCTTCGGAGACCAGGATCGGCATCTTGTACTTGAGAGCCGCCATGATCGCTTCGCAGGGGCGAACCCCCACCAGGAACTCTTCTTCGTCCCGCAGGAATTTAACACGTGCGGTAAAGACGCCGTCGTTGAGGTCTTCTATAATGATAGCCCCGATCGCGGCGCCGGTCTTTTCCAGGAAAAGCGCCAGAAGGTCTTTAGTCCTCCCGCTGGACGAGCCGTCCCAGAGGATCAGTTCGGCGGCAATGGCAAAGGCTTCAACAGTGCTCATCCAGATGGGTATGGTCTTTTCGTCCCGGGCATCCTTGAGGATTACCACCGGCCTGTTGGCAATGGCATCCATGGTGAACCCGAAAACCGTCATTTCAAGATACATTATAAAACCTCAGAGTAATTTGCCTGGGGAAGAAACTGCAAACATTGATCCTGTTGACTATTATTCCAGTGCCTATCCTTCATCGAACAGTTCTCCCAGCAGCGAATTCTGGAAGGCCCGCGTCACATTCACCCCCGCGATGCTGCCGATCAGAGCCCTGTTGCCGGGGAAATTAACCACGCGGTTGCCGGACGTCCTGCCGAACAGCTGGTCCCCCCGCTTGCTGACCCCTTCCACGAGAATATCCTGCATGCTGCCGACAAAACTCCGATTTCTTTCCAGCGTCATCTTCCGCTGCAGACCCTGCAGCCTGTCAAGGCGCTCCTGCTTAACGGAGACAGCCACTTCATCACGGTAATCGGCAGCCCTGGTCCCCGGCCTCACGGAATATTTGAAGGAAAAGAGATCGGCATAACCTACCTCCTCCATGAGCGACAGGGTATCGGCAAAATCGGCCTCGCTTTCCCCGGGAAAGCCGACGATAATGTCGCCGGTGATCTGGATACCGGGACGCGCTGCCTGCAACAATCCGACCTTCTCCAGGTATTCCCTGCGGGAATAGCCCCGGTGCATCCGCGCCAGGACTGCATCGCTTCCGGACTGGGCAGGGAGGTGGATATGGCTGCAGAGTTTCGGGATTTCGGCAAAACAGCGAATCAGCGGCTGGGAGATATCCTTGGGATGGGAGGTGGTAAACCGGATCCGTTCGATCCCGGGGACCTCTGCGACCTGCCGGAGGAGGGCCGCAAAGCCGAGTTCACCGTCGCTCTTCAAGCCGTAGGAATTTACATTCTGCCCGAGAAGGGTGACCTCCTTTACCCCTCTATCCACCAGCACCCGAAGTTCTTGCAGGATATCCACGGAACGGCGGCTCACCTCCCTCCCCCTGACGTAGGGGACGATGCAGTAAGAGCAGTAATTATCGCATCCCTGCATGATTGTGATGAACCGGGTGAGTCCGCCTGCATGGTCAGCGACGGGAAAAAGGTCGATCCTGGACTCGCTGTCGATGAACCCGGTCTCGGCTCGCCTTCTCCCCTCTTCGGCTTCCCTGACCATGTCGGGCAACAGATGGAGATTGTGGGTGCCGAACACCAGGTCGAGGTAAGGGATGGTATCCAGGAGCCGCTCCCCCTCCTGTTGGGCAACGCACCCCCCCACGGCAAGGAGCAGACGACGATTGGTCTTCTTCATCCCCTTGAACCTGCCGAGGCTGCTGTAGACCTTTTTTTCGGGCTTTTCCCTGACACTGCAAGTATTCAGGATTATGAGGTCCGCACGTGAAGAGTCCTGGGTGGGATGATAACCGGCCGGCTTCAGGAGAGCGACGATCTTCTCTGAGTCGCTGACGTTCATCTGGCAGCCGAAGGTCTCGACATAGAGCAGTTTTTTCTGTGCCACAATATTCCTTGTTCGATGAATTTCAGTAGATAGTACGCAATTTATGCCCCGTTAGTCAACAGCTTTCACTTCCTTAACCGACTGCTCAGGCTTTTGAGATGGTTGAAGCGGACAGCCGGGGAAGAAGGTATCCCCGTATAATTTTCTCTTGACAATGTATCAGGGTACATGGTATTAAAATGACTTTCGGAAATTGTTCAACGATTTACCCATTCAATGGAGGTGCAGTTTGGCGAACCATAAATCGGCCCTGAAAAGGTTCAAGCAGAACGAGAAGAAAAACCTGAGAAACAAGCATGTCCGCTCGACCCTGCGGACTTTTATAAAGCATGTCCGCGAAGCGGTTGCGGGAAAGGACACCTCCGTGGCAAAGGAAGCCCTGGCAGCCGCCATCCCGGTGATAGATTCAGCCGCATCCAAAGGGGTAATCCACCGCTCCACCGCGTCCCGGAGCGTTTCACGCCTCACCAGACTGGTGAATACCCTCGGGTAATACAACGCAATCCGGCTAAGAGAATTTTACCGGTCATTCAGGAATAGAAAAAAGGGACCCCGAAACGGGGTCCCTTTTTATGTTTGTGCAGTCGCAACTACCAAATTAATTCGGAAAATGCTCCAGATGCAAGGCTTGCCGTGACTTCCGAACGAGGCGCAGTACCCAAAGGGCATAAACAGCGCTGCGTCGCAGTTAAGGAAGGCGCGGCGTAACGCCGCAGCTGGACTTTTGCCGGATTCATCAAGTCTTGGAGCAGATGTCCATCGCCAGCCGCTCCATAAGGTCCTGCGGCCGGCCGCCACTCGTCTTGAGCGCCAGGTCGGTAGCGTACAGCTTCTCGAAAACCGGGTGGAATTCCTGCAGTCGGTAGTTCTTTGCCTGGGCAATGACACCGTTGATGAAATAGGGGTTGATACCGGCGGCCTTGCTGATTTCCTGGGGCGGCATCTTCTTTTCCAGGAGTTCACGCACGATCCGGAGCTGGCGGAAATGGCGGGTCAACATGGAAAGTATCATCAGGGGAGCTTCGCCGTCCCGCAGCATGGTATGGAGCCTTCGCAAAGCCTTGACCATATCCTTGTCCCCAAAGGCATTGGCGAGGTCGAACACCGTATCCACTTTCGTATCGGATGCAGCCTGCCTGACATCGTCGACCGTAATGGCGCCTTTCACACCGATGAAGGTGGCGACCTTTTCGATCTGGGTGGACAGTTCCTGGAGATTGTTCCCGATCAGATGCACCAGCATCTCCTGGGCAGCCTGGTCCACCCGTTTTCCGTAAGCAGCCGCTTCGCTCCTGATGAAAGGGCCCAACTGGTTCTCGTAGAGACGTTTGTACTCCACGAGCCTGCCGTTTTTTTTCAGATCGAGGAAGAACTTCTTCCGTTGGTCGACCTTTTCACCCTGGAAAATCAGGCAGGTGGATGGGGACGGGTCCTGGATGTATCCCGACAGGACCTCAATGGCAGCGGCCGACAATGCAGATCCCTTCCTGACCAGGACGACCCTCCGTTCCGCGAACATCGGCAGGGTCTGGGCCGTCTCTACGATCTCCTCCGCCATTGCTTCTGTGCCATAATAGACGTTCAGGTTGAACTCCCGGAAGTCCGGGGCAACCGCCGCCGCCATCAGGAGCCTGACGCCCCGTTCCACCAGGTACGATTCGTCACCGTAGATATAATAAAGGGGGCCCACGTCCCCCTTGCGCACTTCCTGTTCGAATTCTTCTGGCTTCATCGTCACCTTCTCATGTCATGCGTGCCCGGGCCGCCTCAAAATCCCGCAGAGACTCTCTCGTAGATCTGTTGCGCCAGCTTGGCGCAGATCTCCCTGATCGCGGCCTCCTCGCTGTTCTGTTGCAGGGCAACGACCGAATTGACCGGATAGACCTGGCTCCAGGGAATTGTCCCCTTCCAGAGCACCTTGAGGGTCTTTTTTTCCGTCAAGGTCGCTTCCACGGTCATGACGGCCTGGTACGCCCTGACCTTGTCCGCGGCTGAATAGGAAACCGGGGTGCTGGCATAAGAGTTTACCACACCGGTCAGCACCAGATCCGCACCATCCTCCCCCACCAGTTTCCCGCCACTGCGCCGGGAGAATTCATCCACGATGCTTTCGGTCATGAAGGCTCCCAGGTTCGCCCGATAGCTCTTGTTGGCGAAAACGGGGACGGCGATCTTTTTCCCGGATACGGGAGAAACATAGTCCGGATTTGCGGTCAACCGGTAGCCACAGCCCGCCAGGGCTATGAGTGCCGGCAGCAGCAGAATCAACACCAACTTTCGCGACACAGCCATGCCCGCCCCCGTCATCCTGCAACAATGTTGACCAGTTTGCCCGGTACGTAGATGATTTTTCTCACGGTCTGACCCTCGATATAGGGCCTGACCCGGGAGTCGGCAAGGGCCGCCTCCTTAATTTCCGATTCACCCGCCGCCGCCGGGACGGTCACCTTGCCACGGAGTTTGCCGTTTACCTGTACGACCACCAGCAGCTCTTCGTCAGCCGCCACGGCAGGGTCGAAGGTCGGCCAACCGGCGCACTCGATCCCCTCATCATGCCCCAGGGCATGCCAGAGTTCAGCGGTCACATGGGGGACAAACGGGGCCAGGAGGAGAACCGTGCTTTCCAGGGCCTCCCGCAGAACCGGGGCATTGGCGGTAACATTTTTCGGCTCGAATGCCAGGACGGTATTGACCAGCTCCATGACGGCAGAAATGGCGGTGTTAAAATGAAACCGTTCGTCAAGGTCCTCGGTGACCTTTCTGATGGTCTTGTGGATCACGCGGCGCAGCGTTCTCCCTTCGTCGGTGAGTGCCCCGGCATCGGGACGGCCGGCATTCCCGATCAGCGGCAGGGTGTCATGAACGAGTTTCCATCCCCTGTTGAGGAAACGGTAGCTCCCTTCCACCCCCTGGTCGCTCCAGTCCAGATCTTTTTCCGGCGGCGCGGCAAAGAGTGAGAAGAGGCGGGCGGTATCCGCCCCGTACTTCTTGATCAAGGCGTCGGGATCCACCACATTTCCCTTCGACTTGCTCATCTTTGCCCCATCCTTGATCACCATCCCCTGGGTAAGGAGATTGGTAAAGGGCTCATCGATGGCGCAATAGCCCAGGTCCCGCATTACCTTGGTGAAGAAGCGGGCGTAAAGCAGGTGGAGCACCGCATGCTCGATCCCCCCGATATACTGGTCCACGGGCATCCAGTACTCTGCCCGCGCCCGGTCGATCGGCCCGGTTGTGAAGTCCGGGCAGCAGTACCGGAGGAAGTACCATGAGGACTGGACGAACGTATCCATGGTATCGGTCTCCCGCCGGGCCGGTTTTCCGCATTCAGGGCAGGTAACGCTCACGAAGTCGTCCACCAGAGCCAGGGGATTCCCCCCCTCACCGGTGAATCGGGCGTCCCTGGGCAGGATCACCGGCAGATCCTTCTCCGGCACCGGCACCACGCCGCACCGGTCACAATTGATGACCGGGATCGGGTTGCCCCAGTAGCGCTGCCGGGAAATCCCCCAGTCCCGGAGACGGAAATTGACAGTTTTCTTCCCGTTCCCATTCTTTTCCAGTAAGTCGGCGATTTTTTCCTTGGCCTCGCAGCTTTTCAGGCCGTCGAAAGGTCCGGAGTTCACCATGATCCCTTCGGCAGTGAACGCGGCCTCCATGGTCGCAGGGTCCAGGCTTTCCCCTTCGGGCTGAATGACAACCTGCAATGGTAGGTCATAGGTGCGGGCGAACTCGAAGTCCCGCTGATCATGGGTCGGCACAGCCATGACCGCCCCGGTGCCGTAATCGGTGAGAACGAAGTTGGCCAGGTATACCGGCATGCTCCGCCCTGTTACGGGGTTTAAGCAGCAGGAGCCGGTGAAGACCCCTTCCTTCTCTAAATCTTCAGACGTCCGTTTCGCTTTTTCGGTCTTTTTCACCTTGTCGATAAAGGCCAGGACCGCCTCCTTCTGTCCCGGCAGTGTCAACTCAAGGGCCATCGGGTGCTCAGGGGCAAGGGACATGAACGTGGCGCCATAGAGGGTGTCCTGGCGGGTAGTGAACACTTTCACACTGCCGGGCCGCCCTTCCAGGGGAAAATCGATCTCGCAGCCGAAACTCCTGCCGATCCAGTTGCGCTGCATGACGAGAACGCGTTCCGGCCAACCGGGGAGCCTGTCGGTATAGTCAAGAAGTTCCTCGGCGTAATCGGTAATCCGGAAAAACCACTGATCCAGCTCTTTCAGCGCCACCTCGCTATCACAACGCCAGCAGCACCCTTCCTCCACCTGCTCGTTGGCCAGCACCGTCTCGCATTTCGGGCACCAGTTGACGAAAGAATTCTTCTTGTAGGCCAGCCCTTTCCTGTACATCTGCAGGAAAATGAGCTGTTCCCACTTATAATATTCCACGTCGCACGTGGCGATTTCCCGGTCCCAGTCGTAGGAGAGCCCCATCTTTTTCAACTGGTTCCGCATGTAGTCGATATTTTCGTAGGTCCAGCTGGCAGGATGGCTTTTATTCTGGATGGCGGCGTTCTCGGCAGGCATGCCGAACGCGTCCCAACCCATGGGATGGAGCACGTTAAACCCTTTCATCCTTTTGAAACGCGCGATGACGTCACCGATGGAATAATTGCGGACATGGCCCATATGAATGCGGCCCGACGGATAGGGAAACATCTCCAGCAGGTAATACTTCTCACCTGCTGCATTTTCGCTCGCCCCGAAGCATTTCGTGGCAGCCCAGATTGCCTGCCACTTTTCCTCGATGATCTTCGGAACATATTTGACTTCCACGCAAAACCTCCGGATGGCCCGTTATCGGGCGGAATGACTGGTGCGGTGCAGCATATTGCAGCGCCTGACCCGCAGTGCTCAGGTTATGTTGAGCAGGGATCTGGCGACATCGAGTATCTTGTTGGGCTGAATCGGCTTGGTTATGTAATCGTTGGCCCCCAGGGCAAGCGCCCGCTCCCGGTCCTCCTGGGCCCCTTCGGTGGTGATGACGACCACCGGCGTATGCCGGTAATTGACGTCATTCCGAACGAGGCTGACGAGTTTCAGCCCGTCCATGATCGGCATGTTTATATCGGTAAATATGAGATCGAATTTTTCTGCGGCAAGCTTTTTCAGGCCATCGACACCATCACTCGCCTCGACGATCCGTATACCCCTCAACCTCTTCAGCGCAAAGGATATGAGTTGCCGCATGGTGGGGGAATCCTCTACTATCAAAACCTTATATTCCGACATGTCTGTGTATCCTCCGCACGGTTTATGACTAGTGTGTGATCAGGTCCAGGAAACCCTGGATTGTTGAAAGTTTGCGTTCGGAGTCGGAGTAAAGCCTGGAGCTGAAGATAGCGGTTGCAGCATGTCCTGCAAGCAGCGTAAAGAGTTCATAGTCCACATCGGCAAAATGGGTCTTCTGCACCAGCAGTTTATAGATCACCAGCACCCCGATGACATGCTCCTTTATCTGGAGGGGGATGCAGACCATAGGCTTTAAAAAATCGGTCGTGTAGGAAGTGACGTCTTCAACAAAGTAGTTTTCGCCCGTTTTGGCGACCTGACCGATTATGCCGTTCCCGAATTTTACCGACGGCAGTTCCTCACGGGAGACCCCTTCGGTGGCCACCGCCTGCAATTCGTTGGTTTTCTCGTCGAGGAGCATGATGGCGAATTCTTCGGCGCCGATCAGGTTGATTATGATTTCCGTTATGATCTGGAGCACTTCCTTGAAATCGAGGGTTGAGTGGAGCTGGTAGCTGGCAATATAGAGATTGGCCAGGTTATTGTTCTCCTGCTCGATTTCAACGTAGCGGGCGGCAAAATCCTGGTTCTCCTGTTCGATCTGCCTGATCCGGTTCAGTATTTCACCTTTTTCCCGTTCCAGGGACTCGATACGCTGCAGGAGACGGCGACTCTCTTCAGTGTCTCCCGCATCTCCCCCGCCGCTTCTCCGGGATTCCTCCAGTTCAAGAATCCGGAAACGGAGACGCTCGTTTTCCTTCATCAGCTCCTGGGTGAATTCGGCGCCTTTCTTGAATACCTGGAGGAACTCTTCCCCCCTGCTGAAAACTCCTTTTTCCTCATCCGTCGACATATCCGCTCCTGTTCATTTTGCCGATATATGGCCAAGAAATACTGTCAGTAAAATTCTTTCCTCAGTTCGGCTTGTGCGCAGCAAAATCCCTGGTCTTTCGTCACCTGGTCAGACATGATCGGGAACTATCCCGCAGCGCAGGGTAATTTCACGCGCCATTCCTGAAAGGGGGACGACCTTGTCCACCAGACCGGTGGCGATCGCCTCGCGGGGCATGCCGAAGACGATGGCAGAATCTTCCGATTCCGCGATGATTTCTCCGCCACCCTTTTTGACGGCCCGTACGCCTTTGCTCCCGTCATTTCCCATCCCCGTAAGCACCACGGCAAGAACCCGCGCTCCGTATATCTCCGTCAGCGACATGAGCATGGCATCCACCGACGGGACATACCTGTCCTGCATCGAAGGCTCAACCACCCTGGCCCTCACATCACCGTCAACCTCCTGGAACACCAGATTGAGCCCTCCGGGGGCAATCAGAACCCTGCCCGGAGCAACCAGGTCCCCATCCTTCGCCTCCTTCACGTCGAACTGGCACGACCTGTTCAACCGTTCGGCAAACGCCCTGGTGAAGCCGGCGGGCATATGCTGTGAAACCAGGACAGGAAAAGGATGCTTCACGGAAAAAGACGACAAGATGCTTTGCAGCGCCGGAGGCCCCCCCGTGGAAGCGCCGATGGCGACGATCTGCTGCGTTGATGCGCCCCCGGCAGAAGACACTGCATCTCCATGCCTCTTTTTTTTCTTTGGAGCGGCTTCCGGGACCAGGAGCGGTTCCCGCTTGATGATTCTGTCCATATTGAGGTTAAAGGCGCTCCCCACCTTCTCCTGCAGATCTCCGGCAATATGGAGGAGTTCATCGGAAATGCGGCCGGTCGGCTTGGCGATGAAATCGACCGCCCCCAGTTCGAGCGCCTTGAAAACCCGTTCATCCTCGCTTTTCGCGCTGATGACAATGACCGGCAGAGGACAGGAATTCATGATGATCCGGAGCAGGGTGAAACCGTCCATTCTCGGCATTTCCAGGTCGAGGGTGACCAGGTCGGGCTTCAGATCGATAATCTTCCGGATTCCCTCTTCACCGTCGGATGCATACCCGATGACCTGGACGCGCTCCATGCTCTCCAGCATCTTGGTTATGGTTCGCCGGTTATACGCCGAATCATCGATGACCACTACCCGTATCTTTCTCACAAAATGCTCCCCGGTGCACATGGTTTCTGATAGACCATGTCGTTTTTCAGGTGTTTCAAGACAAACGCGGTGGAGATGTTCATGAGTGATTCCGAATGGCCGAGAAGCAGGTAGCCCCCGTCGTGGAGCATCCGGTTAAAGCTTTCTATAATCTTTTTCTTGGCAGCCTGGTCGAAATAAATAATGACGTTTCTGCAGAAGATCACGTCCATTCTGCCGAGCAGCGCAAGCCGGTTCTGGTCGAAAAGGTTGAGATGGCTAATGGTTACCAGTTCCCTGACTTCGTCGTTCACTTTGTTGCCGTTATCCTGTTCATGGAAAAAACTCCTGATATAATGGTCTTCCGTCGCCCTGAAGGAAGACTTGCCGTATACCGCTTTTCTCGAATGCTGGAGCACCCGGTGGCTGATGTCCGTGCCGATTATTTCCACGCGCCAGCCTTGAAAACAACCCATCTCCAGGATCAGCATGGCTATCGTGTAGGGCTCTTCTCCCGTCGAACAGCCTGCGCTCCATATCCGCAAGGTCTTATCACCTTTTGTCTCCTTGGCAGCCTTGATCTCGGGAAGAATTTCATCGGTCAATGCCTTGAGCTGAAATGCTTCCCGGAAGAAATAGGTTTCGTTCGTGGTCAGGATGTCCATGAGATCGGACATTTCCTGGTCCTTACGCCTCTCGTACTTGAGAAAATGGTAGTATTC
>Ga0182021_10006878_pt1 | contig 13503 bp, 7 predicted proteins | sample 612E3MmetaG_FD_120493 | JGI IMG/M metagenome (GOLD analysis project Ga0182021, IMG submission 120493) | Permafrost microbial communities from Stordalen Mire, Sweden - 612E3M metaG (Illumina Assembly) | ecosystem: Environmental > Terrestrial > Soil > Wetlands > Permafrost | place: Sweden...
AACATCTTGATATTCTCTTTCAACACCAAGAAATTTTGCCACATCCATTGGAGTAGTTGTTCTTGCTGTATTATCAAGTACTTCATTTTGCGGTGCTGCTTGTGGTGCAGTAGTGTTTGTATTGTTTTGTGGTACAACAGTATTTGCATTAGTTTTATTTTTTCTACTGATATAATCCACCAACATACTTACTACGCTAGATACAGTATCAAATACCCTGATCATCGCATCTTTATCTGCTCCCCATAATGCTGCATAATTTAAAGAAGTGGTTTTCATATCAAAATTAAATGCTCCCAATACCATCCATGCTGTTAATTCTGCTTGCTGTTCAACTGCATCTCTGCCTTCGGATTTGCCTATAAAATATTGCGCATATTTTGAATTTTTGCTTTTTACATAATTTTGGTGTAACAACTCATGTGCAATTTCATGTGCAAGTGTCTTTGTTAAACCAACATCGTTTCCTTCATTTTTTAAAAGTTGAATCATACCACTTGAACTCATTCCTCTTGCACCATTTAATTCATCAACCAATTCTATTCTAATTCCATTTTCTTGAGCAAAATCAAGTAATGATTTATAAATTGGTCTCACTTCTTCACTTATCATATTTTCTTCAAACCATTTAATTTGATCACGTTTTTCATAATCTCCTAAATAGTTTTCTTTACTTTCCATTTGCTGTGTATTCGAAACATCATATACAAATGTATAATCAAAATCATGACCGCTAAATGCTCCACGAAGCTGAATACCAAGACGTTCACGTTCACCCGGACCGAGTTCATTATAATTGTTTTTTCCAACTGATTTTAAGAATTTTGCTGTGATTGTTTCTTTTTCAACTTTTGAATATGGTCTCATTGCCCTTTTACTCGGAGAACGCACAATCATTCTGTTTTTCTTGTCAATAATAGTTCTATTAAATCTATTCCAGTTGATTTCACTCTTAACCAATTTTGCATTGGGATTCTGAATCATAATCAAAATAGTATTCATAAAACTATATGAATGTCCTTGTGCATTTTTAAAAGATAAAATAATCTGCATTGTTTTTTTAAACTCTTCATCACTGTCAATATTGACCAAAGTTTCTTTAAATTTTCCTAATTTGTCAATAAGTGCTTTCTTTTCGTCAGCCGTAAGTTCTGTATCACTCTCAGGATTTGTGGTAGCAGGTGTTGCAGTAATTTCTGACAAAAGAGCATCCAATGACGCTGTTAATGCTGCTGCACTTTCTTCTTCTGGAGCACTTTCTAATCCATGTACTTCTTTTAATGCAGGTTCAATGAAATGGCTATAAACATTCTGCCATTGATCTTTAGTTTTGCCTATATACCAAAACCAAAACTTATAATCATTATTCCATCTAGCACCATGATTCTTAAATATATCTTTGTATTTAAAAGTTTCTTTATTCTCTGGTTTATTCGGGTCAACGTATGCAATATAATTACCCTTTTGGTCTGTTCTTTTACTTATAACAAATGCTTCATTTAACGTTTTCATGTATTACTATCTTTTTTAATAGTATTATTTTCTTCGATATTATCGTTCATGATAATATCATGATTTTCTTTCAATTCCTGTTCGAAAAGAACTTCTTTATATTCTTTTTCAACACCTAAAAATTTAGCCACATCCATTGGTGTAACCGTTCTTGTTTTGTCCTTACTTTTCATAATAAATACTTTATATAGTTTAGTTTCTCTTTACGCATAAAATGTTTTATTTTTTATAACAGATGCAAAATCACTTGTCATTACATCGTTATCATCAACGTATAATTCTTCAATTTTTAATGATGTATTTTTAAATAATGTTATCTCCTTTTCTTCTTCACCAAGACTCATATCCATATTTGCATATAATGTATTTCTCCAGTCAATATATTCTTCTTTAATTGAAGATTTTATCAATGCGGCATTATCATGTGCAGAATTACCCCAATGTGCTTCAGCAGCACGTTCATCCCATGACCAATAAATACCCAAATGTTTTCCAGCGTCTGCAAGATGACTAATCCAACGATTTTCTTCGTCATCAATAGTTATTCTTCTCCAAATATCAATAGTACCATCAGGTTTTATTTTATCGGTTATTCTTTCAACAGCATCATCATATCTGACACTTAATTCATACGTAAACCAATTTTTAAAATTTTCAGTTTTTTCAATCTCTTCTTTATCAACATCAACCATATTTTCTTCATATTGATAATACTCAACATATCTTTCGTAATTATCACTCATTTCTATTTGTTTAATATATTCTGGAGTTATAACATCGTGATAATTTATTGTTTTAATTGACATTTCATTTAAAATCGTTTCATTTAATACTTCTCGATCTGTCAATGCCACAAGTAATTCTTTTTTTAATTTTTCATCATGAATGAAATTTTCATAATTATTCTGCAAGAATTCAAACACAGATGCTTCTGAAGGGTCTTTATAACCACTGTTTTCACTACCTTGATGATTCCATTCATCATATTTATGTATAAAGAAATTAATATCAACATTTTCTCCATTTATATTCCAACTACTTTTTTCTTCTGGTCTTATTTCTGGATATGCAAATTCATTTAATGAATCTTTTTCATTAAGTTTCAATACTTTTCCACCTTCTTTACCTTTATGACCTTTCCAAGTATAAACTAATTCATCGCCTTTTAAAACTCTTTCTTTTTCAAATGGTTTAATATATTTTTTACCTTCGCCTTTTTTAACGTATGCAAGTGTTATATGAGCATGATAATCAGGAAAAGTCGAAGTATTTGGCAATTGTTTCATAATGCCATTTAATCTTGTAAGTTCGTCAGAATTAACATCAAATTTAACAACATCAAATTCTGGATTTTCAAAAACAGATATCCCTTTAACACGAACTTCAATCGGTTTTAACTGTGCGTTTTCTTTAAATAATTTAAATACTTCATCAGCAGTTACTTCATCTTCAAAACCATATAATATTGTAACATGTGGTTCTTTTTCAATACCATATTCATCACCACTTATATAGAGATCGTTTTTATCAACTACAGAGGTAATCTTACTCCAAACAGGTACATCAAGAAATAACATAAGACAACCATATTCAATTTTTTCTTTAACCTCTTCTTTAATCATTTTTTTATTTTGACCCGCCAAAGATAGTAAATCTTCTTTATTATTCATAATTTTATTGGCATAAATTTTTAATAATAACGATTTTTGCATATCACCAATGGCTTTACCTTGTAAGCCAACTTGCATTAAATCATTACCATTTACTGCTAATTCATTAACTGTTTTTGGATATTTATCTTCAAGTAATTCTTGTGCAGCAGTTTTAATAACATTTGGCAATATCTGACTTTGTAATGATATTGGAGATATTACATACATATTGTGCGCAACTGATCTCCCTTCAATCAAATTGGTTGCTTCACCACTTTCAAATGCTAACTGAAGTGCCTTAATTTCTTTATATGCGTTTTCATCACCTTTAAGATTATTTTTGTAAAATTCTGCAGGGTCACTAACAAGGTTTTTGCTTAATAAATAAACAAATTCGCCTATTGTTCTTACTTTATCGAAAGGTTCTTTTGTGTTTCTGAAGTCATAATATAATCCTTTGCCGAATATTTCTTTTAATAAACCAGTTTCGTCAAGTAATATTGCACCTGTCAAAATATTGCCCTTTTTGACAATTTTATCAAATTCTGTCAAAATTCTTTCGGGAGCAATTTCTTTAACTCTTTCAGCATTTTCCTGAATCATTTTCATTGTTTCTGGTTCAATAGTAAAACCGAAACGACTTGCAAATTGTAGAGCACGCAACATTCTAAGTGGGTCATCACTGAATGCCTGTGGATTAACAACCTTGATGACCTTATTCTTCAGGTCTTCCTGACCACCGAAAGGGTCAACTATATTACCATCAATATCTTTTGCAATTGCATTAATCGTAAAGTCCCTACGTTCCAAATCCTTTTCTATTGGCAATGCATGATCAGACTTAACATCAAATCCCTGATGACCACCTTCACCTGTTGGTGTTTCAGTACGTGGGATTGCAATATCAATATCTTCAGTTGCTCCTTTTGGTTTGAATTTAAGCACACCGAATGATTTACCAACAGCATTCACAGCACCATACTTACCAAGAATCTGTTCGAGTTGTTCAAATGGTATGCCTGTAATAAGAATATCCAAGTCTTTGGATTCTTTGCCAAGAATTTCATCCCTGACAGCACCGCCAACTGAATATATTTTACCACCTACTTCTTCAACATCTTCTCTGAATGGAAGATAGTTTAATCCCATTATTTGCCCCTCATATATCATTTTGCGCATTCTTTTGTTTGAGTATAAAAAATTATCCAAATCTTCTTTATCGGTAGGTAATTGAAAATTCTGATGTTTACTATGTTCTTCATCACCAATATCAACATAAATTTGTGATTCTCCCCCTAATGAACTTGAATAAGCATCAAGTAATACTTCTCTCAATCTTTCTTCAGTTGGTGCGTGAATGTCTAAAATATTTCCAATCTCTCCATTATTAAATATTATTCTTGTGTAACCATCATTATATGCTTTATTATATGCTTTATTATATAATTCTCCCTGATTTTTTATTTCAGGATATAATCGCATTAAATATTTAATATGTGGATTAGATTCAACAAACTTATTATCTGGTGTTATCCAACCCATGTGATCATAATTAGGAACTCTGATATTTCCTTCTGTTAATACCTCATTCATAGATTCATTTACTGGTTCATGTTTCTGTTTACTCTTTTCTGGTTTAAAAGTTTTTACAAATGTATCATAAATTTTTTCAGCAACAGCACGATTTGCTCCATTTGGTATGTTTTTTCTGAACATCATTTCAATTTTGTTCGCAATCTCGTGAGCATCATCATATTCGTAACCATAATGTCTTATAATAAAACTTTCAGTTCTTTCATGTAACAATATTGCTTCAAAGTCTGCTGGTTTGATCATGAACACATCATCAATCCAATATTCATTTTCTCCAATATGATTTGCATATTTTTGTTCATCTTTTGGTAAATCAGCATCAACCCAATGGTTGCCACCATCAACCCATTCAATAAACCCACTGTCACGAACCTGATCACCATTAACTGCAAACACACTATATGTATGATCGCCATCCTGATAATTTCTTATGAATTTTTTATCCAAATGATGTGTGGTAAGGTCTTGCTGAATATCTTTTTCAAATTCAGGAAATTTTTCTTCATTTAAATCCCAAAAATTAAACGATTCGCTTTCAGCCAGATCATTAAAATCATCTGGTGACTTCTCTGGCATTATCGGTATTTTATTACCATATTTTTTATGAATAAAATTATTAATATCCTCTTCTTTATATTCTAATAATCGTCCAATTTCACGTGCTTCTTCAGGAGTTTTATCATTTAAATCTCCACCATGCCTTTTAGTAATTTCATATAATAAAAATGCTTTTACTTTATCACGAAATATTATTGCCGTCATAGTGTTTTGTGATGTCATTCTTATTGGAATAACACCTATTTTAAGTTTTTCTAATTTTTGAGCAATTGGTTTATTTATATGAACAAAACCAATTTTTCTTTTACCATTTAAAACAGTTTTTATTGCACCCTGATCAGTATATGCTTCGCTTGCTGAAATTTCTTCATATAGGTTATTTTCTTGTATTACATTAGGATTTTGTGATTCGTTTTTAATAAAATATTGTATGTTTTTTTTCTTTAACATTTCAATTAATTTATTATAACTTTCAGGATTTTGTTTTTTTTCTGAATCAATTATAACTTTTTTCAAATATCTATAAACATCTAATTCTCCGTTTTCAGGGTAAATTCGTATTTCTTCTTCACCAATATGTGTTCCTCTGTTTTCATTGCCTTTTTTGAACTTAATTCCATCTGTTTTAACTTTAGTAAAATCCAACACGAATTGCGTGCTAAGATTCTTATATGTTACACCCTCATAACCATCAGATTGTGGATGATAAAATACTGGTTTAATATCTTTAACCAAATTTTTATTTGTGGTTGTTGAAACACCGCCTTCCTCATTTTCCATAATATAACCATCATCTAAAATATTAATAGCACCTTCGGTTGTGGTAAAATGTGATACTTCAGCAACGTTCACATCACCTGCCATGCCAAAATGTGCATCAGTTGGATATTTTTTATATAAATCCATTTTCTTTTTTAAGAAAAATTTACCGATTTTTTCACTTAAATTTAAATATTTTTTACTTTCTACTTTAAATTGAGCACCTGCTTCTGGATTTGTTTTGTTTAATTCTTCCCATGCTTTATTTCTTAAATTATATGCAAGTTCATCGTTTTCCCTATTTCCACTTCCTCTTTGATGTGTAACCCAATCTGCTACCAAATTCATTTCTTCTTCTGAAAGATATGGTTGTAAATATTTTCTATTAGCATTAGCAAATGTTTTAATTATTCTATTCAAATATTCTTTTTGTTGTTGTTCAATTTGATCAACATCTGCATTATAACCAGTAAATTCTGGATTCTGTGCTTCTTTAAGAGGTTTAATATTAAGATTATTTATATCACCTTGATTACATGCAGTTGAAGTATTACCATTACCTGCTAATCTACATTTTTGTTTTACTTCAACAGTACTACTACCTGCCATAGATGATAATTGTCTTTCGTCCAACATGTATTGATCTTCTGTAGCATCTCCCACTACATTATGATATTCTAAATCTTCTTCAATATTCACGTTTGCATCAAGATCATTCTGTATAGAAGGTGAAGTATCAATATTATCATGTGTTGGAAAATTATCTTGTCCCATTGCCTTATCGGTAGAATATAAAGCACTACCATCTTCATTTAAATATTTAATTTCACCCAAAGGTTCTCTCTCATAAAGTTTTTGTTTAATAAGATATTCCTGAAGTTTTAATAAGTTTTCATAAAATTTCTTTTTGTTTTTAACATGATTTAGTGTTTCGTCAATATTGTTTACACAATTATGAAATTCATCGACTATGTATGGTGCACTCGGTAACACTCTTGTTGGGTATTTGTCTCTGTCAAGAACAAATGATATAAAACCTTCGTTAATAACACCACTACCATCGTCTACGCTGTAAGGTAATTGCGCCCACATACCTCTACGTGTATCTATTGCATCTTGTGGTGGCATATCTCCAAGAATATCATCATTACCATCATTATTATTGTATAATTCATACATGTGATATTGAGGTTTATTCTTTCTATTAGGACTATAATGAGTATCATATACTTCATCATTTAAACCATAATCAATTAATACTATTATTGGTTGACCATCACGAAGAACTTCACCGTATGTGCTTGGACGACCATAATCACCGAGTTGTTGACTATAATTCGCAATAAATTCTGTTAATTCTTGTGCAAATTCATTTTCATTGAGTTCTTCAACCATTTCAGGGTTTTGTTTCGAAATATTACCTCTGCCATGAATACTTGAATTAAAATTTCTAACATAATAATATAAATCATTAAGACTTGGGATACCAGTTAATTCTTTAATTCTTGCTTCATTAACTTTCTTAGCCTTTTCTGATATTAACCAACTCTCATCTTCTGCACTATCAAATACTATTGCAACTATATTATGAGTATCACGATAATATCCTGAATTTCTTTCAACTTTATTCTGAGCAATACCTTTAGAATTTTTTGCTAATTTTAATACTTTTTCGCCATCAATGTCATAAACAATTCTACCAGTACCACTACCAATTCTTGGTAAATATTGGCTGGCATATTTTATTTTAGCTGCAAATGAGTTACTTTTAAGAAATTCTGGTAAAATTTTTTCTTTGAATTCAACGTATGTCATGCTAAGAATATTAAGTTATTAATAAATACAAACTTGATTATAAAAAGAAAGCACAATTAGAGTTGTGCTTTCTTTGCTTTATTTTTGTCTGAAATTTCCTTAATAACTTCAAGTATAACTCCCCTGATCATTTCTTTATTTTCTCTTAATACTTCTTTAATTCGTTCAACAGCATACATTTCAATAACCGTATCTTTAATTGCTTCTTCAACAACCTGACCGAAATTATCAATGAGATAATTATCAACAATTTTCTTTACATTTTCGACCAAATAACCTTCGTTTAAATTCATCGGTGATACTGCACCAGTAGTTGGGTTAAGATTTTTTTTCTGACCTCCAGCAATATACGGTGCAATTGATTCTGCTAATGTTTGTTTGTTTTTATTTTGAAGATCATTAAACATTTGTTCATCCCTTTCAGGCGACATATCAACTGGTTTAGTAGACGGTATTGGAATACGTGCTGGTACTCTGTCTATAACTTCTGTTTCATTAACATTATGTCGTACAGTTTCTTTATTTTTAATTGCAACTTGATTTTCAACCAATTTAATTAATTTGGTTGCAGATGTTTCTGCACCAGTATCATGTGACCTAATTAATTCATATAAAAAAGCATCTCTTGGTGCAATATTAGCACCCATGCTTTCACTTAATGGTGATGATATCATATTTCTTTCCTTTTTGCGACTATCGATCTCGGTTCTAAGTTTATTTAAATCAGGGTTTGCCATTTTATAAAATTTTATATTTTTTTATAAATACTCTATTATTTGAAAAAAGTCTTCTTAACAATAGAATTATTTTCATTTTCTTTAAACATTGACGGATTTTGTGAAGTTTGTTTTTCAGCAAGACCTTTTACCATTTTATCTTTTTGATTTTTTGCAAACTGATCTTGTGCTGCTTTATTTATTGGTGTTTTCATGACAAATCTATTATATAAATTTGACAAATCATCCACATATGCATTTTGTGGAAAATTAAGTTTAGTTTTTACATCCTGTAAATTAAAATTGTTTTTATTATCAATTGCAACAAAAAAATCTGTGATGGGTTTTTTCATAACTTTTTTTGCAATATCATTTAATCCCAGAACATCTGCTTTTGTTATTTGTCGATTATTTTTATTAGCATCTTTATATTTTTCCCATCTTGGCATTTTTTGTCTTATTGTTGGTATGCCACCTACAGGTATTTTACCACCAGATGTAACAGATGCAATTATACCACCTGTCATGTCTTTATCATTTTCTTTATATCCTGTTGGTATTTCAACATTTCCTTTTGCATCAACAAATCTTTTACCTGTTGGAATTGCAGAAGTTATATTATTAACGAGAAATAATCGCCACCCCGGTTTCATTATTCCATCAGTATCTACTTCATGTTCATGATGTAATCTGTTTCTCGGAGAATCTGCTCTCAGGCTGTCACTTCTACCCTTATCTTGCCATGCTCTTACTGCTAAATTACCACTTGTGTTTACGCCTAATACAAAAGGTCTTATTGTTCGATAACCAGTTTCAATTGTATTTTCTCCTTTATAATAAATAAAGAGAAATTTATGTTGATTAATAGCATCGACAATAACCTTATCACTAACACCTTCTGTTAATAATTGACGAAAATGCTTAACGTTCTCAAGCAATATTTTAAATTCACTGATCATTATGCAATACTTGCATTATATTGTCTGTCTTGTTGATATTTATTTTTTGTAATTTCACATTTTCTGTCTTTAATATCATCACAACTACCAATACTACCATTCAATTCACCTTTGCCTTGTACGTCACCAGTAGATAATGCATCTGGGTTACCAGTATTGTATTGATCATTACAAGTGTAACGATTTTTTGCAATGCTACAAGTTTCAAATTGTAAACTAATTCCTTCTAATTTGCTCATTTTTTTATTTTTTATTTGCTCAATTATTTATTATAAATACATTAGTCTTCGTATTTTTTGCCTGTAAATGCTAATGTAATGTATTCGATTAGATTTGGTACAATATCTAAAAATTGCATTTCATTTAAATCATACCAACCATAATTTGTATTTTCTTCATTTAATTTTATATCAGTTGGGTCACCCTCATATCGACAAGCAAATATATGTTCAATACTGTCTGGATTTCTTTGAATACTAAATGATTTGGTAAACTTGTTAATCTCTAAATTAGTTTCTTCCAAAATTTCCCTCTCAATTGCTTGTTTTGGTGTTTCCTTTTCATCAATTGCACCGCCAACTAATCCCCATTTCAAGGGTTGCCAAGGTGCTTTATTACTTCTTTTAAGTAACAATATTTTATCATCTTCGTCAATAATTACTGCAACCACATTTTTTTTTAACTTTTTTTTATCTTCATTTAATCTAGGTGTTTGTGTTGGCTTTGTACCTGACATCGGGTCAACATTATACATTTGTTTTACTTTTTTCGATTGTTCAATACCAATCCTATCACTTGCTAAAGTTGTTTCAATAAATTGTTTCATTGCATTTCCACCAGCAAGTGCATATTGCATTTTATTTCCAGTCTGTGGATTGAAATAATCAAAAAAATTTTTCAATCTTTTCATTGCCTGATAAGTAATAGCACCGTTTTTAAGCAGATAATTAGCACGTTTAAGACCATTTGCATTAGGACTCGATGCTTTTGCTATCTCAATATCTTTAAGTATATCTGAAGGTATCCTGTACTGTTTATTTAATAACTCAGTGTTTGCCATTATTATTTTCTTTCCAATAAATTTGCAATTTTATCTTTATCCTTTTGATCTAATTTACTAATTAAACCAGCAATTTTTTCAAGTTTTTTATCTTTAATATCATTATCGTCAACCTTTTGAGATATTTCATCTTCGCCCCTTTTATCTACAAGTTTATCTTCAACTACATTGTCTTCAACAATTTTATCTTCGTTTATTGCACCTGTCTCATCAATAGGTTCTTTAAACGCTTTTTCAAAGTGTGGTTCAACCGATTTTATTATTTTTCTTGCCCATTCAATATCTTCTTTTTCACATTGTTCTGAATGTGGTTCACCAGCATCTTCTTTTCTATAATCAGGTTTTAATAATTGAGGATTTTTATAATAATATTTTAAAACATCGATACGCTTATCATGCATAAGTTGTGCCAAATCCTTTAACAATTCTTTTTGTCCCTGATCTTCTTTACCTTCGAAAAATGGTAATAATGTAAAACCAAAACGACCCAACATATCATATCTGAATGGTTGTTGACCAATTTTTGAGTTATAATCTGTAGTATTATTTGCTCCTGATTCTAAATCAGCACCAGTTGAAGGTACATCATTTTTTCCAATCAGTTCACCGTTTGAATCGATAATTTCAAATAATTGTATTTTTTTTATTTTCATTAGTGCATATTTTCATATAAATAGTTCCGAATTACATAGTATTCTATTATAATTCATTTTTTTCTTGTATCAACCTGTCATAACTTTTTAGGGGCATTTTTGCCTTGTCATCCATTAGAGGACAGTCCTCAAGCGTATATTCGGGTGAACCCAACCCTATTTTAAAACTTTAACAAAAAGTTTCGCTATCAATATCAAAACCTAAATATTCATTAGCCTCTTCTTCTTCTATTCCTTCCATTTGTCTAATATACAAATCAAGATCATCGAGTGCTGCATCATCTGTTTTAAAAAGTTTTTCAATTGTAATATTTTCAGCAATTTTAAAACGTTTTTTAAATTGTTTAAAATATTTTAATCTTTTATTTCTTTGAATTTCCAAATTTTTCTTTTCTTCATTTTTTTCTGTTTGTTCTAACTCAGTTTCTTTAAATTTTTTTGCTTTTTCCTCTTCTTTCTTATCAAATTCCAATTCGATTTCGCCTTTAGGAATAACAACATTTTCTTTAATTATTTCAATAAAAATACCATTAAATACACCAACATTATATTCACAACCATTTTTAATTAAAATTAGATCGCCTTTTTCATGTTCCTCATTTATTGATTTAATTTTTGATTTATTACTTGCAATCATTAACCCATTTAAATATTTCAAAGCATTATCATATATTTCATAATAAATTTTATTATCATCAAACATTTTGAATCCATTCCATATTTTTCTTGGGTCGTATCCTGTTTTATTCCAAAAATTAACCTCTAATTCTTCCAAATACATTGATTCATCAAAATCATTAAGATCAAAGTTTTTTAATTCCAAATTTAATAATGTGGAATCCGCTTGTTCAAATTTTATTTCTTTAACCGTTTTAGTTTTACTTTTAATTTTTTTTACTTTACCAGATTCATTAACAACTGGTTTATCTTTAACTGGTTCAACAACAATAATTTTATTTTTAACTATTATTATTTTAGATAAGAAAATTTTAGCAGTTTCTGGTTCAAATCCGACTAAAAGTACTTTAACTCTTTTGTTAAAAGCATCTAAATATCTTTCCACATTATATTGCCCTGTCATGTTGGGATTTTCTTGTAAATCTTCAGTACTAATTAATGTTGCACAAAACCTTTCTTCACCAGTTTCTTTATTAACAACGATTTTTCTTGAATTACCTTCTGATTTTTTAGTACCTGTATTCACATAATAAACAACACTATCCAATTCGGGTTCTGCTGGCATGTAATTAGCAATCAATTTCATTTTTTCATCAATTGATAAATTTTCTTTTTTACCAAGTTCTAATGTTGTTTTATGTTTTTCAAATAATTCTTCAGCAATCTTATTTCTTTTTTCAATTAATAATTCCATATGTGCTTGCATTCCTTTTTCTCTGCCGTTTTTATCCTTTCCTCTTTTTTTATAAATGTCTATACTATTTTTTATTCTACTTTTACTTGCAATTTTTTTTAATGGAATTCGTTGATAATAAAGATTTTTTGCATATTCATTATAATAAGTAAGAAACTCATTACCTTTGTCATGAAGAATTAAATCTAATCCCTTATCAATAAAATCTTCAATATATTCTGGTATTATTTTAGATTTAATTGTGTTACCAGTTAATTTGATTTTTTCTTTCATCTCACCAGTTTTTTTATCTTTAGCCAAAGATAATGTTGCATAGTTAATTCTTGAAAGATTAAAACATGCAAGTGCCTCTCCATCGTTGTCAACGGACATATAATTTCCTTTACCAACTGATTCATTTTTATCAGTCATTTCCTCTTTATTATATTTTTCAATAAGTGCATTAATACCAGTTTTACCACCATATTGCCACATTTCTTCAATTAATCCTTCAACAGTACCTTCAATTGTTCCTTCATTAGTTATTTTAATTGTTGTTTTTTCAGGATAACTAAAATTAATACCATCAGTTACTGCAAGTAATGCAATACAATTAAATTTACTAAACCAATAAATGGCATGCCTTAAATGTAATCTGGCTGTGCAGGTAATACGTGCTGCACAAATATTATCTGACCAGTTAAACGAAACGTTTGAACCAAATGCACCATACTGTGAGTTATTCAAAATTTTAATAGGTAACTGTTTAATTTTAAACATTGCAATGTCTGCAGGAGTAAATTCTTTATTAATAAATTTATGATGCATTTCAGGGTCAATTTGTTTAAATAATTCAACTTCTTCAGCATTTAACT
>Ga0182021_10006879_pt1 | contig 13499 bp, 8 predicted proteins | sample 612E3MmetaG_FD_120493 | JGI IMG/M metagenome (GOLD analysis project Ga0182021, IMG submission 120493) | Permafrost microbial communities from Stordalen Mire, Sweden - 612E3M metaG (Illumina Assembly) | ecosystem: Environmental > Terrestrial > Soil > Wetlands > Permafrost | place: Sweden...
CGGTATAGGATATGATGCAATAAAATTTGGGAAACCGAAAAGTATATCGGGTCTGCGCTTATCTTCGTAATTCATGAATTGAAGATACAGTACAGGAAAAGTTCGTGAAAACTTCATTGAGGCTTGAATCTGAACCATGTGTGTAAACTCGTGTGAAATTACATTACGCAGCCAATTGTGCGTTCCGCGTAGATCAAAATCGAGTGATGAAGCCCATATCTCAATTTTGTTATCAAAGAAATAAGTTGCACCGTTCGAATAATCGTCAATGTCTTTAATAACAAAATCAATTACATCCGGTTCATATTGATAAAGAGAAGTTATAGGTCCCCAAACCTCATCGGCAATTTTTGCAACTGTTTTTGCAGTTCTTTCCGCCCCTTCATTATAGTGAACACGCACGTGCTTACCTTTAATAGTAAACCAGTTAAAGTCAGGATTATATTCATTGAACTGGGCAAGAACTCTGCAAGATAAAATGAAGAACGATATCAGAAATAATTTTTTCATCAAATATTATTTTATAACTGCAATTTTTATGATCTTGTTAGCTGAATTTCCGCTGCTGCCTTTTACCTCAATGTAGGCATAATAAACACCGCTTTGAATTTTAGAAACGTCCCAAACAGTTTCGTTATCAAACCCGCCTCTTGCTTTATTATTCAGTTCTGCAACCAATTCTCCGGCAAGATCAACAATTTTAATTTTCACATCGGAATCTTCCGAAACGTAATAACGAATATTAGTTGAACTGCCGTAAACCGGATTAGGCCAGTTATAAGCTTTATTTACCGGGAAGAAATCCGTTACTTGCTGTGTTAATGAAGGCGCCGAAACAAAGGAAGAATTTTTTGCATCTCCGTATTCACCACTCCAATATGACTTTCCTTGTATTGGTGCTAGATTCCAAACATACAGTTTATTAGTACTATCAAGCAGAACAAGAATTGGTTTGTAAGTTGGTGATGGACCCATTGTCGGAAGTTCTTCCGACAATATTACCGGTGTTGTTTCGGACTGAATTCCCGTAGAAAGAGGAAAACCATCAACAACTTTTCCAGTTGAAGGATTTATTACATAGATTTCCCCGGCATCTGTTGTTGCTATAACTTTTGCAAAACCATCTCTGTTCAAATCAACTGCTAACGGAACTCCAATAAAATTATCTCCGGTTTTAATTTTAAAAGGAAAATTTTTGGCCATTATACCTTCAAAATTATAGGCTTCGAGCGAATTACCGTTTACCAGTAGAATATAATTTTGCCCGTCATTAAAAAGATCGGCAATGGAAAAATTTTGAATCATCATAGAAGAATTAACTATAAATGATTTTTGCAATTTTCCGTCAGTAATTATATCAAAATTATTTTTTTCTGTAAGAACAATGCTAATAGGATTCGGATCGTTACTTTGTGCGCTGATCAATTTAATGGAAGGATTTGATAATCGAACTTGTGACTTATTAACTTCAACAAAATAATTCGGCGTTATATAAGAATAATAGCTTGGTGTTGCGCTTATTTGTTTGATGGATTCATTTACGGTTTTGTCAACAACTGCAAATGTAAAATTCAAAGTGCTGAGAGCTTCAGTTAAGTTATTGCTAACATAAAGAGTTCCATCGGCGGTTCCGATATAAGTTTTCGCATTTGTTCCGTTTTGATCAATAACAGCGGCTGTGCTGATCTGTGATGGTATCTGAATATCTATAGTGGTACCATCTCTCAATTTAACTGTACTACCGTCAGCACCAACAAGACGAATCTGATTACTAATATCTATTAATGCAGGTGCAGTGCTACTGAAATTCGGAAATCGTGCAGACTCTTTGCCAAAGTAATCATAGACATAAGTTGTTTTATTATCGGTTATGTATACATAATTCTTCCCGCCGGAAACAGCAGCAGATAAATATTTATGTCCATTAGTTAGATTAAGATTTGAAGAAGCTATCAAGTTAAGATTTACGCTGCCGTAGTTAATATCAAAACTCATCTTGTTTGATATTGGAGAAAAATTATCCATCGTGATCAAACTATTTGAACCGCTTGTAGAGTTTGTATTTGGTTTTGTATCCGGTGCAAAACTGTTTTTGTAAAGCTTCGCTTTGTTGCCGGTATACCAAAAATCTTCATTAGATCCTTCTCCAATGAATGTCCCAAAAACTGTATTAAACCGTTTGCCTATATCAAAAATTCCATCGGCTTCTTCAACATAAACACCTCTTGCATTTGGGTCAGCATTGATTTTATTCTCAGCAATTTTTTCGTTTATTATTTTTTCATCAATATGCCAAATAACAATTCCGTTTCCTGGAACGGCCGCATCAAATTCATCAACGTCAATTACTACACCGCCGTGAATATTTTCGGGTGTTACATTGAATAATCCGCTTGTATCAGCTTGTATAATTGTATTAAATATTTGCCCGTTCTTTTTGTAAGTAATTTTAACATTATCTTTGTTGGCATCTTGCTGCCTATTCTCTACAAGAAAATATTCCGCTGAGTTAATTGGTATCTTAAGTAAAGTTGTATCCTGTATTAAAGCAGTTAACCGAACCGCAATATTAGGATGAGAATTATTGATATTAAGCGTTACAGGTTGTTCCCAACCTAAAAACATTTTTTCCCATGGTGAAGGTTCCGGCGGAAACATTCCGAAGTTTGCACTGATTGCCTGTCCATCCATTAAACCAAATTTCCCAATAGCACTAAGTCCCGTTTCTGTATCAAACAAATCCGGCAGTCCAAGATAGTTTCCGATGTTATTGACCAACTCACCGTTAATTGTAACTTGTTGTAACAATTTAGAATTATCAATCGCCGTTAGTTCTCTCGATTCTGTCTCGGGAAGAATTATCGAATTTAGGATCTTACCGCTTCGTGTTGGAATTCCGGTAAACTGATCACCATAAACTTTTTTGAATGCGCTTTGTCCCAAATAAAGTGAAGGCAAGTTGCGATCTATTGAAAAGATTCCAAGGTCTAAACCGCTGCTTACTCCTGCATGGAATATTATGAAGAGATTATAGTCAGAGAATTTAATGTTAGAATATTTTTCATCTGCGAGTTTCCAAACCTCATTTGCAAAATCTGTAATAGGAGAAAAATCTTTTGATTGATATGCCGGGACATAATCCCGCATTGTTTTAGAAACGGTTATAATATCAGGCAAAACCTTATATGCAATATTTAATTTCCCTCGCGATACTTTTTGATAATAATTCTTTGCGAATAGAAGATGATCTGAAAAATAATTTGCATCATGAGGAAGCGGATCTAATATTGTATCGCCGTAAGCTTGTGTATAATGAGAGCCAAATTTTCCGGTGCCAATTGTTGCATCGTATTTATCTTCTTGGAAATCAACAATAACAGCAAGAATCTTCAATGTATCATTAGATAATGCAGATCTGTTCTTATTAAAACCTGAATTATATGGTTTTACAAAAGATTGGGCAGATGAACTGCCCAATCCAAGCATTATAAGTATGATCAAAAAAACTTTATTCATTTCGGTTTATATTCCGCGAGGGAAACCCAATGTAGCTTTTGTTTGCGATCCCCAACCAATAGATAGAGTAAAACGAAGAGTATTTGATAGCGGATGATTTTCAGTTCCTTTAAATATATCTGTAGTTATGTAGCTAAAATCGAAACCGTACAAATCATAGCGGATACCAGCACCAAGTGTAACAAATTTTCTATTTCCATGATTAGGATCTTCATAAAAGAAACCAGCACGTAATGCAAACTGAAAGCCTTCTGCAACATTACCGTACCAATATTCCAATCCCATTGAAGTAACAACTTCTTTCATAACTTCACTGAATGGTCTGTCAGTCCATGAAGAAAAAATGGCTTCATAAAAAGGGGGTCTTACACCAACATAGTCACCCTGATTTGTTAAGACTGAATCCTTAGCTATTCCAATAAGCAGACGGCTGAAATCCAATGTATATGTTAAGGAATTATACTCATCCTGGAAAATTCTTGCTGCTAATCCAAGTCTTAAACTTGTCGGGATCGGATCAGACTGCGCTTGATCTATGTATGTAATTTTCGGACCCAGATTACTTAAGTTAATACCAAGACTAAATTGATTTCCAAGATCACCTAAGAGCGGTACTTTAAAATGTTCAGGACGCCACATAGTAGCAACATCAAAACTTACTGAGGTAGCAACGCCTGAACCCTGTTCTGCTTCAGTTGGTTTATCCGCTAAGCGGCTGTGAATCAACCTAAAATTCAATCCAAGTCCCCAATCATTACTTAACTTAGTTGAATATCCCAAAGTTAATGCCGCATCGAAAGATCTAAATGTTCCGATGGGATCAGGTGATTGTGAACTTGTTCTTACAAATTCACCAAAGTTCATATATGTAATGCTTGCAGTTACACTGCCGTTAAGATTTTCCACGTATTGACGATATGTTGCATAGTCATAAAAAAGGTCAAGATTAAATGCCGGCAGCCAATTACTATGAGTGAAACTGAATTCCGATCCGGTTAAGAATGCAATGCCGGCCGGATTCCAAAAAATTGCGGCTGAGTTATCTGCTAATCCGGAACCAGATTCACCAATACCGCCCGCTCTTGAATCCGGAGCTAACTCCAAGAATGGAACTGCTGCTTCGGCTTGTGCAGAAATCTTGTTAAACGACATTATCAATGCACACACAATCAAAAGCATCGATATTTTTTTCATTTTTGCTACCTCCAAAAAAGATATTTTTTTATTTCGTTAATATATATTTTATCTAATTACAGCTAATTTTCCAAGTACATTATCTTTGTACTGACCATCGGCTGATTCTACAATTAATTTATAAAGATAAGTACCGTTTGCAATCTGATTTTCATCTGCGTCGCGTCCGTCCCAATCAATGCGAACAAATTTATCAAGTAAATTTGATTGCTCTATTTGTTTTATCAGCCTTCCTGCTATTGTATAAATTTTTATTTTCACATTTATAGCGCTTGTAAAATTATGCTGGAAAGTAAATGTAGTATTTGATGAAAACGGATTCGGATAGTTTACTACATCACGCAAGACAATTCCATTATTATTCGATACAACAGTGAAGTTTGTTTCTTTAGAAGATAAATTATTGAATACATCCCATGCTTTGACTTTTATTTTGTAATCGCCAGGTGTCATCCCAAGAAATTTATATTTTATTAATCCAGATTTACCACCGGAATTGAGATCACCAATAAAACTATTTGTAAGATCTATTGGGTTAGCTTCATCATCATTTAAAATTGCCTCAAGCTTATGGCCGATTCCGGTCCCTGTTGTATTTAATCCTGTTCTATCAGAAAGTTTTGCTATTAATGTAAAATCGGGATTGACTAAATATGAATTTTCGTAATTGAGATCATCAAAATAGATAGCTATATCCGGACCTTTTCCATCATTAACGGCATCCGGATTTGTACCACCAACAACAACATTAGTAGAATAACCAACGCCATCGGATGTACTGTTATCAACATATGCTACAATCTTTCCATTTTTATTTTCATAAGAAATATCTTTTGGTACAACAAACTCTGTTTGAAACTCACCGTTTGCAACAGAAGTTCTTCCTCTATAAATTAAACCGCCCGGCATTGTTACAGTATAGTTCATTTCCTTAAAATAAATCGATCGTTCGGAATCATACATACTAATGATAGCATCACCGTTATACTGCGCTAATGTTCCGTTAGTATTTCTTACTGTCCCTTTTATTTTAACAGGTCCTAATGCATTTACCTGCACTACTGATTTTAAGGATTTTCCGTTAACAGAATCTATTGAAGTGGGATTTAAAGGTTCGTCCAAACGAATAGCCGGATCTCCAAACAGATTAAATTTTTCATCGTTTTCTAAATCACGTATAACTTGCTTAGTTAAGAAATAAGCTTTACCAATTCTAATTGGTAAATTATTTACATCACGAACGCGGAAAAGATTTGAATAAAGTGAATCATTGATTGCAGCATTAGAAGTCGAAGTAACGACTCGAACAGCAGAGAATGCTACAATGGTTCCGGCATCTTTCAAATTCATTAGAATTTCAACTGCACTCTGTTGAGTTGGATCATCATACTTTCCGAAAGCGCAAGTAGCGGCAGTTAAGAAAAAATAATTAGGATTTTTTAGTTGCGGTATAGATGCAGCTTTTTCAAAAACACTTTCATGAGCCCACACATCCTCGTTTCCATGCCCTACATAGTTGAGAATCAATGTGCCGTCATTGATTGCATTTATAATGGCTTTATTTACATCCGGTTTTCTTCTGCCCAATCCGGTATAAACTGTTGGATAAGCTACTAAGTAAATTTTATCAAGATCAAAATATTTAGGAATTTTAGTATTGGCTAAATTCTCTGATTGTGAAGTATGAATACTTCCATCATCAATTCCAACTTCCTGAGGTCCGTCATCTGCAACAAGTGTTATATTATTTCTCCACAATCCCTTTTCAAGTCCGGTTTCATATTTAATTATTTTATCAATTACTACGTCACCTTCAGCTGCTGATTGTACGTTTATTCTACCGATGGCGAGATCAGTTTTTAAATCATTACCGGAAACGCGTGCATAATAATCATCCGTCGGATAAGATAAAACTTCATAAAGTGATTCGGCTGTTTCATATGGAGGTACAAAATTTCTATTTAATTTTTCCATATTGAGATAATCATAATCACCATCGCCAAAAAGTAAAACATAAAATGGTTTTATCTGCCAGTTCTCATAAGCAAACTTGAGGAAATCCCGTATAGCCGTTGGGTCTAAAGAACCGCAAGAAAATTCATTGAAGATCTCATCAACATAGAATATTTGTGTAGATAATTTATAAGGCGATTGATTAGATCTATATGTAGCATATCGTTCCGCTTGAGTTTTAAAATCTTTAGCTGTTATTACTATCATTTCACTACCTGCAAGACTACCGCGAATGTTCGAGTTGGCAATCTTTACTCCGTTTATTGGAGTTTTATATGCTGCTGATGTTACGGCAAGGTATCTGTTGACTTTACCTTTAGTTTCATTAGATTGAAATTTTAGTTGTCCACCGCTGATTATAGCATTTGAAATATTTTGCACATTGGCATTGTCGGTAACATCAAAAGTCTGGATTGAACTGCTGGAGAAATTACTTAATGTATATTCAATTGTAGCAGTTGTATCCTTTGAAAATAATTGAATATAATCTGAAACAGATTTCAGTTGTCTTTGATAAGTTATTTCGAAATAATCTATATATAAACTTGCACTTGAAGATGATGTATTGATTGAAAATTTTAGATTACTTCTTTCATCAGATAATTGTCCTCCATAAACTGTGGAGCCTATACTTTCTATACCAGATATATACGTAGAAATTCCCGCTACGTATGTGGAATATATTTGGTTTCCGCTTTCTTCAACGCTATAAGGGAAAACATCTGCGGATGAATTTACAACACGGAAATTATATTTTATAATACTCGATGGAATAATGCCGTTTAGAGTTGTAAGATATGTTTTGCTTTTAGTGCTGCTGTTTGTACTATTATATAACTGATCTCCCAAATAATCTCTACCGCTTCTTCCAATATTTATACTGTCTTTATCAAGACTCTTAAATGCTAATGTTGAAGTCTGTTGATATGCATTTGTAACGTTATTTGATTGCTTGTTCGAAATACGTTTGCCGTTAGCACCACCATAAGTAAGCCAGTAATAATTTTTTTTAGAATAAGGTTGTTTAATCCGAATAATATTTTTTGCTGACGAACTATATTCCCAAAATTCCTGAGGTCTTCCGTAAAATAATATGTAATCGCTTGTATCGAATCTTCCATCTTCTTCACCAACGACAGTAATTGCATTTTCTATCAAACCTTGATTATTTGATTTACTCAAATCTTCAGGAAGAGGATAACCTCCGTTGTTATAAATTTTTATTGTTCTTGGATTAAAGTCAGCCGCACTAATATCAATTCCAAGAGCTTGTAAAAAAGTTTTATCTATTTTATAAATACCTTCATCCGGAGCTTCGAATCGAAACCAATCGCCCGTTGCTAAAACTGAAGATGATGTCTTGAGTAATTTTTTTTCAGAGATTCCCCAATTCTTAGCTGTATCCCAATTTAGGATAATGGATTGAAAAGTATTATCCTGTATTAATTCTCTATTAGAGGGAGAAGATGAAAACGAAATTTTTATAACAATTTTTTTGTAAATCTTTATAACATTTGATGATACATCAAAAATAACGGGATGAATTTTAATTGACTGCACAGGCAAGTTTCTAACTAATCCATATTCACCAAATGCAACAATATCCGGAAAGGAAAAATTTGAATATTTATCATTTATAACATAATTCTCAACAGACGAAAATGAACCTTTTAATAATTTAGGAACAGGCACATATTGTCCATTCAATGTAGAATAATCCGCGCTTAAAATTTGAATCGTATTTCCCAATTCTGACGGAACACCGATATTGATTTCTCTCACCGGAATTTGTGGAAGTCCGGATTTAGTAATATTCTCTATATATCCGCCAAGTAGATTTAACTTAATAAATGAATTACCTGAAGCTGAAATAGTTAGGGTATCTTTATAGATCGGACGATATTCAATAATAATTGAGGTTTTATCGGAAGATAAAACTTTTAAATCCTGAGCATTAGCAATTAGATTTAAAACAAAAAAGAGAATAACTAAAAAGAATTTGTATTTCATCGCTTTGTTGAATGAATTAATAATGTTTTTAATTTTTTTTCAGTAAATGAATTCAAAAGCGGTAAACAAACTCTCTATAGTTTTTCTCCAAATTTTCTAGGCAAAATTTAGTTAACATATACCAAGATGTCAAGTCAAAACAAAATTACATAAGATTAAATCACAATTAATATATGGAGTTTATTACCTTTTAATTACAATCGGTGAACAATAATAACTTGGTCATTAATAATTATAAGCCAAGTATATCTTTTCCCTTTTTCATTGCACTAATACAAAATCCTATATGATCTTCCAAAGCAACACCTAAAGATTCGGCGCCTTTTGTAATATCTTCACGGTTAACTGCGCGGGCAAAAGCTTTATCTTTCATTTTCTTGATAACAGACTTCACTTCAACTTCATCAATTGATCTGCTCGGTCTCACGTATGTTACTGCGGCAATAAATCCGGCTAATTCATCGCATGCAAAAAGAGTTTTTCTTAAAAATGTATCTCGTGGAATGTTTGTATAATCTGCATGAGACATTATTGCATTTCTAAATTCTTCATCAAATCCTTTCTCTTTTAAAATTTCTGATCCTTTATAAGGATGTTTTTCTGCTGTCGGAAACATTTCATAATCAAAATCGTGAAGTAGAGCAACACAGCCCCAGTATTCAACGTCTTCGCCAAATTTTTCAGCATAAGCTTTTACACAAGTTTCAACAGCATAAGCATGTTTTAATAAACTATCGCTCTTAGTATATTCTTGAAGAATAGATAAACAAATATTTCTGTCTCTCATAATATCGACACTCATTTTAACTCCTTCTATTTTGATTGCGGATTGAAAGAGGGACAATCATCAGCTAATACACAAACATGGCATTTTGGTTTTCTTGCAGAACAAATATTCCTTCCATGTGATGCTAACCAATGAGAAGCATTGATCCAATAACTTTCTGGTAATAATTCTTTCAAGCGGTATTCTATTTTTTCCGTATCGTTTGAATTTATGAATTCTAGCAATTTAGATAATCTCTTAACGTGGGTATCTACAGCAATCGCCGGAATTCCGAAAGCATTGCCTGCAACAACGGATGCTGTCTTTCTTCCTACACCGGATAATTTTGTCAACTCATCAAAATCCCTGGGGACTTTCCCGTTATGATTTTCAATAAGCTGTTTACAGCAGTTACGAATACTTTTTGTTTTTTGTCTATAATATCCGGTTGAGAAAATATCTTTCTCCAGTTCTTTTGCCGGAACTTTCAGATAATCTTGAGGCTTTCTATATTTATTAAAAAGTTTCATAGTCACAATATTTACACGCTCGTCTGTACACTGAGCAGATAGGATTGTTGAAATCAATAATTCAAATGCCGATGTATATTCTAATGCGGGACGAACTCCCGGATATTCACGGGAAAGAATATCAAATATTTTTTTTGCACGCAATTTATCTTTTCTATTAACCATCATTTATAAATCTCTTGTCTTTAATTTGCAATTTTTCTACAGGCTTATTATTAATAATATGATTTTGAATTATTTCTTCCACATCTTCTTGTTTCACTCCGCCATACCAAATTTGTTCCGGATAAATTACTATCGAAGGACCATACCCGCACGCATCCAAACAACCGGAACTATTCGCTCTTACTTTAGTATTTAGCCTTAATTCTTTTAATCTCTTTTTAAATAATTCACGGATTTCAACCGAACCTTTATCAACACAACACCCCTTAGGATGACTGGCTTCTCTTTTATTTTCACAAATAAAAATATGTTTTTCGAATCTTGGCATTTGATTTATAAAAAAATATTTTACAAAAAAAGGGAAATAATAAATTTCCCTTTTGTAGCGCGTACGGGGGTCGAACCCGTGATCTCCGCCTTGAGAGGGCGGCATCCTAGACCACTAGACGAACGCGCCATTTAATTTAATTACTACACAAAAATAACTTAATGAAGTGAATTAACAAATATTAGTTCATCTTATAAATAAATTTTGATATATATTAATTATATCATCTTTGCAATTTTCATTTATCGTCATAGATATATAATTTGCTTCATAGTTCACATTTCTGGTAATAACTTTCAAATAATCATTATAAAAATCTCTTCGTGTAATCAATAATGAATTTACCACAATATTATCTAATCCTTTTTTAGCGGTAATATCAAGTCCTCTATATTCGTAATATGAATTTGGCTTATGAAAATCCATTGTCATAAATATTACACCAGGATATTTTAATTGCATGCCTCGAGCCGATAAATATATTGTAGGATCTAAAAAAATAATTTTGAATTTATTTTTTTCAACTATACTGGATAATTCTTCAATCAGGTCATCTTGATATTTTATTCTAGAATAAGCCATTAAGTAAGAAGAGAAAGTTCTATCTGCCCATGTTTCAAATAAATTTATTGTTCGTACACCTGGTTTAATTATACTTTGAACTGGTAGTTCCTTGAATGGAATTATTATAAAGAATAGTATTTCTATAAAGAGTACTAATAATATTCCAGAATACTTCAGCAATCTTTTCTCTAACAATAAACCTATGAAAGCATAAAGAGGAATAATGGATATTAAAAAATATCCTTTGTGATACGTAAAAAAGATAAATGTGATTATAGAAGGAACTAACCAAAGCAATAAAATAAAAATTAGATTTTTATCACTATCTGTGAACTCACTTAATAGTTTTTTCTTCGGTCTCGGAAATATTGTAGTTAAGATCAGGGGAATAAAAATGAAAAAACAATAAGAAGAAAATTGAAATATATTTTGTGTAAACGAGATATTTGGAAGAGGACTGTTTGTTTTATATAGATTAATATATTCACACAATCCTCCGGCTGAGATCACCATTGGTACAAACCAGGAAACAAATATTACTAATCCTGCTACATGAGATAATGATATTTTATACTTGGAAAGCTTTTCGGTTCTATTTTTTTTGTACCATAGATAAATATAAAGTGGAAGTAGTAACAATCCTGAAGTCTGCCGCACTCCCATTCCTAAAGCTAAAAGCACTGGAGTTAGATAGATCGTTCTAATGTCTAAAGCTAGCAATACTAATAACGAACTTAAAACAAGATCGAAGGAATATACTTCCGCCGTTGAACCTTGAAACCAAACCAGCGGATTGAAAATCACTAGAGCAGTAATAATTAGTGATATCTTTACAAGAAACCATTTTCTTAACAATATAAAACAAAGTAGAGCTCCTATTGAAGAATAGAAGGCACTTAAAATTATCATCGTTTGATGAATATCTTTGAATAGTATATTTAATAATGAAATCAACTTAACATGCAGAAAATAACCCGGAAGATGAGGGCGAGTATTTTGTAAAGAATATGATATTGATCCAAATGCGACCCCAACTGTATCACCGTCAAAAAAATTATTCTCGGAAAATAAGTATCTAGATAAAAATGTGATAACAAAGATTAAAATAAATATTACATAGTCGAGATGAATATTTTTGTCTGTTTGGTTAGACACTAAATCAATTCCCAATTAGTTTTTTGATTGAAACACTATCATCAACTTTCCCCAACCAAATTGCCATAGCCACTATTGCCCAATTACCAAAACCAACAATTGTAAATTCTGGTCCACTTTGCCTAATTGTTTTTGAATATAATGCTATCTTATTAAATTAATAATTTTAACAATAATGAAAATATTTGATTATATCGACTTCTGGAATATCCTCCCCATCCCCCCTCAGGGGTAAGATATATATTTAATGGCAGGCAATTTCTTAAGAATGTTAATATTGAAAACAACTATGATAAATCTAAATACTCTTTGTTAGATTTACATCAGTAGGATTACAAAAAAATATCAGTCTAATTTTTCGTTTTTCAGTTAATTGGAAGTGGCATTTCCTCGTTTTTACTCAATTTTTAATTATCCAGCGATCTCGGGTCTTATTATTTATAGTATAATTACCATTTTCTTAAATAGGAATGAACATATTATAAATGTCAATATATTAAGAAATGCAGTTATGGAAATAAACTGATCTTATGGGTAGTTTAATTAAGTGGAAAGTTTAGAAGAGATAGAAAAATTTTTTGTGTTAATTGTAATAAACGAGAATAGAATTCCAAAAAATATTTGAATAAAGGTTGCTAAATAAAAACTAATAATTCCTTGTTGATATAGATCTAAAGACAAAGCAATTAATTTTAACATATTAATGAGAGTATAAAAAAGCAATAAACATAGGAACAAATTTATAATTCTTTTCTGTATCAACAATTGTATTAACTGATAGATAATTATGAAGAGAACTATAGATAACATTATAATACAAAAATAATAAATCCATAAAGTTTTATACCGTATTGTATAGGAAATTATTAGAATAAATACTGTTGCAATAATCCACAATATTTTTTTTTTAATATTACTAAGTGATATAATTAATAAGAATATTATTACTGGGTTAAATATATATAGCGATATACCTAAGGTATAGTAAATTGTAAATGAGATGGGATCAAATGATGCCAGTACAAGAAAGAATAAAAAATACGGAGTTTGATAATGTCTTACTGGTGGTAAAATCCAAATTAGTATTGATAAAGATGGTATAAGTAAAGGTATATTCATAAATGTAGTAAATGAGCTATGGCTTTTGCTCCATTTAAATTTCTGTTATTTAACAACTGTTTTCCCATCAATAAATACTACTCTTCTTTATTTTTTTTGGTAAAAGAAAATTGCACAGCATACTTAATTAATTGAGGAA
>Ga0182021_10006880_pt1 | contig 13498 bp, 13 predicted proteins | sample 612E3MmetaG_FD_120493 | JGI IMG/M metagenome (GOLD analysis project Ga0182021, IMG submission 120493) | Permafrost microbial communities from Stordalen Mire, Sweden - 612E3M metaG (Illumina Assembly) | ecosystem: Environmental > Terrestrial > Soil > Wetlands > Permafrost | place: Sweden...
GCGCCGAGCGGTAAAGACGGTCAGCCTGGGCAGCGTAGAGGGCATCGAAGCTCCCGACGTCTAGGGCCATCTCACGAGCACCCCGCGGGCGAGACCAACGCAACCAAGCTTCCGCGGGACCGTTGAATTGCCCAACGCCGCGTGACGTCGCCCGACGAGAGGTGACCCGCAACGCAACGTGCAATCAATCCCTCGCGCAACCGAGTCCTGATGAGCGGGACCTCGCGGCCCTTGAGGCCCCCCGCTTGCACGCTGACGGCCACTCGCCGGTCGCCCCCGGCGCTATGCAGCGACATGCGCCACGTGACTCAGTGGGGCCTCGGCTCGCCGATGTCGGTAGCCGCGGTAGACCAGGAGCGCGCCGATGGCCGCGATCGCGCAGAACGGGGCCGAGATCGTGATCGATAACGCAGCGCTTCCGACCGTATCGGCGAAACAGGCCACCCGGGTGTGCGTGTCGCTGCTCAATAGCTGCTGGCCGGGGCCGCATGAGCCCCACATGCTGACGATGTTCTGGACCCACAGCCCCGCCAGCACTCCGCCGTAGCCGACGAGGAATGAGCCGACCCCGCGCCGGAGCCCCAAACGCCGGACGGCGACGGCGATCACGCCAACGACGCCGACCGCGATCAGGGCGAGCAGGAACACCAGGCCCGCGAGGGCGGCCCACCGGGTCTCGGTCCAGTACGTCCAATCGAGCCATCCCAGGCTCGTGGCAGTCGCGGTGAATCCCCAATAGATGGCGAAGGCCACGAGGAGACTCGCAGCCGCCCCTGCGGCCACGAGCAGGAGGCTCCGAGCAATCGCCGCGGTCGCGGCACCGTAGCGCCTCCAGTAGGCGTTCTCGGCGTAGGCGAGCCACGGCTCGATGCGGCGGAAGCGCATCGAGAAGCCGAGGAGGTAGAGCACAACGTAGGCGAACAGCGTGCTGAGGATGCCCATCTGGATCGCCGCGCCCATGCGGTCCGTCGAACGCTCGAACTCTGTTGGAAACGGCCCGACGATGCTGGTGTAAGGCTGGGGCCCAATGGCCTGATGGAGGTCCTCCTCGGAGCTCCCGATCGGCAGCTCGATCGTCCAAGTCATCGGGCGAGTCGAGCCGGACCCGGCGTCAGGCGGGGCCGTCACGGTGAAAGCCGTCCCGGGGTACGGCCCGAGGTAGACCCAGATGCCCGCCATGGCGATGACGCCCGACAGGACAGCGAGCATCACCAGGGCACGCCCGGGCCGGGGTGGGCGGGCAGCTTGACCGGGCGGGACTCTCGGCGCGCTGGGAGCGTTGGCGCTCATGACCGTCCTCGTGGTGAACTCAACGGTTGACTTGGCCCTTTCTTCGAACGCGCCCGATACCGGTGGGCCCGCGCGGGATCAGGTTCACAGCCATGGCTTCGGACCCGCAGAAGATCCCGCACAGCACGCTACGCGGCTGGAGGACTGCGGCAATAGCCCGATCGTCCCCACAAGGATTCCGACCTGAGGGCATTCGACCCGTGGTGAGCTCGCCCCAGGGCCCGTGGGTGGCGCTGGCCTGGAGCCCACCTGTGAACTTGGTGAGACTCACATTCGGCGGGTTCGTCTGTGCCGCCGGAGTCGCGACGGCTCCGCCCGCCCTCGTGTTTGCGGAATGGCCGGCCGTGTGGGCGCTGGTGAAAGCCCGGGGGCCGACCAACCCGGCGCCGAGGCCGCGTGCGACGACAAGCAGGTCCGGGCGGGCATTTCGGAAGCCGGTGCGGCAAGGCGAAATCGTGATGTCCATGCTGGTCTCCCGTTGGTGGGCGGTTGTGTGCAAGCGTCGGAGTGACGCTGGAGGCGGCGGCTGCCTACCCAACCGGTGTCGAGCCGCCGGAACTGCTGCAAGGTCGCGCGGGACGGAGGGCTTCGGGAAGCCGACGAGCTATCGCGTTCCAGTTCGGAAGGTCGCCGTGAACGTCGCGCGGAGGTGCAGCCCGCCGATCGCAGCCGCCACGCCGCTCGTCACGCTGATCCGGTAGGAATGACTCGCCGCGAGCCGCGAGGCCGGGGTCAGGGTCGCGGTCCGCGTCGAGGCGGCGTAGGCGACCTTAACGGGCACGCGGCGCCCGGTGGTGGTGTCGGTGAGCAGGATCGTCCGGTCTGAGATCCCCGTCACCGGCACCGAGAAGGCGACGTGGGGTTGGGACGATCGCGCCACGCTGCGGGTGCCCGTTCGGGGAGTCACGCTCGTGACCATCGGGGTGGCAGGCGTTGGCGCGACGATCGGCGCCGGGCTCGGGCTCGGGCTGGCGTTCGGGTCGGGCGGTACCGGGCTCGGACTTGTGCTTGGGCTCGGAATCACGTTCGGATCCGAGCTGGGGCTCGCGATCGGCGACGGGCTCGGGCTGGCAGTCGGATCCGGGCTGGGACTGGCGACAGGCGCAGGGCTGGGACTGGCGACCGGCGACGGGCTGGGTTTGGGGCTGGGCGCCGGGATCAACCCCGCGGCGGACAGGGCGACGGCTGCCCCGACCTGGAGCAAGCCGAAGCCCGAGTCGGTGTTCCTGCCACCGCTCGCGAGCGGCGTCGCCGTCTGCTCGAGGTCGGCGATCACCGCGTCGACCCCGATGGAGGGGCTGACCGCCCGCATGAGGGCCACGGCACCCGTCACGTGCGGCGTGGCCATCGAGGTCCCCGAGCCGGTTGCGAACTTGCCGCCGAGATAGGTCGAGACGATGCCCTCTCCCGGGGCCACGAGCGCGAGCCCGGCGGTTCGCGTCGAGAAAGAGCTGACCGCGCTCCCGTCGTTCGTTGTCGAGCCGACGCAGATCACGTGGGCGAAGTTGCACGGGTAGTTCGTGACTGCTTTGCCGTCGTTCCCGGCCGCCGCGACGACGATCACGTCCGCGGCGTAGGCGGCGTCGAACGGAGCCTCGTTGAACGAAACAGAGACCGCGGGGAGCGTTCCGCCCAGGCTCAGGGTGACGATCCGGGCGCCGTGAGCGACGGCCCACGCGAGGCCCTTGGCGATCCGAAGAGTGTCGCCTTTGCCCTGGGCGTCCATCACCTTGATCGGCATGATCGACGTCTTCGGTGCGATCCCCACGATCCCGACTGCGTTGTCCGCCGCGGCCGCGATCGTCCCACTGACATGGGTTCCGTGGCCGTTGTCGTCGAGGATCGCGGTGAAATCGGTCGGCCCGTCCTCGGCCCCGGTCAGGGCGTTGTAGCCGGGGACGATCCGCCCGGTGAACTCGGGGTTCGTCGCGTCGAGGCCGGTATCGAGCACCGCGACGACCACATCGGAGCTGCCTGTCGTCTGCTTCCATGCGGCGGCGACCCCGATCGGCGCGAGATCGGTCTGGTAGGTGAAGTAGGGGTCATTCGGGGCACCTGAGCCCGGCCAGCCGAAGAGGTGGACCGGCGCAGGCGCTGAGATCGAAGCAGGCGCTGCGAGGGACGCGGACGTGGGGCCCACGCAGAGCAGCACGGCCACGGCCGCGCTCAGCGTGACGCTGAGTGCCCGGTTGGGGCCCAGGCGGGATCGCGAAGGTGATGTCGCGAGGTCCTCGCGTGGTGCGGATCTGCTGTTGCATGGTTCCACGCCGCTCACCTCGACCTTGGCCACTCGACCGGTGGCTCTGATCAGATGACGCGGCCGCCGAACTCCCCTTACATCCGTTTGGCGCGACGCCACAGGGACAGCAGCGTCTTCGCGCTCACGTCCGGGGACAGCACACAGGCCGGTCGCCCGGAAGGTCCGGCGCTGCATAGCCGCTCGCGCAAGTACGGGACCTCGTGGATTGGGCCGGCGGTCGGCCTTTGGTTGCCAGGCGGCGCGGGCAGCTCTCCGAGTTCGTGCAGAACTCGCGGCCCCAGCACGATGGTGCGACAGCGCGGTCCCAAGGCCTCCCGCCACGGGGCAAGCCGTGCGCCGAGGCCCGCCAGAGTCAGCCGCCACTGCCACGCCCCCACAGGTAGCTCCGGGTGGTCAGGCCGCTCGCCGCCATGTCCGCGGCGATATCCGGCCCGAAGTAGCGGAAGTGCCAGGGCTCGTACTGGTAGCACGTCTCGGCTGTCGCCCCGTCCGGGTAGCTCAGGACGAACCCGTAGCTCGCGGCGTTGGCGGCCATCCAGGCGCCGGCCGTCGTGGTCGCCCAGTCGTCGTAGGCCCAGGGAGCGCTGCCCCCGGCGCTCGTGAAGTCGATGGCCGTGCCCAGCTGGTGCTCCGAGTGGCCCGGGCGGGCGCTCGCGAGCAGCGCGGCCGCATAGCCCGACTGGCGGACCCAGCCGTTGAACGTCGAGATCTGGGCGCCATAGCTGCGGTAGGCCGACACGATCGCGAGCGGCGCCCCGGCTGCCGCGGCGTCACGCCGCATCGTCGCCAGGTCATCGATGACCTCGGGCCGCACGAGGAAGCCTCCACCGAAGCCGGCGCGAGCAACTGGGACGAGGGGCGGAACGTAGGAGGACGAGACGCGTAACGCGGAGTCGAGGAGCGTCGTCTGCCATTGGGACGTCTTCGCCAACTTGGTTGCCGTGTCGGCATACGTGCAGCGCGGCGGCGCGCCCGTCGAGCCGGCCGCAGCGATCGGGTCCGCGGCGGCGACCGTGGAAGTGACCAGTCCCAGGGCCAGCAGCGTCCCGACGACGATCCCGGTCGACCGTCGTCGCCAGCGCCTCCCCGCTGCTGTTCAGGTAAACGCCGCGGGGAGCCCTGCGAACGGATGACGACGCGCGCACCTGCGCTTGCTCGCAACGGGAGGCGGGAACACCGGCTGCCTCGGATCGCACCATACGAGGCCGAGGAGAGGGACGCAGCCGGCGGGGCTGGATCAACGGTCGCGCCGCACCGCGCGCCGCGCAATGACCCGAGTGGGAGCCGGTAGTCCGAGGTGCCAGGAGACACCATGGGTCGAGCTGACGGGACCTTGGGCTTCGCCGCTGCCTTGCCCGCCCGTTCAGTGGCCCTACCAGGTGCGGAACAGCGGGGTGGCACCAACCACAAGGCAGCGTCGGGGTCTTCCTGCGATACGGGCGAAACGAACGGACTACCGAGACGGAATACCGCGAAACCGTACCGATGCTCCTCGGGGCAGGATCGGTTGGGTTGGGCACCGAGGGCACAACGTGGACGGTTCGCTAACAGCGCGACGTGGCCGACAAGCTCTGACCCGCCACAACGCCCGCGCGGGAACGTATGACCGCGCTCGGGGACACTCGCGCTGCGTCAGTGCAGCGTGAGCGTCGCGCTGATCGCTCCGAGGTGGACGGTGGTGATGCCGAACGTCGCCATCTGGCCAGAGGCCGACATGTCGAGGGTCAGCACCAGCTGGTAGTTGCCCGCCACGAAGGTGCTCTTGGCGAACCCGAACAGGTGCCTGGGCAGCGGGACCGGCACGTCGAAGGCGACCGGCGGGGACGTGGTCATGAAGCTTGCGCCGGAATGAGGTGAGCTGCCGTCGCCCCAGAACGCGATGCAGCCGGTCTGCGATCCCGCCGGGCAGAGCCCGAGGCTGTAGCCGGCCAGCACAAAACCAACGGCGTAGGCAACGGGCTTGGACGTGTAGAGGAGCTGGTTGACCACCGGGGCGCCGGATACGTCGCCGATGAAGACCGGATCGTCGGTCCCGGGGTCGACCCAGAGGGCGTCGCTGGTAATCTGGACCCTGCCATCGCAGATGCTGCAGACCCAGCTGGGGGTGACGGCCGCGATCAGGCTGTCCTCCGCACCGGGCGCCGCGCCGATGATCGTCGACCAGCCTTCGCCGGCCCACTTCTCGGCGAGCGTCTCGCGCAGGGTCGGGAGAGCTGCATGGACAAAGTAGACCTGATCGCCCTGCACGCGCGGGGTGGCCGGATCATTCCCGCCCCCGGACAGCGCCCGGATCGTCCCGAATGCGAACCGCCAGGTGCCGCTCGGGGCCGTGGGAAGGGAGGCCCTCGGCAGCGAGCCGGTCGTTCCGGCGGGAGCCGTGGACGGCTCTCTCGTCGCCAATGACGGGACAGGTGCTGGGCTGGGCGATCCGACTTCCACGGGACCCCATGACGCGAGTGTTGGGGAGGGGGCGGCGATCACGGGGACGGACACGGTAGCGGTCGATGTCGCGCCGGATTGCCCGGCCGAACACCCGACCAGGAAGGCAAGAGCGATCAGAGGGCTCAGCCAGGCGGCCGTTCGGTTCATGCGGGCGACCCCAAGCGCGGAGTACATGGCGCAACGGCGGTTGCCGGGCTCACTACGTCGATCCGCAGGCTTCAGTGTTGTGGGGGATCGGTCGACGCGCTATCGGACGATTGGCGCCTTCTCGCCCCGATATCGTCCCGGAGCGGAGCCGGGGGGCGAGAGGTTATGCCCGCGCTAGCTGTGACCCTGGTTCTGGGGACCCGTCGGGCATCAGCGCCTCGGGCGTCACGGCGGCCTCGGTGTCAGCGGGATTGAACTCGCAGTCGCCCGGACGGAGGAGGCACATCCGCAGGTCGCGGTCGTAACCAGGGCAGGCCTCGGTCATGGGGCATTCGTCGATCACGGCCGAACGATCTGCTCGGCACCCCAACGCCGTCGAGAGCCGAACGGCACGGCCTCCGGTCGCCAGAGCGGGCGCCGCTACAGGCCGCCGAGCGCCCAAAGGGGAGCGACCGCCAGCAGCATGACGGCGGCGGCCTGCAGGGCGAGAACGATGAGCGCCGGGCGCCCCGCTCTCGGAAGCCACCGGAACGCGCAGTACGCCATGAGCGGAACCTGACCGGCGACGAGGATCTGCCACAGGTGGGCTTGGGCGCCCTCGTCGGGCTGGTGCACGACGCCGTGCATCGCCACGAACCAGACGACAATCGCGAGCGCACCAAGGGACATCGCCACGGGCAGGTACCCCGTCGGTTGCCGCATCAGCGCCCGGACGGTCATCGAAGCATCCATATCGTGCCGCGAAGCCATCATCGTGCTGGCCAGCGTAACACTCACCACCCGCACCACCGGCTCCGATTGCCGCTCCACGGGCTTCCTTGACGGGGCACCGGACGGCCCGCGGTGGCCCGGCCGTCGACTGGTCACCCGAGGGCGAGATCGTCGCGGCCGGCGCGGAGCCGGGGATCGAATCAGGATGGCGCTGAGTTCGTATCCGTCGCTTCGCTGGCGGCCCCTGAGAAGCGCCACCACGGCGCCGAGAGCGGCGATCCCTGTCGCCCGGGTCGCGGGGATCGCCTCGGCTTCGCGAACCGGCCGAGACGCCTGCCGCGGCAGGATCGTGTCACCCGTATTGGCGGTCCAAGATCTCGCGGAAGATCTGCCGCTCGGCGCTGGCCTCGCCGATGACGCCGCTGTCGATCAGGTCGTAGATGGCCATCTGCCGGAGGTTCTCGGGGTAGGCCTCGACCTGCGCCCACAGCCGTTCGATGGCCTCGGCCCATCTCGGGTCGTCGCGCCTGATCGCCTCCAGGGTAGGACTGCTCGGCATGACTGCACTCGCGATCGAGCCCGTAGACTCGTACAGTCCAGCGGCGCCGACAAGTGCCGTCTGACCCTCGGTAGGAACACCGTCCGACAGCCCAGCCGGGCATCTGCGCCATGCACCAGCCATCTACCCGGCGTCGCTCGCGAGCCAACAGTCCAGCTCCAGCGCCGACGGGGCGGGACCGAGGCCGGCCGGTGCCCCGTTACTGCACCGAGATGGTGACCATCGTCGGAGCCGACGACACAGAACCGGCCCTCGCGCTGTAGGTGAACCAGTCGTCGCCCACGAAACCCTTTGCTGGCGCATACGAGAAGGACCCGTTGGTCGCGAGCGTCAGCGTGCCGTGGCGCGGTTTCGCAATCAGCATGGCAACCAGGCCGGTGCTCGGGGTGTCGTTTGCAAGGACGCCTGGCGCTGACACCGCCAACTTGGTCCCCCTGGGCGTGGCGTAGTGGTCAGGACGGGCCACCAGCAGCGCCAATCCGACGACCGCGGAGCTTGCCCGGTGGCTCACGTCCCCCGGATACGCGACGAGGATGCTCTGCGGGTTCGTCTGGGTGAGAGCGGGCGTAAACACGGTCGCGCAGACGAGTTGCCCGAGCACCGGTACACACCCGGTCGCTCCAAATGACCCGGACCCGGCGACCACGCTCCACGACACGTTCCCGGTCACCGGACGGCCGTTCCCCGGACCGGCGTCCTTGACGGCCGCGATGCACCCGACCGGCCCACCGGGGAGCCCGGGGTTGGGTACGCACGTTGCCGTCAGGCTGGTCACGTGGCGCACGTCCTGCAGGATCGCGAAGGGCGACAACGAGGTCGCCTGTCCGCAGATCGTCTGGGTCGCTGTGTTAAGTGACGTTGTGACATCGACCCAGGTGCCGCTCGCGTCGTGGTACAGCCGCAGCTGGGTCGGGTCGGTATAGCTGGTTGCGCTGTAGTCAAAGCAGACCGAGACCGGGCCGCCAAAGGGAGCCGTCGTCGAGACGTCGTAGTAGGTCGGCGGTGAACCCAACGCAAAGCCCGTTGGTGGCGTCGGACCGCCGCTTCCACCGTTGACGGTCGTGATGCCAGGGGAGCTGACCTGGGCGAACGTCACCGTGGCGGCCGCGGGTGGATTGCCGGTGTAGGCCGGGGTGACCGAGACGTTCGATCCGGACGGCGTCGCTCCGGGTGCCGAGGCCGCGGGCAACTCGACGGTGATGAGGCCGATATCGAACCCGCTGACCGTCACGAGCGAGGCGCCGCTCAGGCTCGGGACGTAGCCCGGGGGCGTGGTCGACTCTGAATAGAACCCGGAGGCGTAGGCGGGGGGCTGGGCCGGGTCGCTGAACTCGATCACGTAGGACGCGTCGTCGGCTACCCAGATGCTGAAGCTCCCGTCCGGGCCGGTGCCGGCGCTGCCTGGGCCGTACTGCGGAGTGCTGCAATCGGGGTGCAGCTGTCCGGCATGTTGCTCGCATGCGTAGACGCGGATGTTCGGGAGCGGGGACGTGTCGGTATCGGTCACCACGCCGCTGATCGAGCGGCCCAGCGGCAGGAACACGGGGGACAGGGTTGCATTGCCGGCCGTAACGTCGACGTCATGGCCCCATTGCGCCGAGACGTCGAGGGTGAAGTTGCCGGGTTGCCCGAACACATAGAAGCCGGAGGCGTAACCCGGGACGACATCGGCACCGTTGAACCCGACCTGGTAGGTGCCCGGGTCGGCGAAGATCGTGTACGCACCGTCTGTTCCGGTCGTGGCATCGAAGCATGGATTCGGCGGTGTCGGCGAGCAGGCCCGGACGGCCACGCCGACCAACGCGGTCGTCCCGTCAATCGCCGCGACCGTCCCGCTGATGGTGTAGGTCGAGGCCGCAACCGGCGCGGGCAGGGGCGCCGCCATGAGCATCGCGGCGCCAACCATCACGGATAGGAATCGCCGCATGGGGCTCCCCTTCGGGCAGGACGGATCGGGCTCGCCAGTGGCTCGACGCGGTCCAAGGCGACCGGAATGTGGACCGCGCGTCGACGCCATCCGTCAACTGGGAGGAGGCATACGCCGTTGATCACTGGCCGTCTAGGGCCGTCCTGCCCTTCCGGTGGCAGCTGGCACCGCCCGTCACGGCACGCATTTGGTCCCGAAACCGGGCAACGATGAGCTGCCGGGAGGGACCACCCCCGGGTCTGCCGAAAACGAAGATGCCCGGTGCGGACCCAGGGATGAGCCGATCATCGGCGAGTCCACTTATCCAGCGTTCTCGCCGAACGCGCGCCAAATCATCCGCCACCGGCCATCCGGCAGGAGACGGTCGCGGACGTAGCAGCCGAGCGGCTCGTCGACGGCGACGATCGTCGGGACGCCGCCGGGGAGCTCGAGTGTGTCCTCCTGGCCGTCACACGGGCCGCCGACGAAGACGACTCGGGCCGGGGCGGCCGGCCCCATCCTGGTCCCGATGGGGGTGGTCACGGCGGGCGTCTCCGGGCTGCGGCGGTGCGCCCGGGGCGGAGACGACGATCGCGACGATACCCGCCGGTCGCGACCGCCAAGTACGGGTCGAAGAGATAGCCGAGGCTGATCCGCTTGGCCTCCGCAGCGAGCTTGAAGGCGTTCGCGTCGGAGTCAAAGCTCCACGGCCGGCCTTCCTCGACCACCTCGAGTTCGCCCTCGCGGGAACGGAACAGCAGCGCACCCGCCCGAGCGCCGGTCGCGTCCTTGTACGTGACGTCGACGACGTCCGGCCCGAGCCACTCCGCGTCGACGATGTGAACCGCAGCGGTGGGCACGATGCCGCGCACCAGCGCGCCGCGTGTCAGTTCCTCGAGACGAGCCAGAGCCAGTCTCCTTGGTGCGTCACGGCGGGATCATCCTCGTCGTCCGTGACAACTCGCCTGGCACAGCCAGGGAGGTTGTCACTCGCCACGGGGCGCTTTGATCCGGCACCGGTGCCGACCAGTCTACCGGCGGCCTCCGGCTGCATTGGGTGCTGCGCGGAAGACTGGTCAGTAGGCTGTGCTCTTGGTTGCAGAGGTGCTTTGATCTCGGGCCATCGAGCCGCGCCAACCGTCTGGCCTCAGTCGCTTTCGGCCCGGTCTAGTTCGCCTTTCTGAGCGAGGCACCGAACGCTAGCCTTCGCATTTCAGGGGAGGTTGCGCACGCGCTGTTCGCTCAGTCTTGGAGGCGTCCGAGGAGCGACATCGCCGCCAAGCGACCCGACGGACTTGCACGCCCGTGCGGCCGCGAGCCATGTTGCGGCGGTGCCGGGACTGGGTCCTGCGCGATGTAGGCTAGCGACCGCGACCGCCACAAATGGAGAATATGGAACATCTGTTCAATCCCGACCCGGAGTGGTACCGTGCAAACATGAGCACCGGCACGCTGCCGCCCGCGCCGGAGCGGCCTGCCTACACAGCCGCGGAGGCCGCACGCTACGCGCGCACTTCGCCCGTGACCGCCCGTCGCTGGCTCGAGGGCTACGACTACACAACCGTTCGCGGTAGCCGCCGATCGACGCCGGTCACGAACCACCCAGCTGGCGAACGGTATTTGACGTTCTACGACCTCGTGGAGGTCGCAGCGATCGCCGCCGCGAAGAACGCGGGCGTCAAGTTGCCTCGCATCAGGTCGGCGATCGGGTATGCGCAGGAGCGTTTCCGCGCAGACAGGCCTCTCCTTCTTGAGCGCTTTCTCACGGACGGTCGGGACCTGTATCTCCGCGAGATCGAGCCTTCAGGCCCACTCCACGTGAATGCCAGCCAAGCGGGCCAGATCGCCTTCCCGTACATCGCCGCGGTGCTCCGGCACCTGGAATACGAGGGTGAGCGGCCGGTCCGCTGGTGGCCGGTGGGCCAGGAGCGCGCCATCCTGGTGGACCCACGTGTCGGCTTCGGCCAGCCGCTCATCTACCCGAGTGGCATCCGCACCGAGACGGTGGTTGATCGGTTCTTGGCCGACGAGCCGATGGAAGCAATCGCGGAGGAGTTCGGGCTTAGCCGTCTGCTGATCGAGGAAGCGCTTCGCTTTGAGAACCGGCTCGGTCTGATCCCCGCCTGAGGACCTGACCGTGCGACTGTTCACGGATCGGGATGTCGGCCCCGACATTGGCCTCGCACTTCGGCAGGTAGGGGTCGAGGTCGAGCTGTATCGCGAGCGCTACACATCGGGCATGGTCCCGGACGAGCGTTGGATCGCGGAGGTCACGAGCGAAGCGCTCGTGATCCTGACGAAGGACACGCACATTCGCACACGCCCATCTGAGCGAACGGTATTCGAGGCCGCTGGCGCGCGGGCGTTCGTCCTAGCGACGCGCGGAGCCACTCGGCTCGTAAACCTCCGGGCCGTGTTGATTGCCTGGCCTCGCATCGAGACCGAAGTTGGCACGCGAGAGGCGCCGTTCATGTTCGGGATAGACCGGGCGGGGGTCTTGACGCAGTACGTCCCACCGCTCGTCCGCACCGCGCGCGCTCGTTCCGATCGCTATGGCGGCGTGGACGCGGACTGACCGCCCGGGGCCTGACCGGTGTCCGGCTCGTCATCAGCGATGCCCATCCGGGCCTCGTCGCCGCGGTCGAGGCGACGTTCCTCGGCGCCGCCTGGCGCCGCTGTCGCGTGCACGCCACCCGAAACGCCCAGGACCTCGTCCCACGCTCGGCCCGGAGCATGGTCGCGAGCGCGATCCGGATGATCTTCGAGCAGCCCGACGAGGCGCCGGCGCGGGAGCAGGCGAGCCACGTGATCGACAGCCTGCGGCCCCGCTTCCCGGCAGTCGCCGAACTCCTCGCCGAGGCCGAGCTCGACCTGCTCGCCCACATGGCGTTCCCCGAGTCTCACCGGCGCCAGATCCGCTCCACCAACCCGCTCGAGCGGCTCAACAAGGAGATCAAGCGCCGCACCGGGGTGGTGGGCATCTTCCCCAACCGGGCGAGCGTGATCCGGCTCGTCGGGATGATCCTCGCCGAGCAGGACGACGAGCGGCAGGACGGCCGGCGCTACATCCGGCCCGAGACGATGGCCCTCATAGACGCCAGGGCCGAGGAGAAGGAGGTGGGCCCGGCGCTCCTCATGGCGAGCTGATCAGATCAGGCGCGAGGACGGCGTGCTGTGACACCACGACCTGGGACTTGACCCTTTCCCCCCGCCCCGAACCAGGCAGCACTGCCCGGGCGATTGCGAAGGAGTAGCCGTTCCTCGAAGTGGTGCGAGTGCGTGATGAGCTCGACGGGGCCACGGTACCGGGAACCCGGGACCCTCCCAGGCGAGATGCAGCACGCGGGCATAGGGCTGCCACCCACGATGCGTCGCGACAGGCGACGGGCTTCTCGCTTGTCCGAGATGTCTCGGGAGATCAGAGCTGGCCTCTACCCTTGCGACCTACTTCTCGCATGCACGCGGACCGGTTCGTTCCATCGGGCTTCGGTGGCGCGCGAGCGGCGGAAGTGGTGCGCGACTGCACCGATCAGTACCACTTGGACTATATGGCCCTTGACCTTCGTACTATCCGCGGTCTTGATTGTGCAGGGGTCCACGGGCTGCGCTGTCAAGGCTCAGTTAGGTCGCACGCAGGAGGACACGAGATGGTCTCGGTCGGGTCGCCGTCGGGTCTCACTGGCGCTCCCTGCAAGCGTCCGGGTCGAGTGACGAGGGTACAGCCAGCGATCGCCTCCATCGTCATTACGTTGTCTTTCCTGTCGCTCAGCGCAACTCCGGCTGCGGCCGCCATCGCCCTTGCGACTTCGACTGCAACAGGCACCCTAGCCGTGTCGTTGGGCGTCGGTGCCACGTCAATGCCGGTCAACGTCACGTCGGCCTGCCCGTTCGCCGTGACGGGACCGTCCGGCTCCAATGGTCCCGGCGATATCACCCTCAAGGGCGTGGACGTCGGTCCTGCCCTCTCGGTTAGCGCCGTCCAAGCTGGACAGCAGGTCATCACGCTGCGCGCGACAACGGCTGTTCACGCGGTTGCGGAGGCGGTCAGTCAGGCCAACGTGCCCGACTGCGGAACGGTCCCGGCGGCCCCTTCCAACATCACCGCCACCGCCATCAACTCGAGCACCATCCAGGTCACCTGGACCAACAACGCCTCCAACGCCACCGGCCTGGTGATCTCCGA
>Ga0182021_10006881_pt1 | contig 13497 bp, 8 predicted proteins | sample 612E3MmetaG_FD_120493 | JGI IMG/M metagenome (GOLD analysis project Ga0182021, IMG submission 120493) | Permafrost microbial communities from Stordalen Mire, Sweden - 612E3M metaG (Illumina Assembly) | ecosystem: Environmental > Terrestrial > Soil > Wetlands > Permafrost | place: Sweden...
GAGTTATGGAATATCTTTAACGGCCGTAAACATCAGGGAGAGCATTTCAGGGTATTCCCGATAAGTAACTGGACAGAATTGGATGTCTGGCAATATATCCTGAATGAAAACATTAAGCTTCCGATGTTGTATTATACTCACAAACGAAAGATTTTCAGCCGGAATGGCGTGTACCTGGCCTGGGCGCCTTTCATGCAGTTAAAACCGAACGAAAAAGTATTTGAGACTGACGTTCGTTGCCGTACTATTGGCGATATAACATGCACGGGTGTTACTCTGTCAAAAGCAGATACTCTGGAAGAAATAATTTCCGAGATAGCAGCTATAAGAGTTACTGAAAGAGGTGGCAGATATGATGATAAACGATCAGAAGCTGCAATGGAAGACAGGAAGAAAGAAGGATACTTCTGAACAGGTGTGAGGTGTGAGGTGTGAGGCGTGAGGGATAGATGTGGCTTAATGGAATAAATATCAAAAAGTAAATGAAAATAAACGGGAATAGTAAAAACAAGAGTTTGCTGAGATTTACAACTGCAGGAAGTGTGGATGATGGTAAAAGTACTCTTATAGGCAGACTGCTTTATGACAGCAAATCCATATTTGAGGACCAAATGGAACACATCGTCCAATCAGGAAAAAGACTTGGAAGGGAGGAACTCGATCTTTCCCTGCTGACCGATGGATTAAGGGCAGAACGGGAACAGGGAATAACAATTGATGTTGCTTACAGATATTTTGCAACCCCTGCGAGAAAATTTGTCATTGCCGATACACCAGGACATATCCAGTATACTAGGAATATGGTAACGGGTGCAAGTACTGCCGATCTTGCAGTAATACTTATTGACGCCAGGAAAGGAGTTCTGGAGCAAACAATCAGGCATTCATATATAGCATCATTGCTCAATATTCGTCATATAGTATTCTGTATTAATAAAATGGATATGGTCAGCTGGTCAGAATCGGTATTCACTGATATTAAGAACGAGCTTGCCTCGCTCGTTGTTAAACTTAATATTTTCGACGCGTATTATATTCCCATTAGTGCAAAATATGGAGACAACGTGGTAGACCGGTCTGATAAAATGAACTGGTACCCGGGTAAGACTTTCCTTAATCTGATCGAGACAATAGAGATCACAAAAAATAAAAATCCCGAAAATAAACGTTTCCCAGTGCAAACCATAATCCGCCCGCAAACCTCGGAGTTTCACGATTACAGAGGTTATGCCGGACGGGTTGCTGGCGGAGTTTTCAGACCTGGCGATGAGGTGACGGTTTTGCCATCACTGACCAAGACAAAAATCAAAAGCATAGATGTTTTGGGTAATATACTCTCGGAAACTAATGCAGGAGATTCAGTTGCAATATCTCTTGAGGACCAGATTGATATCAGCAGAGGCGATATGCTTGTATCAAACGACCACGTACCGGAAATAAGTCAGGATATCAACCTGATGATTTGCTGGTTCAATGAACGTCCGATGAGGCTTGGTGGTAGGTATCTAATCAGGATAAACTGCAATGAAGCAGGCTGTATAATAAAATCAGTAAATTACAGGATGAATATCAATAATCTTGAACATGATTTTGAAAATACCACCATTAACATGAACGATATTGCTGATATTAATATCAGAACTTCAAAACCTATCTTTTTTGACAGCTACAAGAAGAATAATATTACCGGAAGCATGATCTTTATTGATGAAGGCACAAACGAAACTGTCGCAGCTGGCATGATCATTTAATAAATTTTCGATGTGGCCCTCTGTGTATCCTTGGGCTGCATCATCCACTTTGCCGTTTCTCATATAAGAGAAGGGCTAAAAACCTTAATTCGTAAACCGTTTTAGTCCCTCCCTCCTGGGGGAGGGATTTAGGGAGAGGCAAAAAAAATCCGTTGATCCCGCTGATTTCCGCAGATTAAATCTTTGCGTTCTTTGCGCTTTCTTTATGTACTTTGAGGTTAATGGATTTTTTGAGTGTAAAACATAATTTATATCATTTCTTTATAATTTAAAAAAGAATAGATTTGACGCCGAATACTTAAGCTAGCGTCAAAATTTATGACTACCGGTATAACAGGAAAAAAAGAAACATTGTTTTTTGCACCCGGATGCGCTTTAATGATTTATAAGCCCGATCTGGCAAAAAAAATTCATCTACTGCTCAATGAAAATTTAGGGGAAATGGATATGTTGCTTACCTGTTGTCAGCATAAACCAGATCTTCCTGAAAATTCAAAAGTTATAAATGTCTGCCCGGGTTGTGATAAGCGCTACGGAAAAGAATTCAAAAGCGTTTCTACAATTTCATTATGGGAAATAATGAACGAAAACAGCTTCATTAAATATCCTGATTATAATGAAAAGAGTATGACAATAATCGATGCTTGTCCGACCCGCGAAGAGGACAGAGTACAAAATGCCATTAGAGACCTGTTGATAAAGATGAATATCAGGCTTGTGGAACCAAAAAATACAAGAAGAGAAAGTACTTGTTGCGGTGATGTATACTACGGATCTATGCCTACCGGAAAAGTAAAGGAATTAATGATAGAAAAAGCGCTGGAAATGCCTGTTGATGATATAGTGGTACACTGTGTTTCCTGTATTCTAGCTGTTAGCAACGGTCATAGGAAACCTCAATACATGGCGGACCTGCTGATGAATGAAGAAACTGCAATTAAATCTTTAGATCTGGATGAGTGGCATAAAGAATTAAGTGATTATATTAACATTCATTGACATACTTTAACATAGTTCTGTGTTAAACTGATTTGTAAAAGCATGTATTTTCGTCTGAAAAAAATGCTTTACTTTGTAAAACAAATTGTTAAGCAATCTGTTTTATTAAATATGAAGAAGGTTATTTCCATTTCTCTCACATTATTGTTGTTAACCGCAATTTTGCATTTGTCAGTTGCAACACATTATTGCGGTGGAAAGATAGCTGCTTCAAAGATCTCGCTTTCAGGCAAACTGGCATCCTGCGGAATGCAAGATGACAAAAGTGATCTACCATTGGCTGGTTTAATTTTAACAAAACATTGTTGTGACAATGTTTTAGCTACCTATGGTATAAACAGTATTTTCTTCCCTTCATTTTCATCTGTTCCGGAATCACATCTACAATTATTCCAGGTTTTCAATATACCTGCAAACCTGCCTCTAAATTCATTTTCTCCAATAAAATCAATTTGCACAAATATTAGTCCACCAGGTACTTTAGCATCCAGCACTGTGGACCTCTCCGACATTTGTGTCTATCGCATCTGATCAATTCCATCTATAGATTTTGCTAAATGGGTTTGTACTCATTTGTAATCGTTTGTATATTACACTAATTACAAATTCTACAACTATTACAACTTTTATAACTATTTCACCATTATTAACTATTTAAATTTTAAAAAAATGGAAACAGTAAAATTATTTCTGGCAATTATATTATTATCTGCATTTGGAGTAACCACTTCAGCGCAAACAACAACGAAAAGCAGTGCTCTGCAGAAGACAGAGACCTTTAAAGTCTGGGGTAAATGTGATATGTGTAAGACTCGAATAGAAAAAACGGTCAAAGCAGAAGGGGTAACAAGCGCTAAATGGGATGAAAAGACTCAGATGCTTGCAGTTACATTTGATCCGGCAAAAACGAATATTGAATCACTCAGCAAAAAGCTTGCTAAAGTAGGACACGATACAGAAAAGTTCAAAGCAACTGATGAAGCTTACAATAAGCTTCCGGACTGCTGCCATTATGATCGGGCAAAATAAAACCACTTATTTCACATGTTACGCCCCCTGTCCTGTCCAACTGTAGGTGGACAGGACTTCCCCCTAAAGGGGGTCTAATTCTCTAAAACAATTAAATTTGATCACATAGGAAAATTGGCCCCTCTATAGGGGGGAGGGGGGCAAAAAGATATTAATTATGTTCAATCGACTTGTAAAATACTTCCTCGATAACAGGCTTATCACTTTTATCTTTCTTATAGCATTTGTGGCAGCGGGACTGGTGACAATGCCTTTCAACCTGAAGTCGGGACTGTTACCACGCGATCCTGTTCCTGTTGATGCTATTCCGGATATCGGTGATAACCAGCAAATTATCGCCACTGAATGGATGGGTAGGTCCCCTCGTGATATTGAGGACCAGATAACATACCCTTTGTCTTCTGCCCTGGAAGGTATTCCCGGAGTGAAGACAATCCGGAGCACTTCGATGTTTGGGATGTCATTTATCTACATAATCTTTAAAGATAATGTTGAATTCTACTGGAGCCGTTCCCGCATACTTGAGAAGCTGAACTCACTTCCGTCGGGAACTTTGCCACAGGGAGTGCAACCCAGTCTCGGACCTGACGCGACGGCCCTCGGTCAGATATTCTGGTATACTCTCGAAGGCCGCGATCCCAAGACCGGGAAACCCGCAGGAGGCTGGGATCCGGAGGAATTAAGGACAATTCAGGACTATTATGTGAAATACTCCCTTGCATCTGCAGAAGGTGTTTCCGAAGTAGCATCCATTGGGGGTTTTGTAAAAGAATACCAGGTAGATATTGATCCGGATGCAATGAAGTCACATGGGGTATCTGTTATGGATATAATGAAAGCTGTAAAAAACAGCAATCTGGATATAGGTGCCGAAACGGTAGAATTAAATAAAGTTGAATATGTCGTGCGGGGTTTGGGTTATATAAAAAATCTTGATGACCTGCGCAACGCCGTTGTATCTGTCAGAAACAATGTTCCTATAAGGATCAGTGATGTATCTAAGGTTAGCTTCGGCCCTGCCACGCGTAGGGGTGGGCTTGATAAAAGCGGAGCTGAAGCTGCAGGTGCTGTGATCGTAGCGCGCTACGGTTCAAATCCCCTGGAAGTTATTAATAATGTAAAAGATAAAATAAAGGAACTTGCACCAGGGTTGCCAGGTAAAACATTGGCTGACGGAACAGTCTCCAAAGTAACTATAGTCCCTTTTTATGATCGCACAGGACTTATCAGGGAAACTATTGGCACTCTTGAATCGGCACTAACCCACGAAGTACTAATCAGTATTATCGTAATAATTGTATTGATGTTTAACCTGAGGGCCTCCGTAATTATTTCCGGATTGTTGCCGGTAGCAGTGCTGATGACATTCATTATAATGAAGCTGACGGGTGTGGAAGCCAATATAGTAGCCTTGTCAGGAATTGCAATTGCCATTGGGGTAATGGTGGATGTGGGGATCATTTTTACAGAGAATATTTTCAGACACCTTGAAATGCCCGAAAACCATGGGGTAAAAGGGACCACCCTGCGTACTGTAATTTATAAAGCAACTATAGAGGTATCGTCGGCGGTGATAACAGCCTTATCGACCACCGTAGTAAGCTTTTTGCCGGTTTTTGCTATGCAGGCTGCAGAAGGCAAGCTATTCCGGCCTCTTGCATTTACCAAAACATTCGCCCTCCTTTCTTCCTTCCTTCTTGGGATTATTGTCCTTCCTATGTTGGCAGACATAATTTTTTCAATCCGCTTCGATAAACGCCGGGTAAGGATGATATGGAATATTGCACTCATTATTGCAGGTTTATTTTTTACAATAATATGGGGCACATGGCCGACACTGGCTCTCGTGCTCATCGGAATAAACAATCTGATGGAGTATAAATGGCCTGAACATCGTAAAAAGCTTCCGAATCTTATCAATATCGGAATCACAGTGCTGGTTGCAGTTTATTACCTGGCATTTGAGTGGTTGCCCCTTGGTGCTCATAATTCATATCTGGTCAACTTCCTTTTTGTTGTTGGTATAGTAGGCTTCGTGATTACCCTGCTGATGCTGATGGTTCATTATTATGAACCCGTATTACGCTGGTGTTTGAGGAATAAGTGGAAATTTCTTATGCTCCCTTTAGCTACGTTTTTGCTGGGTATAACCATCTGGCTCGGTTATAATAAAGTATTCGGGGCCGTAGAACGAGGATTCGATATAACAGGGCTTAATATCCGGCAAAGTTCTCTCTGGAAATCTGCTTCAAAAACCTTTCCCGGAATCGGAAAAGAATTTATGCCTGCACTCGATGAGGGATCTTTTCTGTTAATGCCTACAAGCATGCCTCATGCAGGAGTGGAACAGAATCTCGACTATATTAAAATGCTTGATAAGCGTTTAGAATCAATTCCTGAAGTGGAAGTGGCAGTGGGTAAATGGGGAAGGGTCAATTCAGCTCTCGATCCTGCACCGGTACAGATGTTTGAAAATACAATTAATTACAAATCTGAATATATACTTGATGTAAATGGCCGTCGCATACGCTTTAAGACCAATAAAGAAGGTAGTTTCTTATTGTCCAACAGCACAGTTTTTAATCCGAAAAAAGATAACATAAAAAACCTGGATACAAAGCTGCTCATCCCCGATGATAATGGTGATTACTTCCGCCAATGGAGGCCCGGAATCAGGAAACCTGATGATATCTGGAACGAAATTGTTAAAGTGACCAATTTACCCGGACTTACATCGGCTCCAAAACTTCAACCTATTCAAACACGGCTGGTTATGCTCTCCACTGGGATGCGTGCCCCAATGGGTTTGAAGGTTTACGGACCTGATCTGGAAAGCATTGAGAGCGCAGGTCTCGAATTTGAAAAAATCCTGAAAGAAGTTCCTTCAGTGATACCATCTTCGGTTTTTTATGACCGTGCAGTTGGCGCTCCCTATATTGAAATTAAACTTAACCGTGATGCTATCGCCAGGTATGGACTCACTATAAATGAAGTTCAGGATGTTTTGCAGAGTGCCGTTGGTGGTATCGTGCTGACAACTACTGTTGAAGGTCGCGAACGGTTTCCCGTAAGGGTAAGATATCCGCGCGAGTTGAGAACTACTCCGGAAGATATGAAGAAAATACTTGTTCCTGCCATGACAGGGGTACAGGTGCCATTGGGGGAACTGGCTGACCTTCAATATACCATGGGACCACAAATGATCCGCAGTGAGAATACATTCCTCACGGGATATGTAATTTTCGATAAACAAGAGGGTGTAGCAGAGGGGGATGTGGTAGAAAAAACCGATGCATTTATAAAATCTAAAATTGAATCGGGAGAGTTTAAATTACCAACCGGGGTATCATATAAGTTTGCCGGAAACTACGAGCAAGAGATCAGGGCTACCAAACGATTGTCAATCGTTATGCCAATAAGCCTTGTACTTGTCTTCATGCTTCTCTTCTTCCAGTTCAAAACGTTCACGGCCTCATCGATACATTTCTCGGGAGTTTTTGTAGCATTTGCTGGGGGCTTTATTATGATCTGGCTTTATGGCCAGCCCTGGTTTATGAATTTTTCACTTGCCGGTATAAATATGCGTGATCTGTTCCAGATGCATACAATAAATTTAAGCGTCGCGGTATGGGTCGGGTTTATCGCCTTGTTTGGAATCTCCACTAATGATGGTGTAATAATGGGAACATATATTCACCAGGTTTTTGAAGAACTTAAACCGACTAATGTTCACGATGTTCGTGAAGCAGTGGTGATGGCCGGGAAGAAGAGGGTAAGACCTGCAATGATGACTGCAGCAGTTGCTATCATCGCGTTGTTACCTGTGCTGACTTCAACCGGGAAAGGCGCCGATATTATGGTACCTATGGCTATCCCCACATTCGGCGGGATGATTATCCAGATCATGACAATGTTTGTGGTACCGGTATTTCAAAGTATCTGGAGAGAAGGTGAAGTAAAAAAACACCAATCGCCCATTAAAGCTTAAGCGAATGATAACTATTTATAAAATAATGTATTATCGCCTCCGCTTCCCTTATTGTTTAAGGGAAGGGGCCGGGGGATGGGTTATGAAAGGCTTAAGCTGTATCAGCAGTTATCAATTATCCAGGATAGTCATATGCTCAAAATTATGAAAAAATTTAGTATATTTTTCATCTTGATATCAGTCTTAATAATTAATCAGGTCTCTTTAAACGGACAGGATAGCCTTTCGTTTTATCTAGAAACGGCAGCCCTGAATAATCCCGGGGTAAAAGCAAAATACCTGGAATATTCTGCAGCTTTAGAAAGGGTTCCTCAGGCAGCATCGATACCTGATCCTGAGATGCAATTCGGCTATTTTATAAAACCTATGCAACTTCTTGGTGGAAACCAGTTGGCCGATATCCGGTTGATGCAGATGTTTCCCTGGTTCGGAGTATTGAAAGCCGCAAAAGATGAAGCTTCAAAAATGGCGGTCGCAAAATTTGAAAATTTCAGAAATACCCGAGACGAATTGTATTTTAATGTCAAATCTTCTTACTATACTATTTTCCGTACGCAAAAGGAAATCAGCATTGCAAAAAAAAACCTTGACATATTACATTCACTTGAACAAATTGTTCTAATAAGATTCAGTACAAGTGGAGACGGTATATCATCTGGGGGCAGCAGTACGATCTCAGCCGCTTCAAATAGTTCATCAAAGAGGTCGTCGCGAATGAACGGCAGCAATATGAATAATCAAAGTGAGGGATCTGGTTCCGGCTTATCATATGCAGCTAAAAATACAATGGCATCTTCCGGCTCAGAAATGGGCGGTTCCATGGGAGGAAGCAGCAAAAATGAGATGGTTAACCTGTTTCGGGTACAAATCGAAATACACGATCTTGAAAACAGGATAGCTCTTTTACAGGACCAGATTAATACAGACAAAGTAAGTTTTAACAGATTTCTTAACCGTGCACCTGCCTCGTTAGTATTTACCAGTGATTCATTAACAGAGGCGCTAATACCATCAGATATCCTTACAAGATCTGACAGTCTTGTCAACCACCCAATGGTAAAAATGTATATTGCTGAATCAGAAGCAAATACCGCAAGGCGTGCAATGGTCAAAGGTATGGGATACCCAATGGTTGGTCTTGGGGTGAATTATTCGGTGATTCAGAAGCGAGAGGGTGTTGATCCGATGATGAATGGGAAAGATATGATCATGCCAATGATATCGCTTACACTGCCTGTTTACAGGAAAAAATATAAAGCTATGCGTACTGAGGCAGAGCTGATGAGCAATGCTGCTTCAGAATCAGCAAAAAACGAATCAAATAACCTCCGGGTTGATTTTCAGGAAACAATGCAAAAATTATCCGACGCCAACCGACGGATACTATTGTACAACGACCAGGCATTACTTGCAGATAAAAGTCTGCAATTGCTGATTACATCCTTTTCAGTCAGTGGAGCAGACTTTGAAGAAGTACTAAGAATGGAGCAACAATTACTCGATTACCAGTTCAAAAAAGTGGAAGCTGTTGTAGATAAAAACACTTCAATAGCAAAGCTGATCTATCTGACGGGAAACTAATTATGAAAAAATGACACACTTAAACGATAAATGATGAAAATCAGAAAACTTATTTCGAATAAATATATCAGGGGTATATTACTGGTACTTGCGGGATTATTACTGGGCCGATTAATTTTTCACAGGTCATACACTGAAAAGATCAGCCAGGAACAAACTGCAGATGAAAGCAAGAAGACTATCTGGACCTGCACAATGCATCCCCAGATAAGGATGGACCATCCGGGCAAATGTCCGATTTGCGGAATGGATCTTATTCCCCTAATACACAATACTGCTCCGATCAACCCTGCTGCTGTTGTAATGACCGAAGAGGGAATTAAGCTGGCAGAGGTGCAAACCAGTATAGTAACAAGGCAAAAACCTGTAAAGAAGATTCAGTTATACGGTAAAATACAGGCTGATGAGCGTCTTATACAGACCCAGCCAGCCCATATTCCGGGACGAATTGAAAAGCTTTTTGTGAATTTTACCGGAGAGGAAGTGCAACAAGGCCACGCTATAGCACAAATCTATTCTCCAGATCTGGTAACTGCACAGAAAGAACTCCTGGAAGCTCTGAAAATGAAAGAGATGCAACCGGCCCTGCTTGATGCAGCCAGGGGGAAAATGCGTCAGTGGAAGTTTACCGACAATCAGATTGCAGATATAGAGAACAGTGGTACTGCAAAAACAGTATTTGATGTATATGCCACTGTTTCTGGAATTGTATTAAACAAGAATGTAAACGTTGGTGATTATGTATCTCAGGGTGCACCATTGTATGAAATTGCCGATCTGTCGAATGTATGGGCATTGTTCGATGCTTATGAAAGCGATTTGCCATGGATCAGAAAAGGAGACAGGATCGCTTTCTCAATCCAGTCGCAACCCGGAAAAGAATTTACCGGCACTGTCTCCTTTATTGATCCGGTGATAAATCCGCAAACTCGCGTGGCCGCTGTACGGATAGAGATACCGAATAAACGAAATGTACTTAAACCCGATATGTTTGCTACCGGCATATTAACTGCGCATCTTGCAACTTTGGGGAACAGCCTGGTAATTCCTCAGACATCTGTTTTGTGGACCGGTACCAGATCAGTTGTTTACGTAAAATTAGCTGATGCAAAAGAGCCCAGTTTTGTTATGCGGGAAATAACCCTGGGACCGGCTTTGAGCAATAGCTTCGTGGTACAGGACGGCTTAATGGAGGGTGAAGAAATTGTTACCAATGGTACATTCAGTGTAGATGCTTCTGCCCAGCTTGAAGGTAAACCCAGCATGATGAATCCTGAGGGCGGAAAAACCAATACAATGCCAGGAATGGTAATGCCTGGTGATTCCAAACCCGGAACTAAAACCAGCTTGAAAGGAATGGATATGTCGCGAGATAGTACTAAAACGAGAATGAATTAGTTGTCAACATTATTAAAGTAAGAGTGTTAATTATGTAATTATATCGATAAATTTTATAACTATTCGGTACCGAAAAGCTTCATATTTGTGTAGTTGAAATTATTCACAAGCACAACTAAAAACCAATTTTATGGAATACTATTTTAGTAAAACAATCAACTGCAGTTTCGACAATGCAGTTCAAAAAGTTACTGAAGCACTAAAAACAGAGGGTTTTGGCATTCTTACAGAGATTGATATAAAAGCTACATTAAAGACAAAGCTTGATGTGGATTTTTATAACTATAAGATTCTTGGTGCATGCAATCCACCATATGCATATAAAGCACTTCTGATTGAAGACAAAATCGGAACCATGCTGCCATGCAACGTAATCGTTCAGGAAAAGGTGCCGGGAAAGGTGGTGGTTTCGGCTGTCGATCCAGCCGCTTCAATGTTATCAATAGAGAATGATGAACTACGTGAAATTGCTACGGATATCAGAGTAAAATTACAATACGTTATAGATCAGTTGTAGTCTATTGGCTATTTACAAAAAAAGTTAAAAACACAGTTTTGTAGGAAATATTTTAATTTTTATTATGAAACATACATATTATGTTTATGGCATGAGCTGTAATAATTGTCGTACTCATGTGGAAGAAGCTCTTAAAAAAGTTGATGGGGTAACCAGCGTTTCTGTCGATCTGCTGAAAACAGAAGCTGTTATTGAGATGGAATCACTTATTCCATTGGAAAAGTTTCAGGAGGCATTGAAAAATGAAGGAGGAAATTATAGTATTTCGCTACCCGGAGATGTTGCATTTGCGAATAAATTCAAAGAGCAAGAGTTAAAACCAAAAACTGCCGGAAAAGGTTCAGGAGTATTCTATTGTCCGATGCATTGCGAAGGAGATAAAACCTATGATAAACCTGGCGACTGCCCTGTATGTGGTATGGATCTCCTGGAACAGCCTTCATTTAATAAAAAAATTCAGTATACCTGCCCGATGCATCCCGAGATCATTAAGGATGAACCCGGTTCATGTCCCATCTGCGGAATGGACCTGGTACCACTGAAAGCTAATGTTGAAGAGGAAGATAAAACCTATAAGAACCTGCTCCGGAAATTTAAGATCTCAATTATATTCACTGCACCCATATTTCTCATAGCGATGTCAGAAATGATTCACAATAACCCGCTTATGAGAGTTATGCCCTGGAAATACTGGAACTGGGTACAGCTTGTACTGTCAATTCCAGTTGTATTCTATACCGCATGGATGTTTTTTGAACGGGCTTGGCGTTCCGTTAAAACATGGAATCTTAATATGTTTACACTTATTGGAATAGGTTCCGGAGTGGCCTGGCTTTTCAGTGTTACAGCACTTCTTTTTCCCGGCATATTTCCCGATCAGTTTAAATCACATACAGGTACAGTTTATGTCTATTTTGAAGCTACCACAGTAATTCTTACGCTTGTCTTATTAGGTCAGCTTCTTGAAGCCCGCGCTCATGGCAAGACAAACAGCGCAATTAAAGAATTGTTAAAACTGGCGCCAAATAAAGCAACAAAAATCGTTGATGGTAAAGAACAGATTGTTGCAATAGATTCTATTCAGAAGGGTGATGTGTTACGTGTGAAACCGGGCGAAAAAATACCGGTGGACGGAAGTATTCAGGAGGGAGAATCGACTATTGATGAATCAATGATTTCAGGAGAACCGATACCAGTTGATAAAACGACAGGCGATAAAGTAAGTTCCGGTACCATTAATGGAAACAAAACTTTTGTGATGATTGCTGAAAAAGTAGGTTCCGAAACACTTCTTTCACATATTATCGAAATGGTCAATTCTGCAAGCCGGTCAAAAGCTCCTATACAGAACCTGGCTGACAAAATTTCCGGCTATTTTGTTCCGGTTGTCGTTGGCATTTCAGTTATTACTTTTATAGTCTGGGTAATTTCCGGAGGTGAACATGCATATATTTATGCACTTGTAAATGCTATAGCAGTACTTATCATAGCCTGTCCATGCGCTCTTGGCCTGGCTACACCAATGTCTGTAATGGTTGGAGTAGGCAAAGGCGCCCAATCTGGAATACTCATAAGAAATGCCGAATCGCTGGAAAAAATGAACTCAATTGATATAGTTATTATAGATAAAACAGGAACTGTCACGGAGGGAAAACCTTCAGTTGAAAAGGTTATCAGCATCACTCCAGAGATATCTGAAGAAGAGATACTTCAGAAAATTATCTCTCTGAACAGCAGTAGTGAACATCCTCTGGCTCAGGCAACTATGCGTTATGGTGCAACCAAAAATATAGAGATCCTTTCTGTTTCTGATTTTGAAGCTGTATCCGGAAAAGGCGTTACAGGTAAGCTTGGTGGTAAAATGGTCGCATTGGGCAATGAAAAACTGATGGAGCAAGTTAATGCTGTTGTCTCTGATGAATTGAAAACACAGGTCAGTTCAGAACAAAAACTTGGAAAAACAGTCTCCTATTTGTCTGAAGATAATAAGGCGATAGGCTTTGTCGTTATTTCAGATAAAATAAAAGAATCGAGTAAAGAAGCTATTCATAACTTGCAAAAAGAAGGACTGAAGGTAATAATGTTTACTGGAGATAACGAAGAAACTGCCAGGGCAGTCAGCCAAACATTGAACCTTGACGGATACAAAGCCCAGATGCTTCCAGGTGACAAACTTGAAGAAATAAAACGGCTTCAGGCCGAAGGCAAAAAAGTAGCCATGGCAGGTGACGGAA
>Ga0182021_10006882_pt1 | contig 13496 bp, 6 predicted proteins | sample 612E3MmetaG_FD_120493 | JGI IMG/M metagenome (GOLD analysis project Ga0182021, IMG submission 120493) | Permafrost microbial communities from Stordalen Mire, Sweden - 612E3M metaG (Illumina Assembly) | ecosystem: Environmental > Terrestrial > Soil > Wetlands > Permafrost | place: Sweden...
AAACAGTGGAATGGCATTTGTCGTTATTCAGCATCTCGATCCGAATCACAAGGGAATCATGCCCGAACTGCTTCAGCGAATTACGAAAATGAAGGTCTCTCAGGTAACCGACCGCATGAAAATTGAACCGGATAGTGTTTATGTAATTCCGACTAACAAGAGTATGTCAATTCTTAAAGATAAGTTGTACTTATTTGAACCGGTTGAAATTCGAGGTCTGAGGCTTCCAATCGATTTCTTTTTCCGTTCTCTTGCTATCGACAGGCTTGAAAAGAGCGTTGGGATTGTCCTTTCAGGCATGGGGTCAGATGGAACCATCGGGCTGCAAACTATCAAAGAAAAGGGTGGAATTGCCGTAGTTCAGGATCCGGTCTCAGCAAAATTCGATAGTATGCCACGCAACGCTATCGACTCAGTGGCCGTTGATATCATAGCATCTCCTGATGAACTTCCGGCAAGACTTATGGCTGTCATAAAACAGGATTTTCGCTCAATTTCCAAAAAGGAGCTCGAAAAAGACACTAGCTCTCTCGAGAAGATTGTAATCCTGTTACGTGCAAATACCGGCAACGATTTCTCACAATATAAAAAAACGACAGTGTATCGCCGGATTGAACGGCGGATGTTCATTCATCAGATCAGTAAGATAGCTTTATATGTCAGATATTTGCAGGAAAATCCTGCAGAAGTCGAAATACTTTTCAAAGAATTGTTGATCGGGGTTACCAGTTTTTTCCGTGATGCTGTTGTATGGGACCATCTTGCAGAAAGTGTACTTCCATCTTTGTTTTCCAGTTTACCAAACGGGTATATATTGAGGGCATGGATACCGGGTTGTTCAACCGGTGAAGAGGCATATACTCTTGCGATGATATTTAAGGAAGCGATGAAGAAGTCAAAGACAGAAAAGAGTTTATCTTTGCAGATATTTGGCACCGATATCGATAGCAGCGCTATTGATAAAGCCAGAAAAGGTATTTTTCCTGTGAATATTATTAATGATGTATCTCCCGGTCGTCTCAGCCGCTTTTTTATTACCACGGAGGATAATTGCCGTGTCAATTCAGAGATACGTGAGATGGTAGTTTTTGCTCCTCAAAACGTAATAAAGGATCCTCCGTTCACAAAGCTCGATATTATCTCATGCCGCAACCTGATGATATATCTTGACCCTGAATTGCAGGAAAAACTGCTTGCACTTTTTCATTATAGTCTTAACCAAAAAGGTATTCTCATTCTGGGCAGCGCTGAAACCGTCGGAACTCAGAAAGGATTATTTACAGTGATAGATTCTAAATTAAAGATCTACCAGCGCTCTGGTTCCCTCGAAAAAGTGGATCATTCTAATTTTCCAAGCTCATTTAGTCACACAAAGATTGTCCCGGAAGATGCAAAGATGACTGTGAAAGTTCCGGATAATCTGCAAACGGCGACTGACCAGTTATTGCTGCAGCAGTTTTCTCCTGCGAGTGTTCTTGTAACATATGAAGGAGATATTCTTTATATTACAGGAAGTACCGGTAGATATATTGAACCGGCAGCTGGTAAAGCTAATATGAATCTGTTTGCCATGGCACGCGAGGGACTTCGCGACAGACTCCCTGTAGCATTGCGAAAAGCTATGCAATCCTATGAAAAAATAGTAATAAACAATATAAAAATCGGAACCGGTAATGAAACTCATCTTGCTGATGTTACCATTCAGCAGATAGAAAAACCATTGTTACTGAAAGGAAAGATCCTGGTGCTATTCACTGATAAACCTGAAAGTAAAACAAAACAAATAGAACGAAATAAAGGGAAAGTCTATAGGAATGCTCTGTATGATGAAATAGAACTTGAATTACAACGAACAAAAGAAGACCTTCAAAGTACCCGTGAAGAAATGCAAACTTCACAGGAAGAACTAAAATCTACAAACGAGGAATTGCAATCAACAAATGAAGAATTACAGTCAACCAATGAAGAACTGACCACTTCAAAAGAGGAAATGCAGAGTCTTAATGAAGAGCTCCATACAGTTAATACTGAGCTTCAGATTAAGATTGATGATTCGACAAGAGTAAATAACGATATGAATAACCTTTTGAAAAGCATTAACATAGCTACTCTGTTTCTCGATAAAGATTTAAAAATTCGTCAGTTCACAAATCCGGCAACTAAAATTTTCAAGCTGATTCAAAGCGATGTCGGAAGAGTTTTTACCGATCAGGTAAGCGCTCTTAACTATCCCGAAATGTACGACGATGCCAGGGAGGTATTGCGTTCATTGGAATTTATTGAGAAGACAGTTGACGCCCATGACGGAAAGTGGTATAATGTACGGATTATGCCTTACAGAACCTTCAAAGATCAAATTGATGGTCTTGTCATTACACTAATAGATATTACAAATTCAAAAAAACTGGAGAATGTCTTACTTGAGTCACAAGTGATGCTGGGCTCATTCATTAAAACAGTACCTGCAGTAATTATCGGATTATCTTCTGACTGTAAAATTATTGAATTCAATCCTGAAGCTGAAAAACTCTTTGGGCATAAACGCGAAGTTGTAATGGGTGAAAACTATATTGATCTGTTCATTCCTTCATCATCGCGTATAAAAGTAATGGCAGAAATAGCCGAATTGTTATCCGGAAATATGCCAAACCGTTACAGAAATGAAGTAAAAGTTTTCAATGGAGATAAACTTACTATTGAATGGTCAGCTCATAAACTATTGGACATAAATGGATTACAAACCGGGACTATTAATATCGGGATAAATATATCAAAGTAATGAAAAAAGAAGATTTGTTTTTAGCAGGAAGTGTTTCTTTGAGACAAAAAGCTGAAAAACAGTATGAAAAAAAACATTCTGCAAAAAAACCGACCAGGAACGAAGCCGATACAATGAGACATATCCATGAACTTGAAGTGCATCAGATAGAACTGGAAATGCAATACGAAGAGCTCAAGATGGCTGAAGCAAAGGCAGAAACCGCTGCTGAAAAATTTGCCACTCTTTATGATTTTGCTCCTGTCGGTTACTTTACTCTCGACAATAACTGCAAAATCTGCGAACTCAACCTTAGAGGAGCAAGTATTCTTGAAAAAGAGAGATCCATCCTTTTAAACAGTAACTTCAGGCATTTTATCACCCCTGAGACACTTCCCTCTTTTAATGATTTTTTTGAAAAAATATTTGAATCTCATTCAAAGCAGACTTGTGAATTAAGACTGAAATTATACGAGGATTTATTTATCTATGTCCATATGAATGGGATCTCTTTCGGGGAAGATCACAAAGTACTTATAACATTAACAGATATAACTCAAAACAAGCTGGTTGAGGAAAAGTTACAAAATTCAGAAGAACGTTACCGGAGGCTTTTTGAGACTGCAAAAGATGGCATTCTGATTCTTGATGCCTACAATGGACAAATTGTTGATGTTAACCCATATTTAATGGAAGTTCTTGGATATACATACAAAGAATTTTTAGGAAAAGAACTCTGGGAGATTGGCATTTTCAAAAATATTGAAGATTCTAAAGCCGCTTTTATAGAATTACAAAACAAAGGATATATACGTTTTGAAGATATGCCACTTGAAACAAAAAACGGAAAGCCGATAAATGTTGAGTATGTAAGCAATGTATACCTGGTTGAAAAAGCAAAAGTCATCCAATGCAACATCCGTGATATCACCGATCGTAAGAAAGCTGAAGAGGCTCTTAAAAAAAGTGAAGGCAGTCTACGCGAACTCAATGCCACCAAGGATAAGTTTTTTTCCATCATAGCCCACGATCTGAAAAGTCCTTTCAATAGTATTGTAGGTTTAAGTAATCTTCTTGTGGAGAAAGTGCACAAAAAGGAATATGCAAAGATTGAGGAAATTGCCGGGATGCTCCAGAATTCGTCGTGGCGGGCTATGGATTTGCTTAAAAATCTCATGGAATGGTCACAATCACAGTCAGGCAGAATGGAATTTAACAAGATAAAAATTAATCCGTCTGAACTTATTAATGAAGTTACTGAATTATTAAATGACTATGCAATTCAAAAATCCATTACCATTGCAAAATATTTACCGGCAGACATAACTGCTTTTGCTGACAAATCGATGTTCAACACCATTATCAGAAACCTGATATCTAATGCTATTAAGTACACAAATCCGGGAGGAAAGATTGATATTTCTGTTTTTCCCGGCGGAACTGAACTGATAATATCGGTGAGCGATAATGGAGTAGGAATAAAAAAAGATGAATTCGATAAGTTGTTTCTTATCGAAGCAAGCGGTTCAACTCCTGGTACGCAAGGGGAGGAGGGAACCGGACTTGGATTGATACTCTGCAGGGATTTTGTATTAAAGCATGGAGGTAGAATATGGGCTGAAAGCGAACTCGGACAGGGTAGCAGGTTTATATTCACCCTGCCTGCAAAACAAGACTGATTTTAATTTACTTTTTATTAATTTTAAAATCTTTCCGGTGGAAACTCCCGGATTTATCTTATTAACATTACCGATATGCTCACTTCAGAAGAAAAACTGGCACGCTTGCGCGTATTAATGAAAGAAAACGGTATCAGTGCATATATAATTCCAAATACTGACCCGCATCTTGGTGAGTACATTCCTGATCACTGGTGCATAATTGCCTGGCTCACAGGATTTACCGGCTCTGCAGCAACAGTAGTTATAACTGAGACATTTGCAGGTCTCTGGACCGACTCGAGGTACTTTGTCCAGGCTGAAAAACAACTTACCGGTTCAGGTTTTGTTATGATGAAACCTGTAATGCCCGCGAAGAAAGACTATTACGAATGGATGGCAGAAAATGTTCAGCCCGGAAGCAGGATTGCCCTGGATGGACGGATCTACTCTATAAGTAACTTCAGGAAGCTCGGTAAGTTAATGGGGGGGAAAAACATCCGTATAGATATTGATTGTGACCTTATTTCTGAAATTTGGACTGACCGTCCCGCAATGTCAGGTTGGCCGGCTTTTGAACATCCGGTCTCTTTTTGTGGAAAAGAGCGGGCGGTTAAGATCAGCGAGGTTCGGGAAGAGATGAGAAAGATGAATACGGATTATCACCTTCTGACCTCAGTTGATGATATAATGTGGCTGCTTAACATAAGGGGAAAGGATGTTAAATACAGCCCGCTGCTGACATCTTTTGCCCTTATAGGGGAAAAACAGATACTGCTGTTTGCAGATGAAAGCAAGATTCCGCTGAAAATGGCACAAAATTTTGATAATCTTGATATTGTAATGCTTCCATATGAAGAAACAGCAATGATGTTATCTGCTCTTAATCCTGAAGAATCAATCCTTATCACTCCGGAAACAACGTCTGCTGCTCTCTACAATTCAATACCAAAGGGTATGAAAATTATTGAAGAAACCAGCATACCCACCCGGTTTAAATCTGTCAAGAATAAGGTTGAGATTGAAAACATTATTAAAGTAATGGTTAAGGATGGAGTAGCGCTTACAAAGTTTTTTTTCTGGATGGAACACAATTCTGCGTCCGTGCCGATGTCAGAACTCTCATTGACGAATAAGCTGAACCATTTCAGATCTGAACAGCCTGACTGCATGGGCCCCAGTTTTTCGACTATAGTTGCATTCAATGAACACGGAGCTTTACCGCATTATTCGGCAACTTCTGAAACTGATTCCGTTATTGGAAATAATGGGATCCTTCTTATTGATTCAGGAGGCCAGTATTTTGATGGTACAACTGATATCACGAGAACTATTGCTATAGGAAATCCATCAGTACAACAGAAGAAGGACTTTACGCTGGTTCTGAAGGGAACTATCAATCTGGCGATGGTTAAATTTCCGGCTGGAACTAAGGGATATCAGCTGGATATGCTAGCCCGCAGATCATTATGGGAAATGGGTTTGAATTATGGCCACGGTACAGGGCATGGAGTCGGCTTCTTTCTTAATGTGCATGAAGGTCCGCAGAGTATTAGTCCGGGTGTGGGAACAGCTTCAAAAACAATTATCGAACCCGGAATGCTTATCTCAGATGAGCCTGCGATTTACAGGGAAGGAGAATATGGGATCAGAATTGAGAATCTTATATTATGCTATGAAGCTGAGGTAAATGATTACGGACAGTTCCTGAAATTTGATACCGTATCCCTGTGTTATATAGATAAACATCTTATTGACATCACATTGCTGGATCAAAGAGAGATCGGCTGGCTTAATTCTTATCATAGTGAAGTTTACGATAAAATCAGTCCTCACCTGATGAGCCCGGAGATGCTCTGGCTCAAAGAAAAAACGGAATCACTCTGAAGGTTTTGGCTGGAGAGGACTTGAAATCCGTGCCCATTTGTAACCTACCTGGAGGGTTTCTTCATATTCTCCATAAGAACAACATCCATAACAGGGAATTCAGTAATACGCAACCTCGCACATCCGTAAGGAACGAGGGTAATAATTTCAGGATCCCCTTCGGGCTTTACAGGGCTAACAGGGGGTAAATCTGCGGAGTTATTTTTCAGCGTCCATTCCGGAATTTTTATTCCCCTTGCAATAATAACTACAGGTGCATCCTGAGTCCATGCGATATATTTCTCTGAAGCGGCTGACCAGATCATATCACCTTTATCTGAAAAAGGGTATTTACCGATTGGATTTTCAGTCAGTTTAAGTCCTCTTTTTACATTTTTAACATCAATAAGAAGTCCGTAGTTCCATGCGCTTTTCGGATAAATTTCCCAGTCAACACTTCCTTTGTAAGCGAAATTATCATAATTGATCTTCACGCTTTTAAATTCCTTATCGATTCTTAACGAGAAATAGAGAGGTCCGCGTAAAAGAGATAATGAATTATTATAGCGCCTTTCAATACGCATTTCCATAGGTATTTCAATGGAGATCTGATCGCCATTCTTCCATTTTTCGTTTATTGTATAATGTGTGCTTCCTTTTACCTGGACTGTATTGTCTTTGTATTTTATTGTTAATGCATCGGCCCATCCGGGGACCCGCAGATCAATTGGAAACCTGACAGCATTTTTAGTGCCTATAGTCAGCTTCACAGATCCGTTAAATGGATAGTCGGTTTCTTCAGTTATTGATACTTCCTTCCCTTTACTTACTTTCGCTTTCACCATTGATGGTCCATATGAAACCAGAGCCAGCCCGTTGTTGTTTGTTGCCATCCACATGCTTTCCACGAACTTCGGCCAGCCCTGATGCATATTTGCAAGACAACAGGCAAAATCGGGCATCAGACCGTAAATATTGGAATAGTCACCGTTTGTACTCCAGTCTCTTTTGGCTGCAGAAACAATGACCTGGTTTGACTGCTGGTCGTACTGGTGTGCCCACATATCCGGAGTGGTTGTGCCTGGTAAAGCGTTGTATGTAAGTAGCTCAAGTCTGTCGGCTAACCTGTTGTCTCCTAAAATGGCATAAAGTTCTTCAAGCGAAAACATATATTCGACAACCGAGCATAATTCACTCCCATGGTCCGGTCGTTTCCCAGCCAGATGTTCATCACCTGAAAATCTTCCCCCTGCCTGACCATGATTATGATCATATTTATCAATTCCCGAGAAAACAGCTTTTTTAAACCTTTCATCTCTTGACTGTTGGTACCATAAACCCGGATATTTGATTGCCATAGCATTATTTACGACATGTGCCGTCAAACCGTCCGCACCCCAGTTAAGTGGAATTTTTTTATCAGCTGATGCTGCAGAATCCCACGGGAATTTTTCATAATACGCCGTCCAGTCCGAGCTGTTTTTTTGTATCGATTCAATAGTTTCAAGTATCCATATTTCGCCAGTTTGTCTGAACAACCAGTAACCTGTAACTGCATTTTCCATTGCTCTTACTCCCCGCCATTCTTTATCCGGCCAGTCGGGTTTTGCATCATGCAGATACCTGAAGTATTTTTTCAGTACGGTAACAGCCCGTTTGTCGCCTGTAGCCTCATAATATTGCATCAGCGCTTTATTGGCAACAGCAAGCGGCCACCGGTCTTTATTTTTTGCAGGGCCGTACCAGCCTGTATCGCTACTGCTTGCAAGGATCGGTTCAATCCATTTTTTTACCTTTTTAATGAGGCGTTCATCATTCAGAATAAAAGCCAGGGGGATAAGCCCATCGAGAAAATACGGACCGCGCTCCCATGCTTCACCTGTACCTCCGTGCCATGAAGAGTTAACAAGATCCGGCCAGAAATCGTCGATATTCCCGGTAAGTCCTTCAGCCTGGGCTTCCAGCTGCGATTGCAGCCAGCCTTTCGGTCTTACTGCCCCCAATGGCAGCTTAATATAGGCATTTTTCAGAAGTGGTTCAGGATTGCTTTTATAGTTTATATTCATATTCTTTTTGCCGCAACCGGAAGAAAGCAGCATACAGATTAAAAGAAGATTTAAAAAATAATTCTTCATTGTGATTAATATTTATTCGGTTTTCAGAGAATTAGCAGGATTCATAACAGCAGCCTGATAAGCTTTATAGCTAATTGTCACAAAGGTTATAAATATAGTTATTAATGCCGATAATATTAAGACCGGAAGACCAATTTTAGTTCTGTATACATAATTCTGCAGCCAGCCGGACATTAAATAATACGCAACCGGCATAGCAATTACAATTCCTATTATAACCAGAATGAGAAAATCACGTGATATTAATCTGAGAATAATACTTTCATTTGCTCCAAATACTTTTCTGATACCAATCTCTTTCGTCCGTTGTTCAACCATATATGAAGCCAGACCAAAGAGGCCTAGACAAGCAATAAGTATTGCCAGAATAGTGAACATCGTAAAGATCAACCCTCGTTTTTCGTCAGCTTCAAACTGGTGGTTAAATCTCTGAGAAAGGAAAGTATAATTAAATGGCTGGTCAGGGAAAATTTCTTTCCATTTGGTTTCGATAAAACTTATGGTTGATTTTGTATCAGCGCCGCTTAGTTTTATGTAAACAATAGTATTGATTGGGCGATAAACAAGCAGGAGGGATTCAATCCCGTTATACATTCCGGTCTGGTGGTAATCCTTCATTACCCCAATGACTCTGGCACGAATAGTGTTTGCATCACCAAGCTCAACTTTCTTTCCGATCGGATCTTTCCATCCCATCCGATTTACAAATGTTTCGTTCACGACAACAGCCGAAAGAGTATCTGATGGCATATCCTGCTGGAATCCGCGTCCTTTTACAATTTTAATTCCCAGGGCCTCAATAAAATCATAGTCAACTACAGCGAAATTAATCCCTTTCTGCGCCATACCCTGATCCGTCTCCACGTTGAATACAACCTTTCCGGACCCTTCGCCGACAGCACTGTTAGTTGATGTAACATATTTTATATTCTGGTTCTCGTGAAGCACCTGTTTCAGAACAGGATATTTTCGGGTCATGGACTGATTCAGCTGAAGACCGATTACATTTGTCTGGTCAAATCCCTGGTCCATAGTTTTGAGATACTTCAATTGCCTGAATACTACCATTGTACAGATTATCATGATAACTGATATGGTAAACTGTATAATAACAAGGATTTTACGGAACAGACTTCCTGCTGATCCCTGGGTAATTTCACCTTTAAGTACTGTAACCGGACTAAAACGGGAAAGAAAGAAAGCCGGGTAACTACCCCCGATAAAGCCCACTGCCAGAACTACACCCAGTAAACTTAACAACACAACAGAACTATAAATGACTTCAAGAGTGAATGACTTCCCTGCAAGCAGATTGAACTTCGGTAATAATATGCTGAGTATTACAATGCTGAATATGAGAGAAATGACTGTAAAAACCATCGATTCTGAAAGGAACTGAAGTACAAGAGGTCCGCGGCGCGACCCGACCACTTTCCTTAAGCCCACTTCACGGGCCCGCCGGGTCGATCTTGCAGTGGCAAGATTCATGTAATTCATGGCAGCGATCAAAACGAGAAATATTGCTACAATACCAAATACACGAACATAAGTAATACTGCCGGTTGGTTCAGGTTCCTGTGCATTAGTCGAATATAAATGGATCTTTTTTATCGGTTCAAGAATGTATTGTATTTTAATATTCATTGGCCCGAAAATAGATTTCATATAAGTGCCGTACATCTCCTGCATTTTGGTCTCAAATGCCCTGACATCTGTATTTTCAGGAAATAACAGGTAGGTAAATACCCCGAAATTACCCCAGGATCCAAGTTGTTTAGGCAGGTTATTTCTTGACGCTACAGCATCAAAACGGAAGTGAGAATAGGTCGGTACATCTTTTATTACGGCTGTTACTTCAAATGAGGTAGTCCCTGTAGTGAGAGTTTTTCCTATAGGATCTGTTTTTCCAAAATATCTGGCAGCAATTTTCTCGGTAATGGCAATCTTATTTGGCTCACTGATAGCGGATTTAACATCTCCTTTTACAACTTTATATGTAAATATGTCAAATAGCGTAGAGTCTACATAATAGAAATCTTCCTCATTGAATACTTTGTCTTCATACTTATAGAGTGCACGCGGCATATTAATGAATCTCACAAATGACTGAACCTCAGGATAATCCTTAGCTACCTGTGGCCCAAAAGGCAGCTGGGCAACGATCCAGGTAAACTGGTCATCCGGTTCGGTTATCTTCGTGGAGAGCGGTAAATCCGGTCAGCTTTTTCGTGATAGCGATCATAACTCATTTCATCTGCAACATAGATTATAAGAAAGAGTGCACTCGAGATTCCCAGAGTAAGTCCAAGAATATTCAGAATACTATAACCATAGTGTTTGATAATATGTCTGAGGGCTGTTTTGAAAAGATTCTTTAACATGAGTAAATTGTTCGGTTAGTTAGATTATGGATTAAAATTCATTATTAGTATAAGATTCATCGCTTCGCTCTGAATGACAAGTATTTATAAAGTTATAGTGGAGGAAGAGGTGGTTGGCGGCTATGCCGCCAACCACCTCTTCCTCAAAAACACAAATGTCTGTCATTCTGAGCGAAACGAAGTGAAGCGAAGAACCGAGTCCCGCCTTGCGGGACGAGCTCACCGGAAGGTAATCTCCTGCTAATTTCACATTTTATTAGTTTAGTAAGTATTAAAATTAAATTTATTTGTTAGTCGTACATAGAATAAAATGAACATTAACAGGAATTTAACAAATGTTTTTGAAACTATCTTTTTTCTTCGTAAACCTTTATCTCATCGAACCATGCAACACCCTGCCCGGGCATCTTAAGAACAAGATTTGTCTTGAAGGAAGCAAGAGTATCAGCTGGAATTGTAAAAAAAGTCACATATTGCCTCCATTCATTATCAGGAACAAACCTTGCGTAAACGAACGAACCAACCGATATTTCTGCATATTGTGGTGCATCATTTTTTCTATATAGACGACTATTATCCTGATTTGTTACAACAGATAACCTTTGTTCAGGATCGGATTTTGCCCAGAGAGATAGAGTATAGGAAGAACCGGCTTTAACAGAGAAGGGAAAGAACCTGAGCGCTGCACTTTTTTTCTCTTCGGGAGTAATAATCCTCAACGAATGATTTCCTTCATAATGTTCTCTGGTGTCTAGAAAAAATGTAGCACCCCTGTCGCCTCCCGGACGCGCATAACATGCCGAAGGGATCCCGGGAGATGAAAGATCCTCAAATCCTGCATCTTTAACAAGGTTTTTATTCGAGGAAAACGGAACCTGCTTCTCAGGCTTTAAATTTATCAGATAAACCTCTGATGCTAGCGGGGCGAGATGGTCTGTTATAATACCACCTGCGACAGCAACAGATCTGTTCTCAAACAATATTATAGCTTTGCCGTTATTAAATCCCCTGATCCTTATAGCCGCACTGACAGGTTCGTTTATTTTGTTGACTGCCATTACAATGAGCTGTCCGTTATGAAGTCTGGAGGAGACATTGATGCTCTTTGAAAATGATTCGACAGGTAAGGGTTCTTCATCTGAAAGGAGCCAGGGTGTTAATTCAGCAACCTCGACGGCCATTCTTCCACATTCACCCCAGGTTGCTGCTGATTTGGGGAAATAATTAAGCCCCTGTCGTACAAAGTATTGAACTCCGCCGGCGCCATTAATTATGGATTGCCAGGTCATTGATCTGGTTTCCTGGAGGGTAGGCTCGCGACCCCATAATTCTCCACCTCCAAATGCCTGATGAACCATCCATACCAGCTTTTTGCCCGAAAATTCTTTTTTCAGCTGACCTGCTACATCACCCACATGCGATACAGGAACATCAGGGATGGGATACGGATCAGCCATCACAATATCGAGCCCGCCGGCATATTTCTTTGAAGAGATATAAGGCCACATAAATACAACTGAAACAGGATGCCAGGGATCATTCTCTTTCACGATCCTGTAAATATCCTCAAGCTTTTCCGGCGGAACGGTATTATCTGTCGGTTCATCTGAAATGTACCATGCCAGGAGGGCTGGATGATCCCTGAAAGTTTTTATTTCATTGATTAGCCGGCTTCTCTTTTCCTCATCAGACAGGCCGTCGATCGTTGAGCCCACGCCTCCTCCTCCGGAAACTGAAAGCAGGTTATAATGCACCTTCATGCCAAGTTCAGCACACCGGTCCATATAAGCTTTCCTTTCAGCGAGAGTCTCGGACTGAATCTTCTGATAGGGGGAGATCATGTTAAATCCTTTCACAAACTCTTCTTCGGGCAGAGTAGGATATACGGGTGAATAACAATAAAATCCGAATGGGAAAAACTGCCTTTTATTAACTATCAATCCTCCTGTAAGCCTGTCAGTTTTTACCTCATTTGGTTTATAGGTCAGAATAATCAGGTCTGTTGCTGCAAAGTATTCAAGCCGGGGATTTGCAGAAAGAGCGATCGTTGTTGTAATTTGATAGACAGCAGGAGTCAGATTGATCGGGAAGGGCAGTCTTAGGATGCTTTTTCCTGCCTTTCCCTTCCATGAGGCTATTGTTTCCTCCTTAACCTTAATATCAACAGACAAGCTATTTTGCAGCATACCGGGGGGAATGTGAAGCAGTAATTCGCCGTTCTTTTCAAATGAATAGAAGCTGAACCTTGTGTTTACTGTAAAGGAAGATGGATCAACAGACTGGCAATATGCATTTTGATTTTTCAATAGAACCGGAAGAAGCAAAAGCAGTAAAATCAATTTTTTAACCATTTCAGATTAAATAAGTTGTATAAAGTTTTAACTTTTTTAATCCTGGCGGACATCTGCGCCTCAGCTTCATATCTTAACCGGCGCCAGGGTTCCTGATCAGCATCATCACCAGGATAAATTATTAAATATGGGCTAAATGTAATTACTTTTGAGTTCATTGAAATAACAATAAAAAGAAGTTTTTAACAACAAGTTAGTGTACATGAAAATCCAACCATCTTTTCAATAGTAACTTAAATTATGTACTTTTATTGAAGGATTACAGGATTTAAAAACCGTATTATGAAAAAAGTACTTCTGATATTATCACTTATGCTGACAATATTGTCATGCAGACAGAATCAAAA
>Ga0182021_10006883_pt1 | contig 13495 bp, 15 predicted proteins | sample 612E3MmetaG_FD_120493 | JGI IMG/M metagenome (GOLD analysis project Ga0182021, IMG submission 120493) | Permafrost microbial communities from Stordalen Mire, Sweden - 612E3M metaG (Illumina Assembly) | ecosystem: Environmental > Terrestrial > Soil > Wetlands > Permafrost | place: Sweden...
CCGAAGATTATATGGACGTCCACGGCGCCCCCATCAACCCATATGCCAGAACTTACCCTCGCGAATTCATCCAGACCGGTGTTTCTGCAATTGATGGAATGAACACTCTTGTTAGAGGTCAGAAGCTTCCCCTATTTTCGGGTGCAGGACTACCTCACAATCGAGTTGCTGCACAAATCGCGAGGCAAGCGAGAGTCAGAGGAACAGGCGAACCATTCTCAACAGTCTTCGCAGCAATCGGAATAACCGCAGATGAAGCACGGTTCTTCAGAGAAGACTTCGAGAAACAAGGCGCATTTGAACATGTGACGATGTTCGTCAACTTAGCCGACGACCCCGCTATCGAGAGAATACTCACACCACGAATGGCCTTGACAGCAGCGGAGTATTTTGCGTTCAAGCTTGACATGCATGTTCTAGTCATACTGACTGACATGACGAATTACGCGGAGGCGTTACGAGAAATCTCCGCGGCTCGGGAAGAAGTGCCAGGCAGGAGAGGATATCCCGGGTATCTGTACACCGACCTCTCAACGATCTACGAACGTGCCGGCAGAATACACGGCGCAAAGGGTTCTATTACACAGATGCCGATTCTGACAATGCCTCATGATGACATAACACACCCCATTCCCAACCTTACAGGCTACATCACGGAAGGTCAACTGATAATTGACCGAGGTCTGCATAGGAAAGGAATCTACCCACCAATCGACGTCTCACCATCACTATCGCGACTCATGCGCGAAGGCATCGGAAAGGAAAGAACCAGACAGGACCACAGAGAAGTCTCCGACCAGCTCTACTATGCTTACGCTGAGGGTCGAGCCTTCAGAGATTTGGTAGCCGTCGTCGGAGAGGAAGCACTCTCTGCGAGGGATAAAATATACCTGAAGTTCGCTGACGACTTCGAGAGGAAGTTCATCGGTCAAGGTGAGTACGAGAACCGTGACATTGAGAAGACCCTCGACATTGGTTGGAATCTCCTCGCGGCGCTACCGGAAAGCGAATTGAAGCGGATTGACCCAGCCACAATAAAGCAGTTCCATCCGAAGTACCGATCTGGAACGGGGTAGTGAATGCCCGAACTGATTGCGGGTGTTCACCCAACCCGAATGGAATTGCTCACCCTCCGCAAGAGAAGGAAAATAGCGGAACGAGGAAGAGACCTTCTTAGAGAGAAACTCGATGCTCTGATGATAGAGTTCTTCCAGTTCGTCCGAGACATAAGCACTCTCAGAACAAAGGCGCAGGACCTTCTCGCTGAAGCCTACGGAAGCTTCGTTGAAGCACAGATGGCCATGGGGTACATGAAGCTCGAACAGACATCGGTCGGAGTTGACGATAGGTTCTCAATTGATTCCAAGAGCAGAAACGTGATTGGTGTAACGATCCCCTACATTCAAGTGAACGTGAAACCTCTAACCGGCTTTCCATACAGTGTTTATGACACTTCAATAAGACTCGACGAAGCCACGCTCAAGATGGCCGATGCCATCAAGGCGATCGCTGAACTTTCGAGTGCTGAGGCTGCTGTTAAGAAGCTCGCCGAAGCCATCGCAGCTACGAAAAGGCGAGTCAACTCACTTGAGTACGTGATCATTCCACGAATGCTGATCACTATCCGCTACATCGAAATGCATCTGGAAGAAGCGGAACGAGAGGATTTCTTCCGCTTGAAAAGGATCAAGAGCAGAATGGCCAAGGCTGAGAGGGAGAACGAAGCAGCCATACCTGCATCGTAGTTCACGGACGATGGGTATTCTAGGAGCTCCCCTTTAGCGAGAGTATCGCTTTTGCTAGATCTCCGCCTGCGTCGATGAGAGCCTTTCTCGACTCCTCAACGCTCTTCCCTGTTTGCTGAGCCACCAACTGTGCATCCGCATCTGACGCAACGGGTTGAACTGACTGCTGTAGCTGGGCTTCGGACACTCGTCCACCTGCAATCTGGTACATCGTCTGCCCTTGCATGTTGATGACCGTGACGCTAGGCTCATCGATCACTATGTCCTTCGACGCGGTCTTTATGATGACCGCGGAAACGTCAGAAATCTGATCCATCTTCATTCCCATCTTCTGCATCATACGCATGGCGTCGCGTCCACCCGGGGCGCCGCGTGCAGACTTCATCGCCTTATACGCCAATTTCACTCACGTCTGAATTGTGCCTGTCGAATACAATAAGAATATCGCAACGGGCTTATCTCATCGGTTGAATCGAAAATTCGACAGACTCTAAGAGGCTACCGTCAGAAATCATTTTCGTGACAGCCTCAATGGATCCAGATAATGGTCGATCTTCCTTCACCATGGACACCTTTTCACGGATTTTCAGATAGGCAGCTCGCGTGCCTCTACCGCATTTGTCCGGGCCGCGAAAGTCAAGCCCCTGAGCCGCGCAAATTAGTTCGATGGCAAGCACCCGTTGCGCATTCTGAAGGATCTCCCCGGCCTTCAACCCTGCAATCGGGCTCATGCTGACGAAATCTTCCATGTCTCCGGAGGTCGGTATCGTGTCGACCGTCGCAGGGTGCGCAAGAACCTTGTTCTCCGAAGCCAAGGCCGCGGCGGTGTACTGGAGAGCCATGAGTCCCGAGTTTAGTCCCTGCAATTCTTTAGATCCAACCAAGAACGAGGGCAGTCCGTTGCTAAGTTTTGGATCAAGTAACCGGAACACTCTCCTTTCCGAAATGTTGGCTACGGTTGCCAATGCAATCGAAGTCACATCCATGGACATTCCAACAATCTGACCGTGGAAATTGCCTCCTGACAACACGTCTGGACCATCTGGGAAGATGAGAGGATTGTCCGTGGCCGAATTCATTTCGATTTCCACCAGTCTCTTTGCAAAGTCCACAGCTTCTCGGGCAGCACCCATAACCTGGGGAGCGCACCTCAATGAGTAAGCATCTTGGGGAGCCTCATTCTCACCAGTGACATTTCCTTTCAAAAGATGACTACCTGAAATTATCGACCTGAGGTTGTGAGCAGAATCGATCTGACCTTTGTAGGGTCTAGCCTCGTGAATTCTGGCGTCGAACGCTTGAGCGTAACCATGTAACGCTTCAAGTGATGCTGCCGCGGCGACCTCTGCAATTCTCAAAATGTTCTCTGCATCATGTACTACGAGCGCAGCCAGGGCGGTGGACATTTGCGTTCCGTTATTCAAGGCGAGGCCCTCTTTCATGGACACTGAGAGAGGTGCAAGTCCTATTCTCTTCAACACTTCAGAGGTGGGACTCAACTCCCCGCGAAATTCCACAAATCCCTCACCAATCAACGTCAGCGCCATGTGCGAGAGCGGAGCGAGATCACCACTCGCCCCCACCGACCCTCTGGATGGTATTATCGGATGGATGCCTTCGTTCAAGAACTGCTGTATCAGTTGAGCTACGATGAGTCGAACTCCTGAAAAACCCTTTGCGAGCGTGTTTAAGCGAAGAAGCATCAGTCCCCGCACGACATCGGTCTGGAGATTCTCCCCGACGCCACAGGCATGACTTCGCAGAAGATTCGCCTGAAGCTCGGACGCCTGATCCGATGTGATCCTCGTATTGCTGAGGGCACCGAAGCCGGTTGTTACTCCATAGATCGTCTTCCCTTCACGCACAAGCTGTTCTAGGGCTGAGCGCGATTTCTCGATTCGGGTGATTGACTCTTCCGCCAGCTCGACGCGATGCTTCAGTCGTGCAACGCGGACAAGCCCCCGGATTGTGAGTGATGATCCGTCAACAATTACAGACTCGACCAATGGAACATTTCTCCCGATTTTCCGGTGATGATAATTGGTGACTGAACCTGTAGGTCGAGTATAAGAACGCTCATTGGTTATGTTCGGCTGATTTCTCTGTTCCAGTCCGCACTTTCACAGCTACTCCTCGTTTGAAATACTTCATGTCGTTCCCACTCAACACAGCCTTTCCCACCCCGAGGAGTTTCCCCTCCTCGTTGGTGACCACAACTTCCTCGGCTGGTCGCAGGCTTTCGTCTGCGCGAACGACATGTTTCGCGAACACGTCTCCACCAGCTTTGATGAAATCTGCGACATCGTCCTGTACAACCACCAAGTTAGATGGATGCTTCATTGCAGACAGGAACATGAGAGCACCTTCACTCGTGAGTGCTATGTACCCGTCCTTTGGCCTCATGGTGGCGATGAGCGTCCCGTTCTTGTAGATATGCCTCATTCTACCCGTCCGTCTCGACAAGGCTACCCGTATCCCTTTGGCAAACAGGGCCACACCGGCATCGTGCCCAAACTGATAGTTCGCTATGCCCATGAGTTTTCGAAGCTGGGGGGCTGTAGGGGATATCAAAACGATCGCTGTGTGATAATTCGAGAAACCAATTTAAGCTTCGACCAACCGCAAGGCCATGTGGGAAGCCCGGCTTTTGAATTGCGACATATGCGGAAGGGAGATAACAAATCAAGCATTCAAGGTCATGGTCGAAGGGGCGAAGATGCTGGTCTGCGGTCGATGCCAGCGTCTTGGCAAACCCTACGTCGAAGAGCCAGCCTTCAAAAGTCCCCTGCCCAGAGGAATTGTTGGCCCCAGAGTGATTCAGAGGAGAGCCCCGGAACTTCCCAGGGGCATGGACGAAACTGACATTGTCGAAGACTGCGCCGATCGAGTACGCCGCCAACGAATGAAGTTAGGACTGTCTCAAGACCAGCTCGCAAAGAGCGTCAAGGAGAAGCTTTCCGTCATTCAGAAGATAGAAATTGGAAAAATGAGTCCCGACACCAGACTATGTAGGGCACTTGAACATCAGCTGAAAATCAAGCTGCTGGTTCCTCACAAGGAACTCGTTGACGTGCCCAAGACGGCTGCGCCAACCGAAGTCACTCTGGGGGACATCATAAAGGTCAAAGGGAAGGGAAACCTCAACCTTGAGGGTTAGGTCTGTTCTACTCTTTTACCATGCTCTGTTGGGACAATCCTGAGCTTGGCGTTCGCGAACTCTTCCTGCAGCCGGCGGTGTTCGAACAACCAGTCGAGAAAGATGCCCAACGCGCTTACTTCACTGATCGGCTGACTCGTCACGGCGACATTCCAGTCAGCTAAGTGAAATAACTCCCCTGGCACTTTCTCGGCACCAACGACAATCAACTTGTCCGCGTTAGAGGCTCGAATTCGGTCGATGATGCTTGGCAAGGGAATTCCATATGCAGTTAAGTGCACAATTTTCCCGTCCGCTTTCTTCCAGTCTGCGATTACTCGACGCCGTGACTTCCCGGTCTCAACAATGAATGACCCGCCGAATCGAGACCTCACACGATCGATTGTTTCGGAAAGACGCCTGTCATTAACGTCTGAGATTATGACCCCGTCTGCGCCTAGGGCACGAGCCGTCAGGCAGACGTGGGTTGTTACGCGTACGTCTCTTTGGATTCTATGACCTATACGTAGGACTATTAGTCGAGAATTCCGTGCGGTATTGGTGGTCATGATGACCTAACTTAGCGGGTTTTGACGATCAAATAGATCCCGATGAGAAAGACTAGGCTTCCAACGAGCTCGATTATGCCCACCCTGAAGTAAGTTGCCGGCGACACTCCGCCCTGGGTTACGAACAGAGATCCTGAGATATCTATCATCGCCCCCGCGAAGAATAGCATGAACCCAAGGGTTGCCATAGTTTCTCTCATTTTCTGCAGCCCGCGGACGCTAACACGAAGTCAGTTCGTATAAAAGACTTGCTTGCGTTCGACGAAACGCTTGCTTCACCAAGAAAGAATTAATGTAAAGAACCACGTTAGGTGATATGAATAGCTTTCCTGGTGACTCAATTTTGTCGGTGCTTGACGAGGAAATAATCAAAATCGCGAACCTCTTCGGAGGAGAAGAGGCTGTCATAGTAGTTAGGAGCCTGAAAAAACTCGGTGAAGCGACAGATGAGATAATTGCCAACGACTGCAAGGGCGAGAAAGAGGTGCGCTTGAACAGCGTCCGGAAAATCCTGTACAAACTGTATGACCACGGCCTCGTCTCCTGCACCCGCGTTAGGGATGAGAAGACGGGATGGTTCATCTTCTATTGGAGACTACAGCCGGATCAGCTGGATGCCTTCATCCGGAGCCGTAAGAAGAGAGCCCTGGACAAACTGCAATTGCGACTGGATTATGAAAGAAACCACACTTTCTTCGTCTGCAAGACGGATGCGGATATGCGCATGACTTTTGAGGAGGGCATGGAGATCTCGTTCAAATGTGCCAAGTGCGGCAACCAACTCGAGAGTTCTGAGAATGGAGAAATGATCACCGTCCTTGAGATGAAAATTGAGCAGCTGGAGGCTGAACTCAGCAGGTAAGAAGCGCTGAGCAGATCACGATTCACACTGCTTCAGAAACCGGGAAAGGTTAACGCTGAGGACTTCCACGCAACTGTGCAGGAATCCCTGTCGCGTCTTAAGGGAGATCTGTCGGCCTCAGCTGCGCTTGCCGGGTTTTCTGACAACGGATGGGCGAAGATAGACATTGAGGGCGAAGACCGAGAAATCTTTGAAGAACTCATTTCGCGAGAGCTCGGTCGGGCGCAGACTGATCTCGCCCAAATAGAGAATCAGAGTAGCTACTTGGGAATCGTCAACACCGTTGGTGCTGATCTCGCGGTGGACATTGGGATAGAGAAACCAGCTCCGCTGAATGTGGCCGTAAGTCCGAGGGCTCTGCGCGCGCAACTTTGTGACGGAAAGCTGCTCTCCTGTAAGGAGATCACGGAACACTATTGCATTCACACAGGCAGCAAACTAGCAGTTCGGATTACGCGATTGGAACGAGACGCAAGAAGGCTTGAAGGATGGTTGGCTGATTCACAGATAGAGCTCTTCTCAGATCAAATTGCATCACGTCTAGAACGGGTCCAAGTCTTCGATTGCACTCGGCAGCGGGTCGAGTTTGCTCTGCGCAGCGTAAACCTTGAGCGGGATGTGATCTCAGTGGAACCAAATACACTGACGACGCACTCAGTTGTGTGTAAGCTTGGGACGAACGCGATTGGGTTAATCCCCAAGCTAGGATCGGTGTTGAGGAGAAGCGGGCTGATGCCATTTCTCCCCAGCAGAATAATCACTAGATGCCGCCAATGGTGAGTGACTTTGAGCGGGCACTGGAGACTTCTTGACCTGAGTTACCCGTCGGCATATCAGAACCTGGCTCTAGAAGAAGCGCTAGCGCGATCCAATGGTTCAGTATCCATGCCCACGATTAGGACTTGGATCAACCCACTAGCGGTGGTGGTGGGACGTTTCCAGGAAGTCTCGGCAGAGGTCGATGTCGACCTATGTCAGCAGAATAGTATTGAAATTGGCAGGCGTTTCACGGGTGGCGGTACAGTTTTCCATGACAAGGGCAACCTGAATCTCACAATTGTTACACCAAGACAAGAAGGAATGTCGCTTAGTAGATTGAATGAAATCAACTGCACCGTAATTTTGAACTTGCTCGACCAGCTGGGAGTGGAGAGCAAATTCGTTTCACCGAATTCGATTGAAATTTCTGGGAGGAAGGTTTCTGGCGCTGCAGCTGCTTTGGGCAGAAACTTCGCATTCTGGCATGCGTCAATCTTGGTTTCCACTAACACAGACCTACTGAACCAAGCTTTGCTCCCGGGGAAGGTGCCGAAACAGACAAAGTTCATTCGTAGCAGATGGCGGCCGGTGGTCACGTTGGAAAAGGCGCTAGGTGAACGAGTGGAGTTGGAAGATGTGAAGCACCAGCTGGTCCGCTCGTGCGCTAGATCCTATGAAGTAGGACTTGAAGTCGGAAAATTGTCAATAGAGGAAGAGCGACTGATGGAATCGCTTCATGCCAGAAAGTATCGCACTAGTGAATGGAACTTTCAGGGAGTCTGTGGCTGAAGTAGTTTCCGAAGAAATGTGGAGGGACTCACACAACGATCGCGGTGTGGGTCCTCTCAACACCTTTCAAGGATTGGACTTTCTTGACGACTAGCTCAGACAATGAGTCCATGTCGGGAAGCTCTAGATAGACTATGACATCATACAAGCCTGTCACTGAGTGAACCATCTTGACACCTCGAACATGGGCAATAGCTTTGGCGACTGAACGAGATTTGCCTAGTTGCGCCTGAACCAGAATGTACGCCTTGACAACCAATGCGGGCACCGGAGTTTGTAGGTCACCAATCCACGCCTAGAAAAAGCCTCGCTTTCGCGCTCCAAGGTCGGGGGCGAAATCGAATCGTCACCTTCGTGATCTCAGGTTAGCGTGGAAGATTCTTGAGTGTACGCTTAGAATCCCTCAAGACACTCAAACCATGTCAAGGGCAATCTGGAACGAGAGATGGGTACGGCCTGGTCGAATATGGAGTTGATTTGTCGAAAAAGACTATTACACCCGATTCAGCATGATGTGTACTACGCGTTTCCTGAAGCTAGTTCTTCATGCGTCTTTATGTGGAATTGCGTAAACCAAATATGCAGCGATAACAGTTGCTATTCTGATCATTATGAGAGCGGTTTACCTTCGAAACGTTGCGATTGTCGTTCTTGTGTTGAGTGTTGGGCTAGTTTTCCTGTCCGCCCAGATAGGTCAGGCCTCAGCTTATTCCTACTATGATGGTTGCTACGATTATTACGGGTACAACTACAATGTGTCGTCGTCTTGGGGGTACTATTACGGTTACCCGTATTACTACTATGGGTATCCTTACAACTCGTATACCAATTCCTGTTACTACGGGAGCTACGGAAATTCCTACTATGGGAACTCCTACTACGGGTATCCTTACTACGGTAACTCCTACTATGGGAACTCCTACTACGGGTATCCTTACTACGGTAACTCGTACCAGCAGAGTCCACCAAAGTATCAGTTGACTGTGACCACTGACCCAGCTAGTCTGGGAACCGCTAGCGGGAACGGAACTTACACTTCGGGCAGCTCTGCAACTTTCACGATAAACCAGGGCACCATTCAGACATCACCGAATATGAGGTACGTCTTCTCCCACTGGAGCGGAGATTACTCAGGTGTCGGAACCAGCGGCTCCCTGACAATGAACAGCGCGATGAAAGTGACTGCAGTCTATCAGCAGCAATACCACCTCGACGTGAGTGTGCAACCGCAGAACGCACCATTACCTGACGGTGTGGGCTGGTACAATGCAGGCGATACCTTGACGCTGTCAGTGAACGGGCAAATGCTTGGGGGACAAGATGGAAGCAGACTAGTCTTCCAAGGGTGGACTGTTGACGGAAAGAATGTTCAGGCGGGTGTTTCGCTTCCGTTGAAAATGGATTCCGCCCATGTGGTGACTGCGCAGTACAAGCAGCAGTACTACCTCACGGTTAGAACCGACCAGGGAACTGCTTACGGTGAGGGTTGGTATGATGCTGGAAGTACGGCGACGATTTCCGCTTCGACGCCATTGAGTACGAACTATGGGGTTAAGGTAGTGTTCAACGGATGGCAGGGTGACATTCAAACGGGCAGCCAATCGGCGACTGTTCTCGTGGACAAACCGAAAACGGTGATCGCATCCTGGGGAACGGATCCGACGGTACTTAACCTCACGATAGCCTTGGGCATAATTGCTGCCTTCTTAATCGCTGGCGGGATAATAGCGTATGCAGTGCTAAACAGAAGGACCTATCGAACCCAGCCTGCGTACGTCATGCAACCGCAGGGCTACACACCCGCGAACTACTCCGACTCTCCACCGCTACCGAAGAATGGAACTACTACAACTACTACAACAACTACGGTCAAGAGGAAAAACCCACCAGCAGAGCCCACAGCAACCGAATAAGCTCCCCGCAAACACTTCTCTTTTCTGACGGGTCAGCGTTCTCCAAGTGTATGCGCTAAAGGTCGGTTTTTTTCCTGCATTTCTTCAACATGGATGCCCGGACTGGCGTGTTGCTGGAGGAATCTGACACCCCCCTGGGTGGTGTAATTTTTTGGGGAAAACATGTTACTTTGCGCAATAGGAGTGTCAATTATAGAGTGGGTAATGTCGAGCGAGTTACAACGGACGCCTTCCAGCTGCGGGTCACGGTTTGTTCAGTTTGATCATTAGTGTTTCTGGAACTTCTGGTCGATGTCTTTGGCAGTAGTATCCGGTTTTGTCGAAGAATTCGACACACCAATACGCCTCGTTTCCGCAGAGTGAGATACTGCAGATAGGTTTCTGCTCAGAATTACCAGCTTGGTTTGAGCTCAATGTTCAACCAGCTGACTGGAGCGCGAGGTTTTTCTAAGGTCTTTCGGTTCATCATCCGAACCATGATGTTTGCGATGAGTCGAAGAGTGGCGTGGCTAGTTTGAAGGCATTAGAGGTCAATGCGGTTACGAAGAGTTTCGGAGAGACTCGAGCGCTTGCCGGAGTAAGCTTCACCGTTGAACAGGGCGAGGTTTTGGGCCTTCTTGGACCAAATGGATCGGGCAAATCTACATTGATGAAGATCATGGTCGGAATAATGAAGCCGGATTCAGGACGTGTCGAGATTCAAGGTAAAGATGTCGCTAAGGATCCAACTGGAGTGAAGGGGATTGTTGGCTTCGTTCCAGAAAGCCCCCGACTATACGAATTCCTCAGTGGAGTCGAATACCTTGACTTTGTCGCCGACGTGCATAGCCTAGACTCAAAGACTAAGGAAGAACGCATTACGGACTTTTTGAAGGCTCTGGACCTAGAGGGAAAGGAGAACGAACTCATTCACGGCTATTCGCAAGGCATGAAACAGAAACTAGCGATCATCGCAGGCCTGCTGCATAGACCGCAAGTACTTGTGATGGACGAGCCGCTTAATTCTCTTGACCCACGCACGGCACGTATTGTGAAGGACCTAATACACAAGCTCAGAGACGACGGTGTGCCCACAATCTTCAGCACCCATGTCCTCGAAATAGCCGACGCCATATGTGACCGCGTCGTCATTATGGACAACGGCAGAGTCGTCGAGGAAGGCAGCACAAAACAATTGAAAGAGAAGGCCGGATCATCCGGTTCAACGCTGGAGGAAGTGTTCCTCAAACTCACTGGAAGCTCTGACACTCGAGATATCGTAGAGGCCCTTAGCCGTTGAGCTTCCGGAAAGCGTACAAGCTCGCAATTGTTCTCACGAAATCGCAACTTCGCGGCTATCAGCGGAGTAGACTCATCGCACGCATATTCGGCAATCCAAAAATCATTCTCGTTGCGGATGCCATCATGATGACCGTGCCCGCTCTGCTGGCATACGTTCTATTGTCATCAGGCATCTTGCCGACCGAGATTTTGACGGTCGTTCGGGGAATCGAAAGCCAAGGGTTGTCCGGAATCCCAACAATTTTGGCATTTAGCGTAATCCTGTTCGGGATCCTGAGTGAGATAAGTCAGCCGATGCAATCCATGAGTACAGACCTAGTCAACTGGTTGCCGATCTCGCCCTCGGAATACGTGGCGGGCTCAACGATCTCGCTCTCCTACACTTATTCCTTCATGCTCTCATTCCTGCTTGGCGTGTCCCTCGGACCAGCTGTACTCTTCAACATGGTTCCGGTTTGGGGGATAGCAGCAGTCATGTCTGTTCTCTCGCTCTTCACTGGTGCGAGTGTTGTGGAGCTATTGCGGGCGCTTACCAATCGAATATCCTCGAGTTTCTACAGGAAGAGTGGTCGGTCTGGGATTTTTGTTCGTCTGGCTTTAACAATCGTCGTGCTGGTTTTCTTTCAGCTACTGTTCAGTGGGAGAATAATCGTTTACGTCTTGGGGGGTGTAATGCAAACCGTAACGGCTGCATGGTTCGTCCCCATCGTATGGCCTTCTTTAGCGGTTCTCAGCGGATCGCAGGGGGACGTTCTGGCCTCGTCGGAATTTGGACTTCTAACGCTCGGATTCTTCATCGCCCTTTTCGTTCTGGCCGTGAGACTTCGCGCGCTTTACTGGGTTCCAGTTCCTGTCGCAATCAGGCTAACCAATCGGTCCTACCATCCGACCACATCAGTTTCATTTCTTCCAGGATTTGGCGTAGCTGAGTCTGCGATTTTCCGAAAGGACATCCGTTCACTATTCAGGAGGAGAGAGATGGCTCGCCTGCTCGCGATCCCATTCGTCCTGGCAATTTCATTAGGAGTCTCCCTGTTTCCTATCAGCGGAACATCAGTCACTGAACAGGTTGGATTCTACGTTTTGATTCCGGTCTACGTCATGCCGGTGGCAATCTTCTGCTCGATCATGTCGATGACTTGTATCGGTCAGGAAGGGAATGCCGTTTGGAACCTGTACGTTGCTCCGATTACGCCGAGACAGCTAGTTAAGGTGAAGCTGATCATTCCGGTCCTGCTCGGCCTGGTTTTCAGTGTAGCGATGCTGGTCTTCCTGGGAATAATACTCAAAATCACGCTTGCAGACTTCTTCTTTCTACTAGGCTTAAGTATTGTTGTGGTGATGGGCGAGTCTGCGATAGGGCTGTATTTTGCAGCGAGGTTTGCTGATTTTCGGGACCTCATTCGCAGCCGTTTCGTGAGTGTTTGGGGCTCACTGTTCGGGACTTTCATCAGCCTACTACTAGTCGCACTAACGGCTTCCCCGATGCTGATCTCGATCGCGCTACACGGTTCAATCGCAACCGTGTACTTCGCTTTCTCGCTCGCTATCGGACTGGGAATATTCCTGGGCGCTTGGAAATTGGCGGAGCGACAGATGACGAAACTACTCCGAGAAATTCGCGTCTAGGTGCTCTTGGCGAGGTACGGCCCGATACATGACTGCGGTCATTGAGAGGTCTCACGTGGGGCGCTTTTGGTAAGAATACTTGCGATAATAGTATGATCCAACTCCGAGTAATGTGAGAGCGGCACCGGTCAATGAAATAAGGCCATTCGGGAAATAATTACCCACCACGATGAGAATAAGCCCTAGAGAAATCAATACGACTGGAACTGAATAGGTCTTGACCCGGTGCTTACGAGTCATCAGCACGGCGGGAACTGAATGGACCAGTAGACTAGCACGTGCGACGCTGGAAAAACGAAGAGCCGTAACCATTAGAATCAGAGCAAAGCTGTGGTAATCGCATATTTACAAGTAGCAGAGTATACGAATGCATTCATGCACATGCCGAATTACCGACCGCGAAGAACAACACGCCTAGGGAGAATATGAACTTCAACCTCAGCAGAACCATTATTGGTGATTGATTGTGGGCCGGACTAGGCCTATTGGCAATCTAGGATAAACCTGACTTGCTCTATCTTTCTGGCAAAGGCTTCTAGCGGATAATGCCAAATTAGGCTGTGAGTTTGTTGGTGCCCTCTCTAACAGTCGACGCAAGACTGCCGATCCAGATTTGTCCCACCACCAATAAGGCAACAACCTCAAATCCTGAGGGGCAAATCCAGTCGCCCGCACCACCAGACCACACCACACACACAACTACCCCTCCCCCTGTTAGGGGATACTTCCCCTAACAACCCCTCCTTCTACCGACTGTAAGATACGCGAACACACAATGCTTGCGCGTTAGCTCTCTCAAGAAACGCGCGATA
>Ga0182021_10006884_pt1 | contig 13494 bp, 9 predicted proteins | sample 612E3MmetaG_FD_120493 | JGI IMG/M metagenome (GOLD analysis project Ga0182021, IMG submission 120493) | Permafrost microbial communities from Stordalen Mire, Sweden - 612E3M metaG (Illumina Assembly) | ecosystem: Environmental > Terrestrial > Soil > Wetlands > Permafrost | place: Sweden...
AACTGTTTTTGTTGACGGTAGCCAAGTTTACAGTAGTGCTTTTAACAAGGTATTCTATACCATGCGAAAAGATACTAGACCTGAGTTTGTTCAAAGAGTCGGCATAAGAGCAAGAGACACAAATAACATTGTTGAAAGACTACACTGTACTCTAAAAGATAGAACTCGGTGCATGAGAGGTCTAAAATCTTATGATTCAACAAAGCTGTTGCTTGAAGGTTGGAGTGTTCACTATAACTGTGTTAGACCTCACATGAGTCTTGGCGGTAAAACTCCTGCTCAAGCCGCAAGAATGAACATTCCGAATACTTGGAAAGGCATAATTGATGAAGCAACAAAACATGAAGCAATAACTTTAGTGAATGTACTCAGTAATCAAACAGAAGAAAAACAAGGAATAAAGGTGATAAGTAAATGAAGAAAATAATAGTTTCTCTTCCCGATGGAGTAGTGGAAATCTTGGATAAAGAAGTCATCGGCAAAATAGGCGAAGGATACAGCGACACTATAAGAACCATAATCATGAATTGGTTAGGTGAACAAGGTTATCTAAAAGCTAAAAAACAAGAGACCGCCGAATCAAAAAATAACCAATCAGAAGACCCTGAAATTCTTCTTGACCATATTAGAGATTCAAAGCACGATAGAGCTGAACAAATATGAAGAAAGCAAAAATTGAACGAGAACCGTTAGAAGAAATAGACCTCTTAGATGATATGCACTCTGCCTTAGTTGACTTACTTATTGAGAAAGGCATTATCACGGAAGAAGAATATGAAAAACGCATTAAGCAACGAGTGAAAATAAAATAATGTAGCCGTAAACTAACCGAAGTCTTTTAAGACAAAAGGGTTAACTATACTGACTATGCTTTCCAGTGAATTAACCGCTTATGACCAAAAAATGAAAGAGTACTTGCAATCTGCAAAGACCGCTCATACACATGCTGGAAAACTAATCGCTTTTTCAGAGTTAATGAAAGCAATATTCGGGGTCTCAAGTTTTGAAATTGTTCAAAATGTCGAGCAATACGTTAAAACAGAAGGCGTAATGATTCTAAAAGGTCGAATGGATTTACAACTTGGCAAAACCATAATGGAGTTTAAACTAGACCTTAACAAAGAACTTGAAACCGCTAAAGAGGAAATTCAAAGATATACGACTATTCTTAGAAAGAACGGCCAAAAGGTTGCCGTTTGTATTGTGACTGACGGAATTGAGTTTAAAGTTTTCTCAGTTCATGGTGAGCCTGTTGAGGTTCGTTCAATGAACTTTGGGGGTGTCACCACTGAGCAAGCAATTCTGTTTTTAGATACTTTCCTATTCAGTGAGAGGAGAGTACCTACTGCTTATGATTTGAATATGCGTTTTGGGCCAGGTTCACCAATTTATGAACAACTGCTTAGTGAACTCACAACACTGTTTAAGGGAATGAAAGACCCCGTAAAGTTTCAACTTTGGGCAAAATACATGCAATTAGTTTATGGTTCCACCCCTCCCGAGGAGGCTTTTGTCTCTCAAACCTATCTCATGGTTCTTGTGAGAGTACTGTTAGCCAAGCGCTTAACTAATGGTGCTCAATTTCCACCAAGAGATGCACTAAACGGTAAACTGTTTAGCTCCCAAGGAATCCAAATTATTGAAGATGACTTCTTTTCATGGATACTTAACACAATGTTCTGGGGCGAGATTAAGAGTCTACTAGAAACTATGATGCAAGCACTTGATAGTTATGATCTTGATAATATTGATGAAGACATTTTCAAAGAGATTTACCAAGAAATAGTAAAACAAGCTGACCGTCATAGGTTAGGAGAATATTACACTCCCGAATGGTTAGCTGAGCTTACCATAAAACAAGCTATCGATGAAATCGACCCAAAAAGAGAATGCAAGAGTTATTCTGTCTTAGACCCTGCTTGTGGTTCTGGAACATTTCTCACAAACATGATTTCATTGTTGAAGAAGAATGGTTGTTCTCTTGAGGATATTTTAAGAAGTGTTTACGGAATCGACCTCAATCCTATGGCTGTTACAATAGCAAGGGCAAACTACCTGCTTGCACTCGGTAAATTAGTTGAAAGTAGACAGAGCGCCATTTTCATCCCTGTTTTCATGGCAGATTCTATTAAATTACCTGAAACTCGTAAAGAGTTCCAGCATGGAATTGATGTTCTGGTAATAGATGCAGACAAAAAAATTAAACTTGATCTTCCTAAAGACATAGCGTTGAATGATGTTAAGTTAAAAAGAGTATTAACAGTTTTTAATGACGTTATTACTGAGTACAAAGCTAAAAGGCTCACTCCGAAACAAGTTCTAAAAACGTTTGAAAACTCATATGATAATGCTGACCGAAATTCTGTAGATGTTCTAAAGCATACATTAGGGAACATCATTTTACTTATTGACGATAGCAAAGACTCCGTTTGGCTCTTTATGATGCGTAATATTTATGCGCCATTAAGGATGCAGGAAAAGAATTTTGATTTAGTAATTGGCAACCCGCCTTGGATTTCTCTTAAATATATAGAAAATAGTTCGTATCAGAACTTTATCAAGAATGAAGCAATTAATTACCATCTTTTAGAAAGTCGGCAAACTGAATTGTTTACTCAAATGGACACTGCTACTGTTTTTTATTGTAGGGCTGCTGACCTGTACTTATCCAAGAACGGAATTTTAGCTTTTGTATTACCAAGAAGCGTTCTTACGGGTGCTAAACAACATATTGCCTTTCAAGACCAAGAGAAGCCTCAGATGAAAATCCTAACAATTATTGATGCTGAAAAAGTAAAGCCATTGTTCAAAGTTCCAGCTTGTTCAATTATTGCTCAAAAAAATGAGCCTACTAAATACCCCGTCAAATCATTAGTTGTTGAAGGTCAACTACCTGAGAAAAACTTGAGGTTACACAAAGCGATGAAAGTCATCCATATAACAGATGGAACCTATACGCCCCCTCATAGAAGCGAGACCTTGAGTCCTTATCATAGCAAGGTTGTTGAAGGGGCCAGCATTGTCCCTAGAACGCTGTGGTTTGTTAAGTTCGTTTCAAGCACTTTTGGAGTCAATCCTGATACGCCTTTAGTTGAGAGTTTGGTTTTGCCTGATGCTAAGTTACCGTGGAAGAACTTAATCATGAAAGGAGAAGTTGAGAGTAAGTTTCTGTTTGTAACCACAACGGGTAAGAAGTTATTACCTTTTAAAGCAAAGTTTTTGCCAATCGTACTTCCTGTTGAGAGGGGAGAACTGAAACTTAACATCTTAACGCCTGATGAGTTGAGAAGAAAAGGGTACCTAAAAATGGCTAATTGGGTTGATGAAGCTCAGGGTTATTGGTCAAAGACTGCAACAAAAACTTCCCTAAAGAACCTTCCAAATGTAATGAATCGGGTTAATTATCATAATTTATTAACTGACCAGAAGCAGAATCTAAGATATTTTATTATTCAGACAGGTTCTGGTTCAAACATAGCAGCCGCAGTAGTTGATACAAAAAAAATCCCGCAAATTGTATGCGGCAAAGCAAAGATTAGCCCTGTTTGTTTTATAGCAGATTATACAACTTTTTGGTTTGCAACAAACAGCGTCGCAGAAGCATATTATCTGACCGCTATTTTGAACTCGAATGTTATTAATAACGCGATTAAGAAAAATCAACCAAAAGGCGATTTTGGGCCTAGGCATATTTGTCGATTGGCATTTGAACAAAATATTCCTCGCTTTGACAGAGAAAACGATTTACATAGACGGATTGCGGTATTTGGAGTAAGAGCGACCAGAGAAGCTTCACATGTAAGCGAAACCTCAAGAACAAAAACTAAAGAAGCTATTACCGCTATGGCATCAATAGATAAACTTGTTTCAAGACTTATAGGTTAAAACTAAAAAGTTGTTGTTTGATCAATCTCAAACTAAAAATAAGCTTGTAAATATGTCCTTTCGAAAAAATCTCTGAGAAAAATATATTTCAACGTTGGGTCACTTAACTTAACAGTATCCTGTTGCATCCTGAAAGAAAAACACGAAATCAGCAACACTCAAAACAATAATGAAGACCAAAAGCAATCGCCCTTAGTGCAGACCTATGCCCTTATAAGAAAAAAGCTTTCCATAACAACTAAGCTGTGGATAAACCACATCAGTGTTACCCATTATCTGTTATTTCTATAATTTATTGTGTTATAGTCTGAGGTAATAATGTATTGGTGTTGCATATTTTGAGTTCATAATATTCTTATTCTCATCGCATCCAAAAGGGATGATTGATGCTAAATGGCGCATTGTCCTAGTTGCGGCAAAGAAGTTGACAAACCTTTAAGGGTACTGACAAACTACAGCTTTACTATTGAAGCCTACTATTGTAAAAAATGCCACAATGACTTCAAAGTTACAATTAATCAATCAATGTATACGTAAAGGATCATTGGCTCAATAGTCACTGCTTGCTTTGTTCATACAGCGCCCAATATTTGTTTTTCTAACGCGTTTTCCTTTGGATGTCCCCAAAGTTTTAAAACTTTGAAGGTGATGTAGTGTTTGCAAGTTAGGCGTGTTGAGTTGACTTTGGATTATCATTACATGCAGCTTCCCCGCGAGGTTATCGTTGGGAAAGGAACCTTACGGCGTATTCCTGAAGTTGCAAAGCGATTAGGGCTGAGGGGAAAAGCTCTGGTAGTTGCAGGGTCAAAAAGCTATGACATCGCTGGAAAAACTATTTGCAGCATGTTAGAAGAGGCAGAATTGCAGGTTGAGGTTCTTCAAATAAAAGCTATGACGATAAAAGATATGATAAGTATTGAAGAGCGCATTGAAGCATCAAAGCCGCAGGTGCTTTTTGGTGTTGGCGGCGGAACCATAATTGATGCTGCAAAAATAAGTTCAGGAAGCCAAAATATTCCATTTATTAGTGTGCCCACTACGGTCTCTCATGATGGGATTGCAAGTCCGTTGGCTTCAATTAAAGGATCAGACAAACCTTATTCCATCTTGGTGCAGGCGCCAATGGCTATAATTGCTGACACAGAAGTCATTGGTCAAGCGCCATGGCGTTTTGTAATAAGTGGTTGTGGAGATGTTATTGCAAAGTTTACTGCGGTTAAAGATTGGAAACTTGCACATCAGGATCTTAATGAGTACTATGGCGAGTACGCTGCCAGCTTAGCGTTAATGAGTGCAAAATTGATAACTGAAAACGCTCAATTGATAGTTTCACGAAAAGATGACGGATTGCGTATTCTTCTTGAAGCTTTGATAAGTTGCGGCGTAGCTATGAGCATTGCCGGGAGCAGTCGTCCATGTAGCGGTTCTGAACATTTGTTTAGTCACGCTTTGGACAATCTTAATCCGAATCATGCGATGCACGGTGAACAATGCGGCGTAGGCTCAATATTGACTGCTTATCTGCAAAAGACAAATTGGGAAAGCATAAGAAATACCCTCAAGCAGATGGGTGCACCAACAACGGCTAAAGATTTAGGCGTTAAGGATATTGATGTAATTAAAGCGTTAGAGATGGCAGCGAAAATTAGGCCTGACCGCTACACTATTCTTCAGAAGTTAAATCTTGATTTTGAAGGGTGCGAGAGAGTAGCTAAGGCTACTGGAATAATCAATTAAGTAAGATAATAACTGCAGAATTAAGCAAGGAACTAACTTTTGATTCAGAATTTACTTATGTTCTGTGATTGCCACGATCTGTCTTTTTGAATTTATAATGTGGTTAAGATACGCTTTCAATGAGGCATTAATATTCATTGACGGTCGGTTTCGTCGTGTATGCACATTGTCTAGCTTGCCCCGATGTTTTTCTATTTCTTAAGCAAGTTGTTGTAAGCTGTTTTTTTGAATTAAAGCGTGTATTGCTTGCAGGTTGAGTGAATAAAAGTGAGAAAAAGTGCAGAAAGTGAAAATTTGTGAAAAGTTTGTTTCATTCCGCTAACTCAAAAATTATATTCCAAAGAGAACCTCAGGCATGTGAGAGTTATAAAAATTCTAAAATAGTTTTCGCGAGTGGTTAAGCAATAAATTTTACCATTCTTCAATTCTACAGAATTTAAGGCACCTTAGAAAGGTGCACAAAAAAGATTAAATTAGGAAATTAATAAAAATTTTAATAAAGAAAAAATGTTTTGCTTGTCGATATTATGGAGTGCTAGTTGGTGTTTCTGGTGCTGGAGTCTGAGTTGTCACTGGTGCTAGTTTTGGTTCTGCTTTGAAGGTTTCAACGAATTTTGTTTCAGTCAAATCACAAATAAATTTCTGGATATCCATAGCAATGCCACGTTTGGCAATTTGGATACCTTCAATGTAGAAGGCTACCTCTGGCATGACAATGGTTAAGCATGTGCCGTCTATGGTTATCTTGAAATCGCTTTCTTCCACAACAGGTACTCTGCGGTGAATAAGAGCCCCAATTTTTTCCGCGTTGCTTTCAAGTTTTTTGCAGACTGTGACATCGTAAATTAAGGTTTTTCCAGCTAATGGAGGGTTGAAGTCTAAAAGTACTCTTCCCGCGCCGATTGAACGCACAGTCGCCATTTTTCCTTGATATTCTATGCGTGCGCCAATAACAGGGTTAATCTCTTTTGCCAATAATTGCTTAAGCGGTACAAGTTTCACTTTTTCCGGGTCTCTTTGCCCGAAGCCTTTGTCAGGTAAAATTACAACGTTTGAAGGCTTATTCGCCTCCATTGTTGTTAAACAGTCATCTAAAGCTTTGAGTACCCAGCCTTCACCAATAACTACCAGTTTAGGTTCGTAAATTTCTCCTTCTTTAAAGAGGTGCTCTTTTTTTGCTACTTCTTCAATTGTTGCATCGAAAACTTCGTTTGTTTCCTTAACTTTTGCTGTATAATTAATTAAAATGAAATCTCCTTTTTGAAGTGCCATCTTGAATCATCCTTTGTCTTAACGGTCGATGTTAAGTTTCAAACGCGAATAAAAACTTTGTCCAGCGAAAAACAATTACTTACAGAATAAAAGAAAAAATAGGAATTGAAGATAAAAAATTTCTTAAGCCAACAAGTAATTTTCACTCACAATTGGATTTCGTGACGTCTATTTCTTGGAGTTGTAAACGTTACATATGTTATAAAACTTAAAGTTTAAGTTGTCTTCAAGAAACTATAATAAAACGCCTAAACATCAACATAGCAGAAAATGATGCCGGGGTATCCTAGCCAGGCAGGGAGCAAGCCTGGAGATGTTTGCCAGTGGCAAGCACCAATCAGCTTGTGGCCTCTCGGGGCCGCGGGGGTTCAAATCCCCCTCCCGGCGCCATTTTTGAGGCATTTTTTGAGATTATTTTGGCTAAATAAGCACAATTTTGCTTTATTTATGAATACTTCTGAAATTAAGCGAAAATTTTTACTGGTAAAAATGGTCAAAGTGGGCCGAGTCGTTTTGAACTTATTCCGGTTCAAGTCCAACAGATCCTTGAACCAAAAATGGTTCAAAACCTTATTCAAAAGGAGGATATAACCGTCTCTTCTCGAAGTTGAGCGGGCGGAAAAGAAGACTGACAACTCGGCTAACAAAAAAGATTTGCCATGATTGAATCAAGCAAAGGAAAACAGCGTAAGTTTATAAAAAAAACACTATTGTTATAAAATGAGCGTCAATTTTCAGGTTTGGTTACGCGCTGTCAGCTTTTCGTCTTAAACGTCTGACGGCTATAACTGTGTAGACTAAAATGATTTCGGGAACAGCTATACCGACGGCAAACACAGGTCCCAATGATGACGCTGGTGCCGTTGTTGGTACTGCAAATTGTATTTTTACTTGATGTGTGCTGAAGCTTGTTGTGTACCATACGTAGAAGTTATTGATGTCTTGGATGTAGCCCTGATTCAGAGCCTTCGCGCCATCTACGTAAACGACTATGCTTGTCCCATAGGATATTGCTGTTTTTGGAATAGTCATATTGCAAAAGCCCACTGCGCCGCTTGGTCCAGTTATTGTGAAAGCCACTGTAGTTGTTTTGGTGGACTGATATGATTTCAGCGTGGCGTTAGATATTTGTGAACTGGTTACGTTTCCGTTGATTACAAAGGCAACTTTTGCGCCGCTGTCTGTCTCCGTTTCCACAGTTGTTGCTGACGGACTCGGAGTAGGTGCGGTTGTTGGGTTGGGAGTGGTTGTAGGTTTAGGTGTTGGGGTTGGTGTAGGAGATTGTGTGGCGGTTGGTGAGGGTGATGGCGTGGGAGTTGGTACAAACGTTGCTAAGATGGTATATGTAGCCTGAACATTATTGAAGGTGTAGGAGCTAATGGCACCGACTGAACTTCCATTCACTGAGATATCAACTATGTAATAACCGGGGTTTGCTGTTATAGTGAAAGTTTGGTTGTCACCATAGTTAACGCTTACATCCCCATTTGGGCTGATAAAACCATCGGCTCCAGCAGAAGCAGTAATATTAAACGTATTAATTGAGAAGTTTGCGGCAATCGTGTGAAACGCCTGGACATCGGTGAAGGTGTAAGATGAAACGGCTCCCAGAGAAACATTATCAGCAATAACATCAGTAATTTGGTATCCAACACTCGCTGTTATATTGAAACTTTGACTGCTGCCATAGTTGACGGAAATACTTCCATTCGGACTGATAGTCCCGTTGGCTCCTGCGGAAGCAGAAATAGTGGGATTCACTGTAAACGAGTTACTTGTTCCGAAATGACTGCCGTCGGTAGCCGTAATAGTAACGCCTAAACCAGCAGTACTTACCGTTACCGAAGTCATTCCAACACCGCTAATGAAAGCACTCATGTTACTTGGACTAATTGTTCCTGCAGAATACGTCAAAGTGGGAGTACCGATGTAGCCTGTAACTGTGTTCTCAAACCCGTCAATAGCCGTAACTGTTGTGTTGAAAGCAGAACCAGTAGTCTGATTCGCTACAGTATTAAAGAGAAAGTGATCCAGAGCAGCCGAATTAACCGTTAAACTCGTTATGTACGTGGTAGAAGCATAAGTGCCTGTAACATTCCAGGAACCAGCAGTCGCAGAAGTGTAAACGTTGCCGCTCCATGAACCTCCAGCGCCAGAGCTCATGTTCCAAATCGTTGAAGAAGTCACATCCCAACTGTTACCATTCGCGTCAGAAGCCGTGGCCAAATAGGTCTTAGACAACCCAGCCGTAACCGACGAACCAACAGGAGAAATCACAACGTTAGCCACTACAGCAGCATGAGTCACCGTTATGCCCGTCTCGGAACCAGTAATTGAGCTAGTCCCCGTGTCCATGGCCGTAATCGATTGCGAACCAGCTGTTTCCAAAGTAATTGAGAAAGAGCTAACACCATTCGTTAGGGCAGCATTCGTAGGTAAAACCGCTTGGTTGTCACTTGAAGCAATTGCGACCGTTCCCGCATAACCTGTAGCCGTATTCCCATTCGTATCCTTAGCCGTAACTGTCACAGAGAATGCAATACCAGCAACTTGAGAAGCTCCACTTGAAACAACCAAGTGAGTAGCAACACCTGGATTAACCGTAACCGAGTTACTTGTCCCAGCATAAGTGCCATCAGTAGCCGTAATAGTAACTCCTGAACCCAAGCCAGTCATTGTAATCATACCCGTCCAAACGCCATTCGAGAAAGCGCCTGTGATAGTTGGACTAATGGTTCCAGTTGAAACACTCAAAGTTGGCGTACCCGCGTATGCAATTGTATTGCCGTTTGAAGCTTTGGCCGTTATCGTTATGCTAAAAGCAGAACCTTCCGTCTGTGGACTGCTAATTGCATTAAAGACGAAGTGGTCAAGAGCTCCTGAATTAACAGTGAATGAATTGCTCGTTCCAGACTTTGAAGAACCAGATGTACCAACAGTAATTCCTGAACCGGATGCAGAAAGCGTCACATAACCCATCCAGGCGCCAGATGAGAATGTCCCGGTGCTTGTTGGGCGTATCGTTCCTGAAGACACTGTTAGAGTGTTGGTTCCAGTATAACTCGTAACTGTATTGCCACTCGAATCTTTAGCAGTGATGGTTATGATGAAAGCAGTGGCAGCTGTCTGTGTGCCAATAGTGCTAAAAACGAAGTGGTCAAGAGCTCCTGAATTAACAGTGAATGAATTGCTCGTTCCAGACTTTGAAGAACCAGATGTACCAACAGTAATTCCTGAACCGGATGCAGAAAGTGAAACTGAACCTGTCCAAACACCAGCCGCAAATGCAGAAGTACTTGTTGGGCTTATCGTTCCTGAAGACACCGTTAGAGTGTTGGTTCCAGTATAACTAGTAACTGTATTGCCACTTGAATCTTTAGCTGTTATCGTTATGCTAAAAGCTTTACCTACGGTTTGTGGACTGCTAACAGTGTTAAAGATGAAATGGTCAAGAGCTGCAACATTAACAGTGAACGAGTTGCTTGTTCCAGATTTGCCACCGCCACTGGTTGAGATTGAAATGCCCGTTCCTGCTTGAGAGAGCGTTACTTGACCTGTCCAGATTCCTGATGCGAATGCGGTTGTGCTTGTTGGACTTATCGTTCCTGAAGACACCGTTAAGGTGTTGGTTCCAGTATAACTAGTAACTGTATTGCCACTTGAATCTTTAGCTGTTATCGTTATGCTAAAAGCAGTACCCCCAGTTTGTGGACTGCTAACAGTGCTAAAAACAAATTTAGAAAGATTGCTGGCTGCTCTGACTTGCACACTCGCGTATGCACAAATTGATAACGAAATTAGAAATACAATTATTATTATTTGTATTTTCTTCATGTTTCTTTCATTCTAATTTTTTCGTTGACTTATTTTTTTGATCGCTAGAAGCTAAAGCTAAACAAAAATGACGATTTAATCATGCAGATCAAGATGGCGAAATAATTTGTTTGCCTACCTACACTCAGTAATGCTTCCGTAGTTGAAATCAGAAGAACTATTTCGGTTCCTTTTTTCGTCAAATATTAGTGACTAGGTTCATAAAGGTTGCAGTAACCAAACTATTTTTTTTTAAATGTTCACCATGATTTATTTTGCAGCCGCGGCTTTTCCAATGACTTGTTCCGTCAAGTTTTGTCTAATTCTGCGGGCATGATTTCGACTTTTCTGGAAGACCTTGCCATTTTTTTTATGTTCAGCGACGTGAGGCTCAATTACGCAATTAATTTGTTTCAGGCCAGACAGCAAAAGAGTTTTTGTCCCACATTTGCATTCGATCAACAATAGCTGTTAATTAATATCTTGCCACAAAACGGTACGTTATTCGCCGGATTAACTTTCACGCCTTTTAGCATCTTCCCATTTCTCTTTTTAAAGCCCCGTTCGCCTCATTAGTTATTCTAAATCGAAATTTGAATTTATTTCTTTGTGGCTGTTCGGATACACCAACAGCCAAAAGATCGTCGAACAACTCGAAAACGCGACAGTCCTGCACTCTTGCGCCTATATTACATTGCAATAACAGGCTTTCAGGCGGTTCTGCTTATTTTTCATATTCAAACTTGCGATTTGAATCTGGTACGGTTCAAATCCCGCCATCCATAATTAGGTCTGAACCCCTTATGGTATAGACCAGCTCCAATTCATTTTGGGGTCAAATCCATAGGGACTCAGACCGCTTCGGGGTAAGCTAGGTCCGACTCAAACCCGATTAAATTTTTACTGGTAAAAAATTGGCAAAATTGGGATTGCCTGAAACGTTGTGATGGATAAGATGTTACTATCGATAAGAACCTTAAGAAGCCTAGAATTCCGTTCGCATAGGTTCCAGACTTGACAGGCTTCAAAATCACTATCGATGACGAGAAAGTAAGTCTTGAATTATGATTAAGCATATGCACCTATTGTTGGCTTTTATCAAACGCCTTCCTGAGCAGTTATACGTCCAGCTTTGATTGCATTCACAAGCGCGTGGTAATCGAGTTCCGTTTGTTCTGCATAAGAAACGCTAAAATTTGCAATCGCCTCGTCAAATGGTTTGCCATTGTCCAGGTACCCTGAAATCCCAACAACATCTCCCGAACGAGCATGGCTCAATGCCAAACAATAGCTGCAGCATGCAAGATAATCCTTAAACCCTTTCACGTCCAACAGAGAAAAATCAACGAACGCTTTCATATCTCTTAGCTGACGCCAATAATAATCACGTCCGGAAGAAGCAAAACCACGGCTCCATCCCAAAAAGATATCGCTTGCCGACTGCATTACCCCCTGTCCTTTAACTACACGGTCTGCATGATTAACAAGTTCTTGTTTGGGTAAATAGGGTTCTAATGCCGAAGGTCCAGCCTCCTTTTGTTGTAACACAATTTCGTCATCAGTTGAATTAGCTTCTAGCAAAGCTGTAAAGCATCGAGTCCCCACACTGCCCACGCCGACAACTCTTAAAGCAGTATCAACAATATGATAACGACTCAGCAACACGCGACGATTTATTTCAACACTGCTGACATACTCAAGCCAGGCTTTTCCAGGTCACTTCTTAATACTTGGACTTTCTCTGAAAGAGCATTACTTTTAGGAACGTCTGTTACACGCACCATCAATGGTGGATTGTTAATAAATTGTCGATGATCATTTACTATTTCTGTGTAGTTCTCTAGTGATTGTTCTTCTGTTCTAGTATGTGCCTTCTTGATAGCTTTTTTCAAAATTTTTGACTCTTTTTTGGAATTATGAAATGCTTTTAAGAGCTTCTTAGCATCTACAGGGAATACCACACGTCTAAAGTAAGCATGCCAGCAAATGTTGTTATTGCCTTACGATACTTTTTGGCAACATGCTTGGCTAGTTCGCGATTATCTTCAGGTTTAAACCCGTTTTCTTTCCCCGCAATAACTGCACTGGTGGCCAAGCGCTTGAGATCCCATTCCCACGGACCAGGGTAACATTCATCAAAATCAGTTATGTCAAAGATTAGTTTGCGCTCAGGTGACGCAAAGACGCCGAAGTTGTATAAGTGAGCGTCGCCGCACAACATTGTCTTTATGCCGGTAACTGGAGAACTTGTAAGGTCAGCTGCCATGACACCGGCTGAACCTCTAAGATAATCAAAAAGCTGAAGCTGCCATGCGCCCATATTTAATAGGCAGCAAAAACAGTAGCCGCCCCTTGTCTTGTTCTTGAATTAAACTCAGAGGGTCTTGAACAGTACTTGGGCGTTTCCACACACTGTGGCTCTTCCACGGAATCTTGACACTTAGTTCTTCCCTCTTTGCCAACGCTCCTCACGACTAAGAACTTCATTAGGTTGCATAGGTTCGGTAATTCTTTAGACCCCTCTTTTGTTCACGATTATCACTCCCTGTGGCAATATTAGTCTTCCAATTAGTCAGTTATTTTAGGACACCTTGTGCGGCCTCAATCGCTGCTTCGTCCCTGCCATGTCCACGCAGAAGGTAAGCAAAAAACACCGCAAACAACGCACCTGCTATAGGTCCCACTAAGTATATCCAGTAGGTACTAAAGTTAAGAAGAAAAAGATCAGGTGCAAATGACCGCGCTGGATTCATTGACGCTCCAGATATCGGTGCCGCCCAAAGTCCT